>Ga0114956_1001942_pt1 | contig 16403 bp, 13 predicted proteins | sample MaitaG_FD_87304 | JGI IMG/M metagenome (GOLD analysis project Ga0114956, IMG submission 87304) | Marine algal microbial communities from Maine, USA - Maine_Asex2 metaG | ecosystem: Host-associated > Algae > Red algae > Unclassified | place: Maine, USA | collected 2015-01-05 | reverse complement strand
GTCACGGTTGACGTCTCCGGCGCTGGTCGCTATTTCCTGATTTGCACCACCACGGTTCAGCAGACATGGGCCGGTATCAGACAGGATCGTTACGTCGTAGCGAGTAATGAGTAACGAGTCGACCACGTCGGCAACAAGGTCGCAGTTCACATCGCCAGAACCGGCGCCGAATGCCGCAGAGGCCCGCAGCGGACCGAGGTCTTGCACGGTGGTTATCAGCGCTTGAGGATTGTTCGGATCAGCACTCAGACACACGTTTGGTTGCCCAAAGGTGCTGGCCAAACCGTTGTCGCGATAGTCGGCTACCGGGTCGATGACCGTGTTTTGCGTCGGGCCGACACAGAGGTTCATGACCTCGCCTTCGCTCACGCCGCCATTTGCGCTATCCCACGCATCGGTTTCGCCTGAGAGTGGGGTTACGACCTGACCTTCGGCATTGCGAATCAGCACCGTCTGATCACGGCGAGTCGAGTTGAATGTGTCATCGGCGCCAGCCGCCACGAAGAAACTGCCGTTACCTGAACCGTCGATACCGAGGTTGATATGCCAATCGTTGTTCGCGTCGAAGCTCAGATCGTCGGGCAGTTCTTCGGAAATGGTGATCAACGTGCCAGCGGGAACCTTGCCAAGGCTGGGGCTTTGGTTAAAGGTCGCAGCGGTCTGTATCCGCAGCTCATCACTGCCTGAGTCGCGCTGGCGGAACTCGATCGACCAGCCACGCAAGTCGACGTCATCTTCGACGACGAGAAACTCGAACCAGTCGCCACCGTTGCCAATCGGCGAACCGCCGATCAATTCACCGTCTTCGGGGACTGCGTTGTATTCGTTCAACACCAGCGGTGATGGGCCAGCTGGTGTGCCGACGTAGAACCACGTCATGTTCTGGGTGTCACTGTCACCATCGGCGTCGATCACGGTGATCGTGCTCTCGACATCAGCGTTGTAGTTGGCGAACCCGGTAAGCAGGCCCGTGGTCGGCTCAAGACTCACGCCAGTCGGGAGCGGGGACATCGAGAACGACACCGCATCACCATCGGGATCAAATGCTTCAAAATCAAGTTCGACAAGTTCGCCCGGGTTGTACATACGATCACGGAAGTACCGCAGAACCGGTGGTGCATCGGTGAGCCGAGGAACACCATTGAACTGGCCTGGGGTTGGCGCTGCGAGGTAGGTGATCTCGCCGAAGTCGCTGACCCGACCCATCGAGTTGTCATCGAACTGGTCGGTCCAGGTGTACTCGTCGGCGATGAGCCCGTCAGACGTGACGAGTTTCACCGAGTCGCCACCACTCGAGAGCTTGAAGTTCGTCTGCGGAGGAATGGCGATGTCTTCATCGTTGGCGTACACCAACAGATAGCCGCCGGCCGGGATTGAGGCCGAAGCCGGGAACGTCCACGTGGCGCTCGCGTCGCTAATGTTCCAGCCCGCAAGACTTACCGCATTGGCATCGTCGGCATTGTGCAACTCGATCCAGTCTGGCGTCTCGGGATTCGGGTCGCCGTCGAGCTCCACCTCGAGCGCAGTCTTGTTCGACGCCATCACCTCGTTGATGAACACTCGAGACGGTGGCAATGCATTTTGATCGATGCCTAATGAGAACACATGGTTGATGCTGGAGTCGCCGCTGCCAGCTACACCTTCCTCTGTCTCAGAATTGGGGTTGTAGCGATTCCACGTCGTGATCGCCCAGGTGTTCGTGCCTTCGACCAGCAACGCTGGGTCGATCGCCGGTGGCTGGGCGCCGCCATAGGGACTCGTCGGACATGAGGGCTCGCCCGGTGCAACCTCGGGCAGTTCGCAACTGTTCACCCCGCCCGGATCAGGAATCTGCACGTACGCATCCTCTGCGCCGCCGTAGCGCACGACTACCTCGGCGGGAATGTCGGCGCCGAGGGGGTACAGGGCATAGTCAGGGTCGAGGTTGCCGCGGATCGAGCGATAGACCTCGGTGCCGTTGAGGTACAGAATGGCTGCGTCGTCATACTGCAGCTCAACGTTGATCTCAAGCACCTGAAACGGCTCGATATTGATGTCGCTCAGATCAAAGTCTTTGCGGAAGTGGTTGGCGACTCGGTCGCCCGGAAATGCCGTCCACCGCAACGGCACGATCCCCCAACTCGAATCATCGAGGTCGGGGTCGGCTGCGCTTGCTGAACCAAGATCGTTGCCCGGGAAGCTCTGGCGGAACTTCCAGTTTTTGGAGTTCGCCAGCTGCGTGCTGCCGTTGATGCCCCACACTTCGATCTCTTGGGTGATCCCTTGCGCTGCGGCCTCGGGGGCTTGGCTGGGCTGAATCGTAAGTAGAACTGCGAGTAAGACGCCCACCAGAGCGGTCACGCCGCTTCTGCGCATCACGATGCTGAGTGTCATGGTTGATTTCTCTCCGAGCCCAGCGACTATCACCTCGAGCCTACTTTCTATGTTACGAACGACCTAGTGGGGTACGTGTGGGTCGAACTGCCCGTTGGTGCGTTTTTGTAGTGCGGTTTACCCATTTTTTGTCACAGAGCACCAAAAATGCCCTGCATAGGATGCGTCGCTTGTCTGCCTGCGTGTGGGCCACTGCTCTTACACTGCGTGATGCGTTACCTCAGCGATGCGTGGCTCGATGCTGCAAACGACGCTCTCGCGACGTCTGAGGCGCCGCCGCAGGGCGCTCGGCTCATCATTGACCAACATGTAAGCGACGTTGGAAGCTGGCGGGTCGTGATCGACGATGCGCCCCACATCGACCGCCTCGCCGGCGAAGATCCTGAACGCTCGCGCGCCGACGCGGCCTTTCGGCAATCGCTCGCTACGGCCCACGCAATAGCGGTGGGCTCCACCGATGCTCACCAAGCGTTCTTGCTGGGCGAGATCCGGTTCGAGGGCGATATCAACGCAGTAATCCAGCAGCGTGACGCCCTGCGCTGGCTCCAACTCGCATTGGCGCCAGTCATGGCACAAACAACCTGGCCGGCTGCTTAGCGACCCAACGCAGCGCTGGCGTAGGCACGGGGGTCGCTGGCGCCAGCGCGAGCCCCGGACTCAGTGACCGCGATCAAATGGGCGTGGCCAAAGCCAGACATCTCGCTAATCTTGGCAACCTCTACCCGGTGCCCCTTCTGCGTCAGTACGTCGGCCCAGCCTTCGGCGTGAGGTTCCAAACGAACAAGCACGTCACCACCGGCCGACCACGTATCGAATCCCGAACCTTGCGCCGGTGACGCAAGCGCAAAGCGGGGCGCACTCAAGATCGCGCCCGGCGACTCTTCGACATGCAGCATGCGGGCCAACATCTGCAACACCACCTGCGGCTGAGCGTCGCCGCCCATGGTTCCAAGGACCGAACGCAGCGACCCATCAGAGTTCGTCACGAGGGCCGGCGAAAGCGTGTGTGGCGGGCGTCGCCCCGGACCATATTCACCAGGGTGACCGGGATTCAGGTTGAACCCAATCCCGCGGTTGTGCAGGAAGACGCCGGTGTCGCCAACCATCAGGTGGCAGCCAAACCCAGCCGCGTTCGACTGAATAAGCGAGACGCCCATTCCGTCGCCGTCGACGACGCACATGTACATCGTGCCACCGTCAGCGTGGGTGTCGCCCCAGTCGACGGCCGTGTCAGGATTAATGCGAGCTCGCCGAGACGCCAACAACTCGGCGTCGAGCAGTGCTGCTGGATCTGCGGTCTCGTGCAACACATCAGACCGGTCAAAGGCCGCAGCTCGTGAAGCCTCGATCAGGTAGTGGGCAAATAACGGATTGTTGGGGTCGGTGGGCAGGTCGAGGCCAGCGGCGATGCTTGCGCCCGCCAGGCTCAGGTAGCCCTGCGAATTCGGCGGAGCCGTCCATAGCTGATGACCCCATGCATCGAGGCGAACCGCATCAACCCAATCGGCATGCGACGCACGAACATCGGCCTCGGTGTACTCGCCCGCGCCAAGCGCGAGCAACGCCTCGCCGAACTCGCCGCCGTACCAACCGTCACGGCCTTGCGAAGCGATCGTTTTCAACACGCGGGCAACGTTCTTACGACGAACCAGATCGCCCGGGGCTCGGTTCGCCAACGCGGTGTTGCCGGCAACGTTGGCGACGACCTTCGTTGCGGCTGCGAGCTGTTGCGACGCTGCGAATCCATTGGCAGCGAGCTCGATGGCGTCGTCGAAAAGCGAAGCGAACTCAAGGCGACCATGACGCTCGTGCAGTGCTCCCCAACCGTCGACGCACCCCGGCACCGGCGCCGTGTGCACCGAATCGCGATACGGCATCGTCGTGTGGCCGTCGGCGCGCAGCTTGTCAGGGTCAGCGCCGCTTCCGGCCCGACCGGACGCGTTCAGACACTCGACGCCATCGCTGCCAGCGTGATGCACCAGCGCCCAGAGGTCGCCACCCAAACCGCACATGTGCTGCGACGTGACCGTGAGCACTGCGTTCGCGGCGATCGCAGCATCGGCCGCGCTGCCGCCTCGTTCGAGGGCGCGCAAACCCGCTGAGCTCGCCAGATGATCAACCGAGCACACCATCGCTTCAGACGCCCAAACGGTCGAAGTCGATGGCACGGAGTACATCAGATAAGCCCGAGTCCTGAAACGGTGTCGCGCTCTGCAACGAGCTCTGCAGCCGTTGCATCGATGCGAGACCTCGAGAAGTCGTCGATTTCGAGACCCTGGACGATGCTGATCTCACCGCCCGAACAGGTAACCGGGAACGACGAGATGATGCCCTCGGGCACGCCATAGCTGCCGTCACTGGGGATCGCCATCGACACCCAGTCGCCGTCAGGAGTACCGAGTTCCCAATCGTGCATGTGGTCAATCGCTGCGTTCGCCGCCGACGCCGCCGACGACAGGCCACGAGCCTTGATGATCGCAGCGCCGCGCTTTTGCACGGTGGGAATGAACTCGCCTTCGAGCCAGGTCTGGTCATCGATCATCGAGGCCGCAATTTGTCCGTTGACCTCGCAGCGGAATAGGTCGGGGTACTGGGTGGCCGAATGGTTGCCCCAGATCGTCATCTTCTTGATGTCGTTGACCGACGTGCCCGTCTTCTGTGCCACCTGGGTCATCGCACGATTGTGGTCAAGACGAGTCATTGCCGTGAACTGCTTGTTGGCAATATCGGGCGCCGAGTGCATCGCGATCAGCGCGTTCGTGTTCGCTGGGTTTCCAACGACCAAGACTTTGATGTCTTTGCTGGCATGGTCGTTTATCGCCTTGCCCTGGGGGCCGAAGATGCCACCGTTGGCTTCGAGCAAGTCGGCTCGTTCCATGCCGTCGCGGCGCGGCATCGCGCCGACCAGCAGCGCATGGGTCGCGTCGGCGAATGCGACGTTGGCGTCATCGGTCTGCACCATTGCCTCGAGCAGCGGGAACGCACAGTCGTCGAGTTCCATCGCCACGCCTTTGAGTGCCTCAAGCGCCGGCGTGATCTCGAGCATCTGCAGAATGACCGGCTGATCGGGGCCGAGCAGCTGTCCGCTCGCGATGCGGAAACACAACTGATAGCCGATCTGTCCGGCTGCGCCGGTTACAACGACTCGTGCGGGGGCCTTGCTCACAGTTTCTCCTCGACATGGATGAGAGCGACTCGCTGAGGTTAGCTGGGCCGCTACTCGCTTAAAGAGTTTCGAGGATCAAGGCGACGATCGCGCCGGCCGCCATGAATGGCGCAAACGGAAGTCCGGTCTTCGCTCCAGCTCGCTGCAACAGCAACAAGATGATCGCGACCGGGCCAACGATAAGGAAAGCCAAGAACAATCCCCGGACGAACGGAACCCAGCCAAAGAGTGCCAGGGTTGCCCCGATTAGCGGTGCCAGCTTGACGTCACCGAACCCCATGCCGGCCGGATGAATCATCGCCAGGGTGAAGTACACGGCGCCCATTGCCGCGGCCCCGAGCAGCGCACGGGCCAACGACAGATCTGGCCACGTCGATGAGGCCGCAACCAACAACAGTGGCAGGGCCGCTGCTGCGGCGGGCGCGAGCAGTCGGTTCGGCACACGCAACTCGCGCAGATCAATCACCGTGATCGCGCTCAACAACACTGCGAACGGCACGAGCAGAACAAGGACTCGATCGGCCCCGAAGGCCCACGCCAACGCAGCGCAGATCGCGCCCGCCAGCGGTATCTGGGTCCACAGCGGCACGGGCCAGTGAAGATCGTGTCCGTGCTCACCTCGCAGGGCGGCTGAATCCTCGTGGCTCACTGCGCGAGTGTTGCTCATCAAAGCACTGCAGGGCTAGCGATCAGTCAGCAGGAGGCGGTACTTGGCGTGCGTCGGTCGTTGCTTCGGTCTCACGGAACAACTCCCAAACCTCGCCGCCAACCAGCGTGAGAATGGCAAACGCGACGATACCGACTAAGACGACCAGCACTGCGTACTCAGCCATCACAGCGCCTCGATCGCGGTCGCGTTGAGGCAGCGCAGCACGACTGCTCACAAGCTTAAGCCACAACGTGAGGCAGGCAGTCTTAGCTGAGGGCATGGCGTCACCATCGGCCCTCGTGCCGCACTCTTAACAGTTCTCTAGGCGCCCCGACCTATTCGAATGGGGAGTTTGCAACCCCGGGAAGCTGGCTTGGGCTTCTACGCTCTCATTCGATGGACCGCCACACTGCGCCGCTGCTCTTGCTTCTGATGCTCGTGGTGCTCACGGCGTGCTCATCGCCCAACGAAACCAGCGAGATTGAAGCGCCAACATCGAGTAGCCGTCTAGCTGACGCGCCTCGCAGCTACCGCGCCGAGTGGCTCATCGACGCAGAAGCCGTCGGTGTTGATGGCCCCGGCTTTCCCTTCCTCTATCGCGAGATCATCGACGATCGCACCGAGCGCTACCTCGTGCAGTCGCCAAATCATCTCGCGACCCAGCAGGCAGACCGTGTTGTTTTCTGTGCCGCGATCTTTCGGTCAGACCCCTATTGCGCACAGAGCCCTCGGTCAATCGAGGCCCCGCCAGTGCTGTCGTTTCCCGTGCAGCTGCTTCGCTCATGGGGGCCAAACCAGCTCTACGACCTCGCGTCATATCGTGAGATCGACGTCGTCGCAACCAACGATCCCGACAGTTGGAGTCGGCGGCTCGACAGCTTCAATGGCATTGCGGTCGAGTGCTTCGATGTCATAGGCGAGACGACTGCGGCAGGCGCCGGTTTTGAGGTGTGTTTCACCGCCGACGATCTGCACCTCGTCGCGGCCGTCGACTTGCAGGGTGATCTGATCTATGAGATCGACCTTCAGGCCTACGTGCCCGTTATCGAAGAAGACTTCGTTACGGGTCTCGAGGACTTCTACGAAGAGAAAGAAACGCTGCAGGATCAGCTGCTGTCGCTGTTTCCCGAAATCCCAGCGCCTCGGCCAACTCCGACGCCGGTAATCGACGACGGGGGCGCTTGAGATCAGCTGTAGCCGGGGTGAGGAGTCACCGCAGGCGTATCAGCGAGCGGCAACTGGAACAGCGACATGTCGGCTTCGGGAGCCGCTTCGCGATGCACGACGACACCCGCCGCGCGCAACGTCGCCGCTTGAGGTTCGGTGTAGGGCTGAGTCGCTACTGGGAGTTCGGATCGCAATGCTGCGAACTCGTGAGCGTTCAACGAGTCGCTCGGCAATGTCACACGAGCCGCCGGGTTGGCGCTGTCGACCGGCTTCGGGTTTGCGATCGTGCGAGCCGCAGGTTCGATCGGAGCAGCGGGAACCGCGTCGACCCCGACTGCTTCGGTGAACGCCCGGTCGGGGTCCGATGCTGCGGTGGTCTCTGTGGCCCTGGCGTCAACCTCACTGCCAGCCGGTCCGGGCCATGCGGGATCGCGAGCATCGAGCAGCTGCCACGACATCGGCACGACCGTCGCGTTCGCGTGGCGCCGACACAACACGATGCCGTGACTGGTGTCTGACATGTCAAGGTCATACAGCCACGCCTTGGCGTCTCGGGGGGCAAATGTGAGTACGGCCACCGCCGGATGGTCGCAGGTCATTCGAACGCACTCTTCCATAAGCAAAAACCGTACTTGTCCCAGATTTGGCGATCAGGGATACCTCAACGTTTTCCCCATAAGCAACACTGGCAACAGTGGCACTACGCCCACCCCTCAACAACCGAACCTCTCACGAGTGTCACACCCCCCTGGCAGCATGATTGTCATGAGCGACCTCGTTCTCGACCCACCAACCTCTGCCACTTCTCCTGCGCTGCGCCTCGTTTCGTCGAGCGGCAACGTGGCCCGCACTGACCGCTATCGGTCTACCGCTGCTCTTAGCGGCGATGCCCGCCGCTTGTACTGCAACGTGCTCGCTCATGGGCTGCACACCGGCATTCGGCTCAACCCCGCTGCGCTGCGGGTTGTTCTGTGCGTGAAACAGTCCCGGGCTTCGGGTCCGCTCCGGCGGGTCACCAGCCATGAGGTCTGGCAGCTGCTCTTCGTCGACGTGGTCGCATGGTGCCGGGCTCGACGATTGGCGCTGCCACCCGGCTGCCCTGCAGCGCTCGAGGCAGTTATCGACTACCTCGCCGACACTGACGAACTGCATCCCGCCAGCGACCCCGTCAGGGCGCTGCTCGGGGCGATCGACGAATGCACGGGCGGGTGGAACGACCAGCCGCCGCAACCACCCACACCGCATCGATCGGTACGCTCAATGCGTGGTACAAAACCGAGGTAAGCGCAGCGCCCCAGGCCGGGTGACGGTCAACACCGAACCGGCTGTTCCTCAACGCTCCCGCCGGGCCAACCGCCGACTGCTGATCATTCGCGTCGTCGCAGCCTTCCTCGTACTGATGATGCTCCTCCCCGTCATCGCTTTCTTCTTCTAGATCCTGCGCCCCGGCAACAGAGAGCGTCGGTGCCCGATATCGCTCGGTGCCCGCTACTACGCTTAGCGCACCGCTACAGGGAGTTTTCTGAGTGATTCGGCAGAACCGTGCTGTGCCAATTCTCATGGTCCTCACCTTGGCGTGGGTGCTGTATCTCGGCGGCTGTTTTGGTTCTGAGGACCCAACAGCGTCGGTCGAGACTGCGGTCCCAACCACAGTCGTGGCAACACCGTCACCGGCGCCCGTGGTCACTGAAGCCGCCGATACCACCCTCACCGCCGAAAAGCCGTTTGAGCACACGATCGAGTCTGGTGACCTGCTCGGCACGATCGCAGCGAAATACAACGTCACACCCGACGTGATCCTGCGGGCCAACCCCAGCCTTAATCCCAACACGCTGATTCCAGGACAGACGCTGCGAATCCCCGGAGCCACAACCCTGAACACGATCACCGAAGATCGCGAAGCGGACCGAGACGCAGGGCTGCCGATCGACTACGTGATCGAAGACGGCGACTCACTCGGCCAGATCGCGTTGACCTGGACCGTCACAATCGATTCAATTCTTGAGGCGAATCCCAACGCCAATCCGAATGCTCTGCAGATCGGTCAGCTGCTCGTTATCCCGCCCTTTGGCACCGGCTACTCGCCCGAAGAGCTCGCGGCGTTCAGCACACCTGTGCCGGTGACGCGCCAACCTGGCGAGATTCTGTACCACGTCGTGCAGCCCGGCGATCTCTTGTCTGCCCTTGCTGACGTCTACAGCGTTTCGGTCGACGAGATCATCGGCGCGAACGGTCTTGCGAACGCCGACAACATTGCTGTTGGCCAAGAGCTGGTGATCCCAGCCCCATCAGCTACCACCGACAACTAGGCGCTAGCCGAGGCTAAGACTCAGCGATGGTGATGCTCTCGATGACGAGGTCTTCGACGGGGCGATCGCCCGCGCTGGTCGGCACCGATTGCATCTGAGCAATGAGCTCTTCGCCACCAACAACCTTGCCAAAGAGCGAGTACTGCGGTGGCAGTCCGGCGCCACTCGGGCCGCTGATCACGAAGAATTGGCTTCCATTGGTATTCGGGCCAGCGTTGGCCATCGCGAGCGAACCAATTTCGTACTGACCGGGTGCTGGCAGCTCGTCTTCGAAGCGATAGCCGGGGCCGCCCATGCCGCTGCCTTCGGGGCAGCCGCCCTGCAAGACAAAACCGTTGATAACGCGGTGGAAGATAAGCCCGTCGTAGTAGTGGTAGCGCGCCAGCGTGACGAAGTTGTTGACTGTCTTTGGCGCGACGTCGGGGTACAGGGCGATCGTCAAGGTGCCCATCGACGTCACCATCGTTGCTATGTAGGTCTTTTCTGGGTCGATGCACATCGGTGGTGGCGCATCGAACGAAGTCGTTCGGGGGCTAGAACCATCGGCTGCGGGGCAATCAGTCATCGTCGTCCTCTTGGTGTCATGAACCTCGACACCTTAGGCGCCACCTGGCGAGATACCCCGATGCAACCCGCTCCCCTTACGATTGCATCGTTCCATTTTCCTGGGAGGATCCGTGGAGATCAAGAAGGTCGCCGTAATCGGCGGCGGCACAATGGGGTCAGGTATCGCCGAGGTCTGTGCCAAGAGCGGCCTCGACACCATCATCATCGAGGCCGACGCGGCCGCTGCCGAGGCCGCGCAGAAGCGCATCGACGGCTCGATGGACAAGGCCGTAGCTCGAGAGCGGCTGAGTGCCGACGATCGCTCAACGGCAGGCCAACTGCTGAGCTACGCAACCGAGCTCGAGACGTTGAGCGATCGAGACCTTGTCATCGAAGCCATCGTCGAGAACGAGGCGATCAAGCTCGACTTGTTTGCGCGACTCGACGAGATCACCCCGCCCCACGCGATTCTCGCCTCGAACACGTCGTCGATTCCACTCATCAACCTTGGCACTGCGACCAAGCGGCCCGCTCAGGTGCTCGGTCTGCACTTCTTCAATCCGGCAACCGTGCAGAAACTCTGTGAGATCGTGGTGTCAATCGCCACCGACGACGGCATTGTCGCAACCGCCACCGACTTTGCGCAGAACACGCTGGGCAAAGAGACCATCGTGAGCCAGGACCGTGCCGGCTTCATCGTGAACCGGCTGTTGGTTCCGTACCTGCTGCAGGCGATCTCGCTCTATGACACGGGTCAGGTGACACGCGAAGACATCGACAACGGGATGATGTTCGGCTGTGCCCACCCGATGGGCCCGCTCACGTTGTGCGATCTCATTGGTCTCGACACCATCAAGTCGGTCGCTGACGTGCTGTACGAAGAGTTCAAGGAGCCGACGTATGCGCCGCCACCGCTGCTGAAGCGAATGGTGTCCGGCGGCCTGCTCGGTCGCAAGGCAGGCGTCGGCTTCTACGATTATCGCTCGTAGCGCTGCAAAACGAAATCATGGTCGGTGGCCACCCCCCAGCAGCCACCGACCACGACGAACAGCTCCGAGGAGCTGTGACGGACCATAGCGAGATTTAGCCAGCTTTCACCAGAACGCCGCACTACCCCTGGACCTACCGCGGCCGATCGAGGTGTAGCGCACGCAGTATTTCGGCTTTGCCAAAATTCGGGCTACCCGATTACCCAACCATGCGTTCGGACTCGGCCAGGGCCGGTGTTAGACGAATCCGTCGCGGTGGTGCTTCACATACTTCGCCGGAGTCGCCGCACGACCAACAGTCATCGCTGAGCTGGCCCCGCCAGGTGACATCGCACGCGCCACAGACCATGGTCATCTGACGAGGGCGGGTACCCCTTGTACGAGCTGGCATTCGCGCCACAGTAGATACCGGGCTAGCAGCCAACGCGGATACCTGTTGAATTGTTGATAACTAGAAAATGGCGCCAGGACTGTAGACAACTGCCTGTGGATAACGTGCCTGTATCTTGACGACTCGATTTGCGATCTGATCGATCTGAGACGGCGCTCTGCCAGCCAGCGCGAGTGGTGCATCGATGAGTTCGGCTAGGGCATGGTCATCAAGCGGGAAGCGCTCGTCGGCGCCGAGGCGAGCCACGAGATTCGCAGCCGGGCCGCCCCCCTTGCGCAGCTCCAGGGCTGCGCCAACGGCGTGTTCCTTGATGATCTCGTGGGCGACTTCGCGCCCTGCGCCGGCCTTGACTGCGGCCATCAACATGCGGGTGGTGGCAACAAACGGTAGATAGTGGCGTAGCTCCGCCTCGACAACAGCCGGGAACACGGCAAAGCCTGACAACACCGAAAAGAAGGTCTCGAAGAGGCCATCGATCGCAAAGAATGCGTCGGGAAGCGCGACTCGACGCACGACCGAGCAGCTGACGTCGCCCTCGTTCCATTGCGAGCCCACCAAAGCGCCGACCATGGCTAGGTGACCTTGCAGGATCGCCATGAGCCCAGTGATGCGTTCGGATGACCGTGCGTTCATTTTGTGAGGCATAGCGGTAGAACCGACTTGGCCCTCGACAAAACCTTCGGTCACAAGGTTCTCGCCAGCCATGAGCCGCACCGTGGTCGCGAGCGAACTCGGGCCCGCCGCGAGCTGCACCAGCGCGCCGACGACCTCGTGATCGAGTGAGCGCGGGTACACCTGTCCGACACTGTCAAGGTGCCGGGTAAAGCCCAGATGACCAGCCACATGCGCCTCTAGTGCCTCGACTCGAGCGACATCACCTTCGAAAAGGTCAAGGAGATCTTGTTGGGTTCCCACTGGGCCCTTAAGACCACGCAGCGGGTAGCGCTCTATCAGCTGCTCAAGACGATCAAAGGCAACCAACAGTTCCTCGGTCGCAGACGCGAATCGCTTGCCGAGAGTCGTAACCTGCGCTGGCACGTTGTGCGAGCGGCCAACCATCGCTAAGTGTTGGTGCTCAAGGCTGAGCTCACGCAAGACCGACATCGCCGCAACGGTGCGATCCCGCATCAGTTCGAGCGAACGCCGTATCTGCAGTTGTTCGACGTTTTCGGTGAGATCGCGAGAGGTCATTCCTTTGTGAATATGTTCGTGCCCAGCCAAGGCGCAGAACTCTTCGATCCGAGCCTTTACGTCATGAAGCAGCACGCGATCACGCGCTTCGATCGACGCGAGATCTACGGTGTTGATTGTTGCCTCGTACGCTGCGATTGCGCCAGCCGGAACATCGAGACCAAGATCGCTTTGCGCCTGCAACACCGCGACCCAGAGCTGGCGCTCGAGAATGACCTTGCCGGTCGGTGACCAGATAGCCACCATTTCAGCGCTGGCGTAGCGGCTCGCAAGGATATTTGCGATCGCCGGTGACGTCATGACGCTTGGTTGAAGTGGACAATCTGCTTGCGTCCGGGTCCAACACCAATCAGGCTGATCGGCACCCCAATCAAAGCCTCAAGGGCTTCGAGGTACGCAACCGCGGTCGCTGGTAGGGCGTCGCGATCTGTGCAGCCCGTGAGGTCAGTCTGCCACCCAGGCATCTCGCGATAAACCGGCTTCGCCTTGTGGAAGTCGGTCTGGTGGTAGGGCATTTTCTCGCAGCGCTCACCATCGATCTCATAGGCCTCGCAAATGCGCACTGTCTCAAGAGCATCGAGTACGTCGAGTTTTGTGAGAGCAATTTCGGAAAGCGAATTCACCCGCACGGCGTGGCGCAGCATTACGGCATCGATCCAGCCTGTGCGACGTCGACGACCGGTGTTCGTGCCGTACTCATGGCCCACATCAACGAGATGATCGCCGACCTCGTCAAAGAGCTCGGACGGAAAGGGTCCCGACCCGACCCGGGTCAGATACGCCTTAGCCACGCCAATGACTCGCTCGATGTCACGAGGGCCCACGCCACCACCGGTGCAGGCCCCACCCGCCGTTGGGTTCGACGAGGTGACAAACGGATACGTGCCGTGGTCGAGGTCGAGGAACGTCGCCTGGGCGCCTTCGAAGAGCACGTTGCCGTCGTCTTCGAGCACATTGTGAACGAGGTCGATTGCGTCACCGACGAACGGCTTAAGCGCAGGCCCGTAGGTACCGACATAGGTCTCAACGAGCTCTTCGACTTCGAACCCGAGTCGGTTGTACACCTTGGCCAAGAGCGGGTTCTTCTCGTGGAGAACCACCTCGAGTTTGGCCCGAAAGATATCTTCGTCGAAGAGATCTTGCATCCGCAGACCAACGCGGGCTGCCTTATCGGCATAGGCCGGGCCGATCCCACGTTTAGTGGTGCCAAGCTTGTTCTTGCCCAAGTGCCGCTCGAACACCACGTCGAGCACCTGGTGATAGGGCAAGATCAAATGAGCGTTGCCCGATACCCGCAGACGCGAGCAGTCGACGCCTCGGCTCTCGAGCATCTCCATTTCGCTGAGCAGCACGACGGGATCGACAACCACCCCGTTGCCGATGATGGGCGTGAGGTGCGGATGGAGGACGCCACTGGGTATTAACTGGAGCGCAAAGGACTCTCCGTTGACCACGAGGGTGTGGCCTGCGTTGTGTCCGCCCTGATAGCGCACGACGCACTGCATATTGCTTGCAAGGAGGTCGGTGACCTTGCCCTTACCCTCATCACCCCATTGGGTACCGACGACGACGGTCGCTGGCACGGCTGGCTCTCTTTCGTTCGCTGCCGTTACTTGGCGACTCTATCGTTTTCGGCACGCTCCGCCGAATGCATTTTCATCAAAACGGCCAATCGGCCCGCCGCCGGGAGGCTGCGGACCGATTGGTCGAAATGTCGTTGGGCTAAGCCCGAGGTGTTAGCCCTCGTCGTCGCGACGTGATCGGCGATTGCCAATCATCAATGCACCACCGAGGCCCATCAAGGCAATGGCCAGAGTTGCGAGCAGACCACTGCTCGAGCCCGTGATAGCCAGAGGCACTGATTCGGCAGCTGCCTGCAGGGTCGGCAACGAGAAGATGCTCGTCGGCGCAGCCGGTGCATTCGAGAATGGACCGTCATAGGGCAGCGCCGTTGGGCAGTCGCTTCCAGTAAATATGGCTCCAGAATTTGACGTACAGGTGACCGCCGCTGGAGGAAGCCTCACTGGCGTCGGGTCGTCTTCACCGTCGTCGTTCGGGAATCCATTGCCGTTGGTATCAGGCTCGACACCGTCGTCAGAGACGTCGGAAGCCTTCATGCCCGTTGGGCCTTCGCCGGTAACGGTTGCGGTGTTGTTGTACGTCGTGCCAGCGACCATGCCACTGATCTCAACGTCCCACACTGCGACACACGAGGCGCCGACTGCGAGCGTCGCTGTGCCGGTTGCAGCCGCAGCTGAACAGGTACCACCGTTAGGCGTAGGACCAGAAACAACGGTTGCACCAGCAAAGGTCGCAGCGAAGTCATCATCCAGGGTGATCGAGCTCAACGCCACAGGGCCGAGGTTCTCAATCACGAAGCTGTACGTCACCACATGATTGCCAGCGGCGTTTTCGGTCGGACCAGCTGTCACGGTCTTAGCAAGACCAATCACGGGCTCGTCCGGACGCAACACACCAGCGTCAACATTGGTGATGTCTTCGCCAGCGCCAAGGGTGATCACGGTCGTTACGCCCGTGAGTGGGTCGACGTCGCTGTCGACATCATCATCTGCGCCCTGGTCAGCAGCGGTGAAGGTCAAGTTTCCGTTTGGAGGAAGCGTGAAGGCGACCGTGTAGTCACCCGGTGGAACGTTACCAACGAAGTACGCACCGACCGTATCGGTGGTGTCGGATCCAATGACGGTGCCGTCAGCGGCGAGTACCTGAACCAGCACGCCAGGAACGCCGGGCTCGCCAGCGTCTTGGATGCCATTGCCGTTGAGGTCTTCGAACACAGTGTCGGAGAACGAACCAGGCTGAGGAAGAACACCGGCGTCGACGGTGTCGTTGACCTCGCCAGCGGTGACGGTGACCGTTCCGGTCGCACCAGTTGCATCAGGATCGCTATCGACGGTGTCGTCAGCGCCCGTGTTCTGGGTTGTGAAGCTCTCGCCAGCAGGCAAGGTGAACTGCACGGTGTATTCACCGGCAGGCAAGTTGGCCACGATGTAGTTTCCAGCACCATCGGTGTTGTCGGATCCAACGACATTGCCGTCGGCGTCGAGCACCTCGACGAGAACGCCGGAAACACCAGGCTCACCAACGTCTTGGATGCCGTTGCCGTTGGTGTCTTCGAACACGACGTTCGAGATACCACCGGCGAGTGGGTCAGGGACAACACCGGCGTCAACTGTGTCGTTGACCTCGCCAGCGGTGACGGTGACCGTACCGGTCACGCCAGCTGCATCGGGATCGCTGTCGACAGCTTCGTCGTCGCCCGCTTCTTGTGTGGTGAACGTGAAACCGTTCGGCAACGTGAACTCGACGATGTAGTCACCCGCAGGCACGTTTTCGACGATGTACTGGCCAGCACTATCGGTGGTGTCAGTTCCAACTAACGTGCCCGCACTGTCAAACACCTCGACGTCGACGCCTGCGAGGCCAACTTCGCCAGCATCTTGGATGCCGTTTTCGTTGGCGTCGATGAACACGAAGTCCGAAATCGCACCGAGCGGTTCATCTGGCACAAGACCTGCGTCAACCGTCTCGTTGGTTTCACCAGCAGTAACGGTGACTGCACCGGTCTCGCCAGTTGCATCGGGATCGCTGTCGACTGTGTCGT
>Ga0114956_1001941_pt1 | contig 16409 bp, 8 predicted proteins | sample MaitaG_FD_87304 | JGI IMG/M metagenome (GOLD analysis project Ga0114956, IMG submission 87304) | Marine algal microbial communities from Maine, USA - Maine_Asex2 metaG | ecosystem: Host-associated > Algae > Red algae > Unclassified | place: Maine, USA | collected 2015-01-05 | reverse complement strand
GCTGAAGTTGTTGGAAACGTCGACCGAAACGGTGTTGCTATCAAAGTCGTCTTGATCAGGGATCTGCGTGTCAACGACCGGCGCGTCATTGACGGGATCGACGACGATGTTAACGGTCGCAGTCGAGGTGGCTCCGTCTTCGTCAGTGACCAAGTAGTCAAAGGAATCGTTGCCGTTGAAGTCACCGTTAGGGACGTAGGTAAACGATCCGTCGGCGTTGAGCGTGACCGAACCGTTGGCCGGGTTGGACGTTTGCGTAAACGTCAGGTTATCTCCGTCCACATCGTTATCGTTATCACCAACCAGTCCGCTGACGGCTGTGTCTTCGGGAGTAGTGTAGCTGTCATCATCGGCAACAGGCGCGGGATTGGTAACGGTCCACTGAAATGTCGTCGTCACAGACTGACCATTGTCATCGGTTGCGGTAACTGAAACGTTGTAGGGACCCGACGCAGAAGCACTTGAGTCGAGCGTTCCGGTAATCAGCCCGGTCAGCGGATCAAGGGTAAGTCCTGGCGGCAGATTGGTAGCGGCGTAGGTGAGCGCATCTCCATCGGGATCGCTGAAGACGTTGGTAATATCGACCGGAGTAATCGTTTCAGAATCGACATCGGTTTGTGGAGGCAAGGTTCCTCCGACGATGGGAGCATCGTTGGCTCCGTTAATGGTGATCGTCAAAACCGCAGCGGCGGAACCACCTTCTCCGTCGGAGATGGCGTATTGAAAAGTTTCCGTCAGTGTCTCGCCGACGTCCAATTGGTTGACCGCTGGGTTGTTGTTGTCCACCACGTAGGAATAGGATCCGTCGCTGTTGAGCGTGATTTGCCCGTAAGTACCTGGCGATGCGACTCCGACAGCACCTGCATTACCATCGACTGCTGAAACGGTCAGTTGATCCCCGTCAGGATCGCTGTCAACGCCAGCGCCATCGTTGTCGGTGATGACATTGCCGGTTGAGGCTGCTCCGTCTTCGTCGACCGAATTGCTGTTATCACGCGCGATTGGACCAGGATTGGTGACGGCCCAGGTGAAAGTCCGTGTCGCTGTACCGCCGTTAGGATCGGTGGCGGTAATCACGACTGCGTAATCACTGTCGACCGAAGCGCTGTTGTCCAACTGGCCTGAAATGATGCCAGTGGTTGGATCGATGGTCAGACCCGGCGGGAGGGTGCCGCCAGCAGAGAATGTCAGTACATCGTTCGTGTCGGGATCGCTAAAAAATGGACTGGTGTCTACCGGGGTGACTGTCGTATCGTCAACGTCGTTTTGGTTGGGTATCACACCGTTGGCAACGGGGGATTCATTGGTTCCTTCGATTATAACGGTTACCGTTGCCGTGTCGACCAAGCCGGTACTGTCTTCGATTTGGTAGGTGATTGTTGTGGTTGCTGTTTCACCGAGCGCGAGTGCGTCGTATTCGCCGTTGGGGTCAAAGGTATAGCTGCCGTCGGGCGCTACAGTGAAAATTCCTCCGCCGGAGCCCACAATCGGTTGGGCAATATTCGCCGCAGAGCCGTCGACCGCAACCAATACGATTGGATTGTTGTCAGGATCGCTGTCAACACCGTTACCGTTGTCACTGGTGATTATGTTACCGCTGATTGAGGTGTTTTGATCGGTAACAAAATTGTCGTCGGTGGCTTGAGGAGCGTTAGTGACGTTAGGAGGATTTGTAAAATCTAGTGTTGAAAGACCGTATCCTGTGTTCGCATTTCGGGCTTGGAAGAATAACGTGAGGCTTTCGGATTCTTCGAAGACGATGTCCACCCAACGCTCGTTATCGGGAGCTCCACCGCTGTCGCTCAAGTTAATGAAGGTCAGCGAATTGTCGCCGTTGTTGATGGTGGTCAGGCTTGAAGGCGGATCGTTTGATAATCGATATCTTTCGATTTCATCCGCTTTTACGCGCACTGATTCTGAACCGCTGCCGTTGGCAGTTGGCGGCTCGTAGTCGATGTCAGCGAATGTGAACTCACCAAGGACAGTCAAGGGTTGGCCGGTAGCACTGTCAAGGTACTCCACCAGAATTTCTGCGGTGTGCCCTTCGAAGCCACTGACGCTCGCACCTACGTTACGCGCTAAGAGAACCGGAGCCCCCGAGAAATCGCTGAAAGTGACCGGAAGTTGATTAGCGGTGCCGTTGGTGATATTGCCTGCTGCATCGAATGTATTAACCAGCGTCAAACGGAGGTCGATCGTGGTCACCACACCGCCGTTGGTTGATGTTGCTGCCCCGGCGAAAGTTTTGCTGGAGGTCCCCCCTTGGCCGACAGGTGTGACGGCAGTTTCACCGGTGATTCCGGCGGATGTTCCCACGACAAAGCCATCGTCGGCGACAATCAGTACTCCTTGGAAGTTTTGGGAGGACAAAGCAGTCGCTTCGATTGCCCCGGTGCTTTTTTCCAATTCCCAGTCACCGCCGAGTTGATCGAGTCCGGTCAAGTCATCCGATGCAGCGATATCAGCGCCCGTCAGTTGGCTGAGGTTTTCGACGAAGAGATCCCCTTGTTCGGTTTGAGCCAATTGGCATCCGTAAATCAGGATGTCGCCCGATTCTGACATTGAAGCGCCGATGCTGGCCAGCGTCTCTGAATAGACCGACGAAAGTTCGTCTGTGGAGATCGTTGCGTTGCCAAGACGGAGTTGGCCGTCGTCGCCGTGAGATACAATGTGGATTGCCGAAATGTCTGAGCGGCCTTGCAGATGTCGCTCAATCTGTAGCAGGCCATCAGAATCGCCGTTGATCAAGAAGATGTCGACGTCACCGGATTGGGCGAAATCCGCGACGATGGACTGGTAGTCTTCAACGCCCTTGTCGACGAAAACCAGTTCGCGTGTTGATTCGGATTCAGATTGTTGCTCAGTCTGTCCGACGCCGGGGTCTGCTTGATTTGCGGCGGCGACAAATGCGCCGGTGTCGAACGTGGGTTCAGCGGGAGCCTCGGTCGGTCCGACGGGGACGGCATCAAATAAGATGCGGTCTTCCATCTGTTCGATCAGCAGCGCACGACGGCGTTGGGGTTGATTGGGAGTAGGGCTGGGTGTTGAGTTAGACATGGGAGAACCAATAAGAGACGTCTAAGATTGTTTTGACAGGGGCTAGGTAGGCAATGACGCTTTGAAAATCCGTAGATGGACCTTGCGCGCAGAGTCCTACGTCGGAAACATAGGTTACGATTTAGCCTAAGCCGCAATGATGTTGTAGATTCGCAACATTGCAAAAGATACGCAGCAGTAAAGGTGGACTCATTCGTTGGAATCGTCACGACCTGTCGACCTTCACCGGCAAAGATCAGCGGTAAAAAAGAAGTGGTGCGGCGTCATCTCCGCTACCCTCTGGGATTCTCAGATCATCGAATGATGGTGCATCGTCGCAGTCGTTTTTCTGCGGAAGCTGAGCAGTGTTGAGCGTGAGAAACCGTTGCCGCTGACGTCAATTTCTTCTAGAAATCGGCAATGGACGAGAGACTTGAGCGACTTTTCACTGATGCCGCAATGTGCCAGGTTGAGGCTGGTAAGATTGTGAATTTGTTGCAAGTTTTGGAGCGTTTTGGTGGAAACATTTCTGTGGGAGAAGTTGATCTTCACGTCACTGAAAAGATAACGCATGACGCCTGTTAAACCGTCAGCATTGCGTATGCTTCCGCCAGATCGTTTGGCCAATTTGATTGCCGATTCCGATCGATAGTAGCGATTGGCGTGCCATAGAAAAAAGGTAACAAGCGCGGCCAGAAGTGCGGCGAGATAGGGCCGATAGTCAAAGGCAGCGAATGGTTGTGGTGCGTCGGTAACGGTCGGTTGATCATGCGCGTTGCTGATCGAGAGCGCAGCGGCTAACGGTTGTAGCGGTTTTGAAACGACCGAACTGATCGTCAGCGCGACCAGAATCACGACAATCAATTGGCAAGGAATGGAAATCAAGAACTTCATGCGTAAGAGTAGGTTAATTCTTACGCATGAAGTGATAAATTTCGAAATTTGCCTATCAAAAGCCGGCAGATCTACAACGCCAACAGCAGACGGCTGGGCGCTTCGAGATAGCCGATGACATCGTTCAGGAAACGTGCTGCGGCCCCGCCGTCGACCAAGCGATGGTCGTAAGAGAGGCTCAGCGGCATCATCAAGCGAACGGCGATTTGATCGTCTTCGACCACCACGGGTAGTTTACGCGACCGACCGACTAAAAGGATCGACGTCTCTGGCGTGTTGACGATCGGCGTTGAATAGGTGCCGCCGATCGCGCCGAGGTTACTGATGGTGAAGGATCCGCCTTTGAGATCATCCATTGAGAAATTGTTCTCGCGCACGCGGCTGGCAAGATCCATCAGCTGCTTCGCAATTTCGCCGATGCTCAGTTTATCTGCGTTGCGAATCGAAGGCACGACCAGCCCACGTTCGGTATCCACTGCGATGCCGATGTTGACGTAGTCCTTATAGATGATCTGACCGGCGTCCATATCGACCGACGCGTTGATCACCGGATGGTGTTTGAGCGACATTGCGATGGCTTTGATCAAAAACGGCATCGTTGTGAGTTTAATGCCCTGAGCCGCGTAGTCTTCTTTGCTGTTTTGCCGCATTGCTTCCAGTTTTGTGACGTCGGCGTCGTCGAAGTTGGTGACGCGCGGCACGGTCGACCAAGATTCGTGCATCTTACGAGCGATGGCTTGGCGAATCTTTGGCATCTTCTCAATATGCACAGGACCGAACCCGTCGGATTGTCCTCCGGCGGTCGATGCGCTGGAGGATCCGGTGCTGGAGTGACTGCCGCTGCGGATGGCGGCCAAGACGTCTTCGCGGGTGATCCGCGCGTTTTCTCCAGATCCGGTCACTGATCGTAGATCGACGCCGACCTCGCGCGCGAAGCGTCGGATGGCCGGACCGGCAGCGACCTTGGAAAGATCCGCAACGGCTGCTGCGGGTACAGCGGCGGGTTTTTCGGCCGCCGGTTTAGGTGCGGGGGCCGGTTGTGGCGTGGCCGCCTTTGGAGGCTCGGGCGTCTCCTTGGCTGCTGGTTCCGATTCCGCAGGTGCAGGTGTCGGCTCCGGATCAGCCGCCGGTTGGGGTGCTTTGGTGGGCTCGGTTTCAGTGGCGGCCTCGGATGCTTCGATCGTCATGATAACGGCACCGACTTCAAGGCTATCACCTTCGCCAACTTTGATGGAGATGACTTTGCCGGCATGGTCGCTGGGCACGATCACGGTGGCTTTGTCGGTTTCCATTTCGACCAGTCCTTGGTCCTTTTCGATCACATCACCTTCGGCAACCAACAGTTCAAGTACGTCTCCGGAATCAACACCTTCACCGAGTGACGGTAATTTAATTTCAACGGCCATTTCGTTTTTCTATCCCTAATGTCTTTGATTGGTTTGAGTCGCTTCGAACAAATTGGAACTACGCGTAAAGCGGCGCGGTTTTTTCCGGATTCACGCCTAGGTCCTTGATCGCTTTGGAAACTTCCGAAGCGTCAATTTTGCCTTCTTGCGAAAGCTGATACAGCGTTGCGATGACGACACATTCGGCGTCGACTTCGAAGTGACGTCGAAGATCAGGCCGTGTCGCGCTTCGTCCCATGCCGTCGGTTCCCAGTGCAAACATTTCGCCTGGCACAAATGGAGCGACCTGCTCGGCCAAAGCTTTCACGTAATCGCTGGACGCGATGACGGGGCCTTCGCTGCCTTCCATCACCGTTTCGATGTAGCTTTTCTTAGGCGTCTCGGTTGGGTGCAGCATGTTCCAGCGGCGACACTGATCCGCGTCACGACGCAATTCGTTGTAGCTGGTCAGACTCCATAGATCGCTGGAGATGTTGTATTTTTCAGCGAGGATTTCCTGAGCTTTGATCACCGACATCATGATCGCACCGCTGCCGAACAGCTGCACGCGATGCTTACTGCCTTTGGATTCCAACGTCTTAAATTTGTACATCCCTTTGACGATGCCTTCATCACAGCCCTCTGGCATCGCAGGCATGACGTAATTGTCGTTGCCTACCATGATGTAGTAGATCGCTGTTTCGCCATCGGTGTACAACTTCTTTAGACCGTCAAAGATGATGACGGCTGTTTCGTAATGAAACGCGGGATCGTATGCACGAACGGTTGGGAACGCGATTGCGTTAAGCAAGCTGTGCCCGTCCTGATGCTGAAGTCCCTCGCCATTAAGGCTGGTTCTTCCGGCGGTGCCCGCAAGTAAGAATCCTTTGGCTCGCATATCCGCAGCGGCCCAGATCAGATCACCCACGCGCTGGAAACCGAACATCGAATAGTAGATGTAAAACGGAATCATGTTGATACCGTGAGCACTGTAAGCAGTACCCGCGGCGTTGAAGGAAGACATGGCTCCGGCTTCGGTGATGCCCTCTTCGAGTAACTGTCCGTCTTTGGCTTCTTTGTAGAATGCCAATTTATTGTCGGAGTCTGCCGGCTCATACAACTGGCCAACGTGCGAGTAAATTCCAATCTGCTTAAACATTGCCTCCATGCCAAAGGTACGAGACTCGTCTGGCACGATCGGAACAATATTGGTGCCGATTTTTTTGTCTTCCACCAATCGGGAAAGCAATCGCACCACACCCATCGTGGTCGATATTTCCTTCTTTTCACTGTCGCGATCGATGTACTTACGGTAGTCCTCGAAGACGGGAACTTCAATCAACGGATGTTCCGTCGGACGCGAAGGAATGGGACCGCCGAGTGCTTCTCGGCGTTCCTTCATGTACTTCATTTCTGTACTGTTTTCAGATGGACGATAGAACGGCGCTTTGCCGACTTCTTCGTCAGAGATTGGAATGCCGAACCGAGTTCGGAACTCCAGCAGCTCGTCTTCGTTCATCTTCTTTTGGTTGTGAGCGATCATGCGGCCTTCGCCCGCTTCGCCCAAGCCGTAGCCCTTGACTGTCTTGGCCAAGATCACCGTTGGTTGGCCTTTGTGATCCATCGCTGCCTTGTAGGCCGCGTAGACTTTTTCGGGATCGTGGCCGCCGCGACGCATCGTTTCGATTTTTTCGTCCGACAGGTTTTTCGCAAGGTCAAGTAGCTCCGGATATTTTCCAAAGAAGTGCTCGCGTGCGTAACTGCCGGGCATGCCGACGTACTTTTGGTACTGACCATCGACGATTTCGCCCATGCGTTTCACCAGCAGACCGGTTTCGTCTGCTTCTAATAGCGGATCCCAATCATCGCCCCAGACGACTTTGATCACGTTCCAACCCGCACCTCGGAAGATCGCTTCAAGCTCTTGAATGATTTTGCCGTTACCGCGAACAGGACCGTCCAAACGTTGCAAGTTACAGTTCACAACGAAGGTCAGATTATCCAATTTTTCGCGACCGGCCAGCGTCAACGCCCCCAGTGTTTCTGGTTCGTCACATTCGCCGTCGCCCAAGAACGCCCAAACTTGTTGTTCGCTGGTGTCCTTGATTCCGCGGTCTTTGAGGTACTCGTTAAAACGAGCTTGGTAGATCGCCATGATCGGGCCAAGGCCCATCGAGACCGTTGGGTACTCCCAGAACGATGGCATCAGCCAAGGATGCGGATAGGATGAGAGCCCTTGCACGTCGGGATTGAGTTCTTGGCGGAAGTGATTCAGGTTCTCTTCTTTCAGTCGGCCCTCCATGAAAGCGCGGCTGTACATGCCTGGAGAACCGTGGCCTTGGAAGTAAATCTGGTCGCCGTTGTAGCCTGATTCACCGCGCCCACGGAAGAAATGATTGTAACCAACTTCGTATAATGTGGCCGAAGAGGCGAAGGTCGATATATGCCCGCCAACGCCGCCCAATCCCGGCTTATCTGTCGCCTTGTTGGCTTTGACGACCATCGCCATCGCGTTCCAGCGGACGAAGCTTTTAATGCGCCGTTCGATTTCGCGATTGCCGGGGTACGCCGGCTGCTGCTTCTTGTTGATGGTGTTGATATAAGGCGTGTTGGATTTCATCTCCAAGTCGACGCCTTCGAGTCGAGCACGTGCTTCGAGCGCCGAGAGCAAATACTTGGCGCGATCGGCGCCTTTGCTTTTGATGATGTACTCGATCGAATCAAGCCACTCCTGCGTTTCGGCAGGGTCCATGTCGACCGTTTGCTTGAGGTAGGGCTCGTTTTCTTCGATAGCTTCCGCTGACGATTTGATCACGTCCGACATTCAGTCTACCTTCTTATATAGGATTTGATAATTTTTGGATCTACGGCGCTGTGTTTGGTGAACGACATTTAATAAGCGACAGCGTGACAGCGCGATAGCCGGTGGTTCGTTCCTTGGAGCAGCAACCGGCGGCTAGCGCCTTGCCGCTCATGGAGCGGACAAAAATTTGCTTTGCGAAAATGCCTAACGCCGTCTTGTCCACTATAAAGTGGAGTCTCAAAGGTCCACTGTCAACAAATCGGCCTTTGACATTGTCAGCATCGCAATAATGATTTCCCATCCACCAAACAGCTTAATTCTCGTAAATATAACGGGTTTCGTAAAGAACGTAACCATGAAATATCCGTAACGCGAGGATGACACCCCATTAAACCTGCGTTGGGTTGGGGATTGACCCGTCCATTGGTCGGCACAGCGTTTTCCCACCGACGTCGATGGAAAGATAGTCGGTTTGGTGAAAGTATTTGGCGAGCGGTCGTGCGTACTATTTTAAGATTCGTCGTCTGATTGGAGTTTCGCGAGCACGCTCAGGTCTTCTAACGTGCTGACGTCGCCAGCCGTTTCCCGCCCTGCGGCGATGTCTCGGAGAAGGCGACGCATAATTTTTCCGCTGCGGGTTTTCGGTAAGGACTGGGTGAAGCGGATGTCGTCGGGAACGGCCAGAGCGCCGATTTCTTTACGGACGTGGAGCTTCAATTCCTGCCGCAGTTGCTCGGTGGGCTCTGCATCCTTGATCGAGATGAAAACCGCGATTGCTTGTCCTTTGATTTCGTGGGGGCGCCCTACCGCCGCACACTCGGCGACGTTGGGATGTGACACCATCGCGCTTTCAACTTCGATCGTGCTCAGCCGATGACCGGAGACGTTAATCACATCGTCGATACGCCCCATGATCCAATAGTAACCATCATCGTCGATGCGTGCGTTGTCACCGGTGAGATAGTTGCCTGGGAACGTAGACCAGTATTGTTCTTCGAAACGTTTTTCGTCTCCCCAAATGCCGCGTAACATTCCCGGCCACGGTTTGGCGATGCACAGCATGCCGCCTTGATTGGGGCCCACCGGATTTAGCGACTCGTCAACGATCACCGGAACGATGCCGGGTAGTGGTTTGGTGCAGCTGCCGGGTTTTGTCGACGTCGCACCCGGCAGCGGGCTCATCATGATGCCGCCGGTTTCGGTCTGCCACCACGTATCGACGATGGGACAATTTTTGTTGCCAATCTTCTCGTGGTACCAGATCCAAGTTTCGGGATTGATGCCTTCGCCGACGGTCCCTAAGAGGCGCAGCGAGGAGAGGTCGTGTTTTTCGATGTGTTGGTCGCCCCATTGAACAAACGCACGGATCGCGGTGGGGGCCGTGTAAAGAATGGTGACCTTGTGACGCTCAACGATGTCCCAAAAACGGTCGGGGGCGGGATGGTTGGGCGCGCCTTCGTACATCAAACAAGTGGCTCCATTGGCCATCGGTCCATACACGATATAACTGTGCCCGGTGATCCAACCGCAGTCAGCGGTACACCAGTAAACGTCCTCGGGTTTCCAATCGAAAACCCATTGGAAGGTTTTCTTCGCCCATAAGTTGTATCCCGCGGTTGTGTGCCGAATGCCTTTTGGTTTTCCTGTTGATCCGCTGGTGTAGAGAATGAAAGACGTCGTCTCACTATCCAGCGGCGTTGCCGGGCAATCATCTGATGCGGCGTCCATCAGATCGTGCCACCAGAGATCCCGACCCTCAACCATCTTGCATTGGTTTTCGACTCGTTTGAGCACGATGCAATGTTCGACCGATGGAGATTTTTCTAGCGCGACGTCGACCGTTTCTTTGAGCGGTAGTGTTTTGCCACGCCGATATAAACCGTCGCTGGTGATTTGAATTTTCGCAGACGCATCATTGTTACGATCAGCGATCGCTTCAGCGGAAAAACCGGCAAAGATGACTGAGTGAACGGCACCGATGCGTGTGCAGGCCAACATCGCGATGGCCAGCTCGGGCGTCATCGGCATGTAGATCGAAACGACATCGCCGACGCCGACGTTGAGTGATTTTAGGGCATTGGAGAATTTGCAGACCTCGGCGTGCAGCTGTTTATAGGTAAGCGTACGCTGGTCGCCGGGTTCGCCTTCCCAGATGATCGCGACGCGGTCGCCATTGCCGGCGTCGATGTGTGCGTCCAGGCAGTTGTAGGAAATATTAGTCTGCCCACCTGTGAACCATTGCACATCTTTGCCGCTTTGATGACAGACGGTATCAAACGGCTTGAACCAATGCATTTCCTTATTGGCAATGTCGGCCCAGAATTTGTCGGGATCCTTCAGCGCGGCATCGTACAGCGTTTGATAATCGGCCATCGAACCGATGCCGGCGCTGCTGCTGAACTCTGCCGGAGGGGGGAAGAGACGATCTTCGTGGAGGACGCTATCGATCTGACCAGTATTCTGATCGGTGTTCTGATCCGACATGAAAGGCTTTCTGGGGCGCGGTTTTTACATTGGGAGGAATGCCCGATTGTAAACCCTCAGAAATTTCGATCAAGAAGAAGCTACTCGTCATTGCGGCGGATGAGGTCTTTTTCTTCGAGCGCTTCGCGGAAGGCGAGGAATCGTTCGAAGGAATTTAGAAAGTCTTGTTGCGTTACCGTTACTGTTTGCAAAACTTGAGGCACTCCACCTTCGTCGGATACTTTGATCAAGTCAAATTGCACGCGGTTGGTGTTGTCCAAACCAATCGTGCCGACGCCATTAGATTCTAAGTTATCGCCAATTCTGGCCTCGGGGTTACTGTTTGTCGCGGCAGCCGCGCTGGTCGAACTGGGGATGTAGTAAACGACGTGAGCCAACAGCGCCAAGGTCGCAACTAAATTAAGAATCAGAAGAATGATCGTCGGTTTGTGTGAGGTCGCGTTAACGATCGTGGGCTGCTTGACCATTGGTATTTTCCGGTGAATGAAGTTTGCAAAGCCGTATTCTGCCTCAGCCCGTCAAAAGTTCAATACAGAAATCGAAAACGAATGTCGAGGCAGAATGATTCTTGTGAGAGATTAATTGTTAGGCACAATAGGAAGGTTGCAGCGTGGATCATGGACGTAAAAACCTGCCCACGTGCAGCGGGTTTCTTCAACGGCTGTGCGCGCACTGGTTGAATAAAACTCAGCCCATCTTTAGAAAATGGTTTCTACGGGTAGATTGATATCGGCCACTCGTTTTACTCGACCATCGCCGGTTGTTCGGTGAAGTCAACGACTTCTTCACTGATCGGTGTCGGGCCGTTGTTTGAGCGCTTTTGAATATTCACCATCGGCGTGTCGCCAGCGACGTTTCGGTCGTAGCTGACCTGTTGGTGCATTAGTAGCGTTCCCATTGAACGCTGCAATGCGAGCTCCGAGATCTTGAGCTCTTGTTCAGCCTGAGCATAAACGATTTCGGCTTGAGAAAGTCGTTCTTGAGAATCTAACAGTTGATCCAGAATCGTCGTTGGCGTGACACCTTCTGCGATGTCACCTTCGATCAGCGCGAAAGACTCCCAGCGTATTTCGTTTTGATCGAGATCTGCTCTAGCTGCGATGATGGCTTCTTCGGCTGCGGCGAGTGTTTCGATGGCCGAGGTGATACGGCGAAGTGCGATCTGAGATTCGGCGATGACGTTCTGGATGACTTCTTCCAGTTCGTTTTGCAGGCGTTTGAATTGCAAGTGACGTTGTTGGAACCGACTGCGGGCTGCACGGTTCAATCGCGGAAGTTCGTACTCAAGTCCGAAACTGTACCCGGGTGTCACGCCGCCGAACTGATCCCCGAAGGCTCCCAAGATATCACTTTCGCCCTGCAACGCACTGACATAGGTGCCTATGAGAAATGAAAGTTCCGGCAGCAATTCGTTTTCAGAGACATCTCGTTGTACGCCAGCGATTTTGATACGACGCATAGATTCGCGGATCTCGGGGCGGTGATTGAGTGCGGTCTTGACGACCTGATCCAGTTCCCAGCCGACGTTTTGGATGGTTGGGATCTCCTCTGGCAGAAGCTCCAATGATTGGCTGGCCATCCAATTGCGATCCGCGACACGCCGCCGGATTTCAGTTTCGGCGTTGCGAACGTTTCGAAATGCGTTGGCTAACTCGGTTTTACGAGTTAGCACGGACGATTTAGCGCGAGCAATTTGAGCCGGCAATGAGTCCAATTCACGGCGTCCGTTTAAGCGGTTGAGGATGACTTGTCCTCGTTCGACGTTGCGTTTGCGCTGTAGGTAGACGCTTCGTTCGAGGTACAGTTGCCAGTAGGCACCGACGACGGCCTCGAGTTCTTCTTGGAGTTCTTTTTGGAACACTTCCCATGCCACGCCACCGGTCGACTGAGCGATAAGGATTTGGGCTTGGTTGTAGGCGCGCCCGCGGCCTCGCAGCAGAGGTTGCGTGACGTTCAGGGCCAGCGTTGCGGTCCCCTGGTCTTGGGGGATGAAGTTGTTTGAATTACTGTTTTGGAATCCCAATTGCTGAGAAACGGTAAAGTCGGCACCCGTTCGAAGCTTCCGCCGGATGCCGGCTTCGGCGGTCCAGATGTTGTCTAAGAGGAATGGTTCGGTGCTGCCCTGCCCAATGGTAAGACTGCTGCCGACGGGATCGACGCGGTCTTGGAATTGACTTCGTACAAAACGCACAGGATCAAATTCGGCGTCCGCTTCGACGACTTGCAGTTCGCGAATCAGCGGGTTTTTACTGACGGCTTGGATACGTGGCGAATTCTGTAACGCCGCGAAAACGAGCCCGTTGCTGTTGATGGCAAGGGACTGATTTTCAGGGTGCAAGGGTTGGTTGACTTGCTGCTTCCACCATGTTGGCGACTGATCGTGTGAGAGGATAGGAGCTGATGTGGCCGCGTTTGTGCGGAGCAGTGGCTTGGAAAGTTCAGCAAGTTCGTCTTCTAAAGTTTGTTGGTCACTGGATGGCTTGGGCGGCTCCCAGTCGTCGACGTTGCCCAAGCTGTCATAGAAGTCCCCTTGGATATCGTTGGCGTCGATGTCGTTGGCTTTGAGGGCTTCGCGTAAGGAACTTTCCGATTGTTCTCCCGGCACGATTGTTGACGGCGCAGCATTGGGGGTAGTGTTGCCCCTAGGGTCGGTATTAAATTTGCCAGAATCATCTGAGAAATTCGGTGGAATGAAGTCCGGTTGGGAAGCGTTGGGCGATTGCTCATACTGTTCAGGGCGAACGAAGGGCGGAGTGTCAATCGTCAGCGGGTTATCTGGCGTGAAATCACCATTGACGCTCGGTCGAGAACGCTGTGCTGGGAAGTCTTCGAAACTTAATTCGCCGGGAGCATCCTCTGCTTGGGCGATACGAGCTGGGGAGTTTTCGTTCTTCGGCGTGGACTGATTGATATAGCGATACGCTTTGTCGAACTCTTGCTGGAAAGCGTTGCGCGGAATCGAGACGCGCTGAGCCACTTTGGCGATCGGTTGTGCGCTGATTTTTTCGGTTCGTTGTTCAACGGTCTTAATGCGCTGGACGCTTGAAAGACGCGTCGAGGTTGTGGGGGCGACGTTTGCCGGTGCTGGTGTGATTGCTTGGTTATACGTTGTAGTGATTGCAGAGTTAGAATTCTGCGTACCCGTGTTTGCATCCGAGAGTTCGAGGATTGAATGCGGTTTGCTATCTTTAAACTGATTGAAGTTGACTTGATTTATGTGATCGCTTTGATTGGTAGGCTGGTAACCACTGGCGTGATTGGCTTGGTTCTCTTGGCGATTGTTCAGCGGTTGCGCGTAGGGATCGACGTAGACCGATTTGCCTGCACGATATGAGGGGATATTGGCAATGGAGGACGCTTGGGACGGCGTAGCGAATATCGGTTGGGAGGATTGGTTCTTCCGCGAAAACAATTTTGAGAACAGGGAGTTTTTCGCGGGAGCGTTGTGCTGAACTTGGGGCGTAGGTGTCAATTGTGTCTCAGGGTAACCAGCGGTCGCCGAGGGTTGCGCGTGGGGAAGTTCAGATTGCTGCGAGCCTCGGTTGAATAATGTTGGGCTATTGGCGGGGTAGTCGAAGGATTGCGCGATAGCCGACTGGGAGATGGCCGACGTGGATAGGGCTAACACAGCCAGCAGATGGATCGCCAGTGTCTTCGTTGAGGTGTTTTCTACTCTAAAAATTTGCACGTCTTGCTCCAACAATACTAACAGGTGTTACAAACCTTAATGCTTACCATCGCCCTACAACCCTCACGATGCGAAGAGAAACGATACGGAAGCGTTGCAAAATCTCATTCACTGGCGGAAGTATCGTTACAACCGGCAAACTTTGACACGACCGGCGATTGGATGCTGCTGGCAGGTTGGGGGACAGAGTCGGAAATGCCGGCGTATCCTCTGCCTTTTCGTGGAAGTGTTTTGTGGAAAAGTCAAAGATTGACTCATGTTCTTACCGGGGGCCTATCGCTTGGGGGCCTATCGCAAAGAGATCGGGTTGCGGTCGGCATTGTCCGTTGCCCGGTGTCCCCAAGGGCACTTTGATCAGCGAAGCGTTTGCAGGACGCGGTTTCTGCAGGATGTGCCCTTTAGACTGAATCCCCACAAAACATCCTCATCGCAGACGATGTCGGGTGACTCACCTCCCTATTCGGCTGCCTCTTTGATCTTCGACTATTTAAGCTAAGTTAAAGCTAAGAACTACAGCCAGACTGTCCGTCACGATTGGCCTTCTTGCGGGAGTCATGGTTTGGATCGCGGTCCAGATGAACTGAGTGCCTTCCCCCGCCAATTATCAGAATCAGCATCGTGTCGCGATCACGAAATCCATTACCGCTGCGTTGGCTCCTCGTTTGTCGGGGCGTTTTGAAACATCGGCTGTGTTGGCTCAACGTGTCGAGACGCTGGCAAAAACGGATCCTCAAATCAAGTGTTTGATTCTGCGGGGAAGAAACGGGAAAGTGGCTCACGATGGTGGACGTGGAATAGACGACGATTACAAACTTGGCGGACTTGGCGGACAAACATCCGATGTCGCGTTATTTGAAATAAAGTCAGGAACTGAGTTCAGAGCAACATTGGAGGTTCACTTCCATCCTTCCATCGCCGCGAGGACTGATCAGCTTCTGCGCATTTCCGTACAACCTGCTGATGTTCACGATGGGCAGCGTCGCGTTGGTGACGTGGTTGCTGTTCTCTGACACGCTGAAATATTTAGATCCCTCGAACATTGTTCCCAAACGAGTGCGTTCGGCTATCGACACGCTTACCGAGGGCGTTGTACTGGTAAACCAAAACGGTGAGGTCGACCATTCGAACCAGTCGTTCCAAAACGTCTTGGGCTTAGAGGAGTCGTCCGAAATTGGAAGTCACATCAGTAGCTTCCGCTGGGCGGTTGAGGCAACGCCGTAAAGAGATTTTCTTTCGAAAACGCAAATAAGTATGAGCCGTTTTGGCGTTAGCCACGGTTTCGCGGTGCAAAGGAACCGTGGCTAAGGGGTTGTTGATTAAGTCGGCTTTCGATTTTTAACGTGAGCCGTTTGGGCGCTAGCCCCGGTTTTGCGATGACCAAACCGAGGCTAGCGCCTAAGCGGATCACTTAATCAACAAGCCCCTAACGCCAAACCGGCTCATTAAAAAAGGGAAATAATTCGTTCACGGCGTTGCGGTTGAGGGAAATGACGGTCAGGGCCGTAACGTCGGCGGCAATGGCGGACGGCCATCGTGCTGAGAGAAAGGTGGTTAAGGTAGTTGAGTTAGTTAAGGTAGTTACCGATGGACGCTCGGCATGTAATAGATCAGGCCGATCAACGTATGCATGCCGCGAAGCATCTGGGGCGTGATCGAGTGGTCCGTTTCGATCAGTGCCCGCAGGACATTGCGAGTGACACAGAAACGCAGGACAAACTGGCTCAGGAAAAAATACAGACCAATATTCAGAACTCGTCGGTGACGGGACATTTGTTGGCGCTCTCATTCCGAAGGCACGAAACGGCCAAACACTCTGTTCGGGTGACGGAACTGGCGGTTAAGGTGGAGGCAACGACCACCGAGCACGCGGAAGGTCGTCTCGATCCAAGATCGGCTGCGATAATCGGTCGTCATTCTAAAATGATCTACGAGTCGATTGCCGAAGAGGATTGGGTAGTAGTACAAGCCGTTACCCAGGATCTTCGTTTGCAAGCCAGTGACATCTTCACGGCGTCGTCGGTTGAGATAATTGACGAGCTATAAAACGAGATCGGGGAGTCGCGTGACGACGATGAGATAAAGGACTGGCAACTGACATCATCGACATTTGCCGCGATGC
>Ga0114956_1001938_pt1 | contig 16413 bp, 12 predicted proteins | sample MaitaG_FD_87304 | JGI IMG/M metagenome (GOLD analysis project Ga0114956, IMG submission 87304) | Marine algal microbial communities from Maine, USA - Maine_Asex2 metaG | ecosystem: Host-associated > Algae > Red algae > Unclassified | place: Maine, USA | collected 2015-01-05 | reverse complement strand
CTCGAACGACCCAACGCCGACCGTCACCTGTCGTTCGGTTACGGCATCCACTTCTGCATGGGCAGCCGCTTAGCCGAATTACAGCTCCGGATTCTGTGGGAAGAAATCCTGCAGCGTTTTGAACGCATCGAAGTCATCAGCGAGCCCGACCGCACGCTATCGGCCTTCATTAATGGCTACACAAACCTGCCGGTGCAGGTAACGCCTAAGCGGTAAGCGCCCAAGCGGTAAGCGCCCGGCCCTCAGCCAAGGATTCCAGCGTTACGAAGCTGGGCTCGCACTGCATCATCGACGCTGATCTCATCGAGTACTTCGTCGTTGTGTTGTCCAAGTGCAGCCGCTCCGGTGCGGATGCGGGTCGGGGTGCGAGAGAATTTGATCGGAGGTCCAACGATGTCGATCGTTGTGCCGTCGTATTGCTCGGTCGCGTGCATAATGCCGCGAGCAATCACGTGCGGGTCCCTGACAACCTCGGCAAAGTTCTGCACCCGGGCCGCGGGCAGCCCGAGTTCACGCAGTGCGTCGACCGCCTCGTTTCGGGTCCGTTCTCCAAGCCAGCCGCCCAACAACATGTCACACACGTCTCGGTTCGCCGCTCGCGCTTCTCGGGTCGCGAAACTCTCGTGATGACCAAGGTCTGGCTGACCAATAAGCTCGGCTAGCAGCACCCAATGGGAGTCCAAAAGGACACCGGCGTAGACAAGGCCGTCGGAACATTCATAGACGTCGCACGGCACGACAAAGCCAAAGCCGTTGCCCCAACGCTCAGGCTGAACTCCCATCGTGCCGAGCGTCGGCAAACCATTGGTCTGGAAAATCATGGCATCGAGCATCGAAACGTCGACGTGTTGCCCCTCGCCAGTTTGGTCTCGGTGACGCAACGCAGCCATTGCCCCGATCGCTCCGTGCAGTCCGCCAATGTCATCGGCCAAAAACGTGCCCGCCTTGGTTGGCGGGCTGTCCGATGACCCATTTATGGACATAAACCCCGACGTTGCCTGAGCAATGGGGTCATAACCCGCCGCCTTGTGGTCGGGTCCAAACTGGCCCCAACCTGTGACCGACACATACACGATGTCGGGTTTTACCGCCTTGACATGTCGGTAGCCAAGACCGCTGCGATCGAGTGTGCCGACCTTGAAGTTCTCCAAGAACACGTCGCACGTAGCGGCGAGGTCAAGCAGGATCTGGGATCCGTCTTCGGTGGTGAGGTCGATCGCCAGGGAGCGTTTGTTTCGATTGGCGGTTGCATGCATCAGGCTGACTTCGGTATCAGGCAGCGGAAGTAAGAACCGACCCACATCGCCGGTAGGAATCTCGGCCTTAATTACGTCGGCACCAAGGTCAGCCAGCACGACCCCCGCCATTGGACCTGCCCAGGTTGTGGTTACCTCCAAGACCCGCACCCCCGCCAGCGGCCCCGTTAAGTCGTTGCGAGCGTCCGCAAAGAACTCTTCCTTTTCCACTGCTGCACTCCCCACGTCGACAGCCGCCGCCAACCTACTTGGCCCAGCAGTTAGGACGCCACAGCTCATTGGCGATAAGGAGCGGGCCAGGCCAACGTGCTACACCAGCAGTCGCCGTGAACAACTTTCTTTTTTCCCTGCTACTCGGTGTTGGCACCGGAGCGGTTTACGCAATCCTTGCGACCGGCCTGGTTATCGCCTACCGCGGATCCGGCGTCATTAACTTCGCGCAGGGCGCGATTGCCATGTACGCGGCCCGGACCTTTACCGCGCTGCGCACCACCACCGGCGGAAAAGGAGCGGGCGAGGTCTTCTTGCCGTGGGTCGACATCATTCCTGAATGGGGCTGGCTCCGAGCCATGCGCCTCAACAATCTGCCAGTGCGGATCTCTATCAGCGACGAGCCAATCGCGACGGCGCCCGCAATGGCGATCGCGCTGGCTATGGCCGCCCTCATTGGCCTGCTTGCGCACTTCGTAGTGTTCCGACCACTGCGCAACGCGTCGCCGCTTAGCAAGGTCATCGCCTCGGTTGGCGTCATGATCTATCTGATCGCACTCGCCACACTCCACTTCGGAACCAAACTCCAATCGGACCTTGGCTGGGGAGTTTTTAAACCAACTCAGGAACCGATCGAGAACTTCCTGGGTCTCGGATCCAACTTCCCACGCACGAGCTTGTGGCTTCTCATCGCCGCCGTCATCGTGACCGGCGTGGTGTGGGGGATCATTCGTTTCACTCGCTTCGGACTCGCCGCTCGAGCGGTCGACGAGAACGAGCGAGGCATGGCCCTGCTCGGCTACTCCGCTGATCGAATCGCGGGCGTCACGTGGGTCCTATCCGCCGTGCTGTCGGCGCTGGCAGGAATTGTGTTCGTGGGTATCACGCAGGCGGACAATATGACGCTTTTCGTCGTGCCGGCGCTGGGTGCTGCACTCTTTGGCAACCTGACCTCCATCCCCATTGCGGCCGCAGGCGGCGTGGCTATTGCGATGGCACAATCCGGCGGTGTGTGGCTCGCTGGCCGGGAGGCCTGGCCAGAGTGGGCACCCCGGGCGGGTGTGCGCCAGTTTGTGCCGCTACTCATCGTGGTTGTGTTGCTCTTCTGGCGAGGCGACAAACTCCCGGTACGCGGTGTGTTGAACAGCAGGGGCGAACCCCGAGCCCCAGAACCGGATAACCCGATCAGGACCATGGCGATTGGCGCTGGCATGGTGGTGTTTGTTCTGCTGTTCGCTGGGTGGAAGGTCGAATCGGGCCTCACAACCACCCTGGTCGCCGGAATCTTCATGCTCTCCTTAGTTGTGCTCGTAGGTTTCCTTGGTCAGATCAGCCTCGCCCAGTGGAGTATCGCTGGACTTGCAGCCTTCACGATGATCAAGTTGTCTGCCAACGGGGACAAAATCCGAGAGTTCGACCTCGTCGCAAAGGACGGACCAAACTGGCCCCACCTGCTGGCAGCGATCGGCGGTATCACTGCCGCGGTCGTAGCTGGCCTGGTTATCGCCCTGCCGGCCGTGCGCGTCCGAGGCCTGCAGCTCGCCGTGATCACCATCGCCGCTGTCGTCGCGCTCGAAGACCTGGTCATCGGGAACGACGCGATCATGGGGGTCGGCGCCGCCAGCAACAACCCGGTGCCCCAACCCGAGTTCTTTGGCCTCTATGTGGGCGCCCAGAAACAGCTTGGGGGCGATGCTGTGGGTGTGGGCACCTCGGACAGCCCCGTGTACACCGCGCTGGTTCTTGCCACCGCTATTGCGTGCGGGCTCGCGGTGGCGTTCTTGCGGAAGGGCTCAACCGGCCGACGGTTCCTGGCCGTGAGGTCAAACGAGCGCGCCGCTGCCGCCGCTGGAATTAACGTGGCGCGCGTCAAGCTGCTCGGCTTCGGAATCTCGTCCGGGCTTGCAGGTATCGCTGGTGTGCTCTTCGCTTTTAAGCTGCCGGCGCTCACGGCCGCGAACTTCGATCTGTTCGGCGGGCTCGGTCTACTCGCCTTCGCCTACATCGCCGGGATCACGACTGTGCCGGGGGCGTTCGTTGGCGGCGTGCTCGTCTCCGGGGGCTTTCTCGCCTCTCTCTCAGCGAGCGATGCGGGCAGCGCCTCTGCCCGGTACAGCGCACTCGTCGGCGCTGCTGGACTGCTGATGGCGGCACGACTCGCCAACGGCGAAGGCGTGCTCCGGCTACGCGATCGCTGGCACCGATGGCGTGCCCATTGGAACGACCGCCCTGCCGAACTGGCGGCATGGGGCGATGCTGGCCGTATCCCGGTCCTCGTCTTGGGCGGTATTGCTGCATCTGACTTTGTGGCGCGCGGCGGCTTGGCGATTGCGCTCGAGGACCTGCAAGATCAGTTCGGGTTCTCCGACTTCCAAGCCGGCCTGTTGCCGTTCGCCGATGTGGTCGCTGGCGCAATTGTGGTCATCGGCGCCGGGTACCTCGCTGACAAGTTCAATCGCACCCGGATGCTCACCGGTCTGATGGTGATTTGGGCAGCCACCTCGGCTGCGACTGGCCTGACCAGTGGGTTTCTACACCTGTTCATCATGCGCACTGCCCTGGGCGCCATGACGGCGGTTGATGATCCGTCGTCATCGTCGTTGCTCAGCGACTACTACCCGGCCAAGATCAGGCATAAGGCCTTTTCGTGGCGGCTCATAGCCCCTATCGTCGGCGGCGCCTTTGGCAATGTTGCGGTTGGAATTTCTATCGATAACTGGGGCTGGCGCTGGGGCTTTGTGGTCGGCGCAATTCCGGCCGCGGTGCTCGTCTATTTCGTTGCCCGGCTACCTGAGCCGGTGCGCGGAGCTTCCGACGGCGTGGGCGGCGCCCAAGCAGCGGCCGTCGCCGCGACCGAAGACCGCTCGTGGAGCCGCGACCTCGCACTCATGCGCAAGGTGCGCTCGCTGCCTTGGCTCATTGGGGCATCGGCCTTTGCCTTCGGCCCTGCGGTCGGGGTGAGCTTTTGGGCGCCCACGTTTTTGCGCCGTCATCATGACCTAACGGCTGGCGAAGCCGCGGGACTCTTTGGTTTCGCAGCCCTTTCAGGGGCACTACTTGGTGGCTGGATTGCTACCCGAGGCCCCGAGAAACTCGCAGGCCAACGCCATGCCAAAGTCCTGATCGCTGCCGCAGGAGCGTTCGGAGGCACCGTGCTGTTAATGCTGGCCTACTCCCCCACCCCGGTTTCGCTCAAGTTCCCACTGCTCATGCTCGGCGCTGCCGGGCTCGTGGCAGCGGGTCCGATTCTGGCTGCGCTCATCAGCGAGGTCACGCCCGCAAACATTCGCGGTTCGGTGTTCTCGGTCAACACCTTCTGTCGGCTCGCGCTAAGCGCGCTTGCCCCACTCGCCATTGGCTTCATCGCCGACCAAGTCGTGTTTGTCGACCGCGACGTACCCATCGCCATCGTCGAAGATCAAGCAGTCGAAGATCGAGCGGACCGTTATGAATGCGAAGACGGCAAGATCACGCTCGAAGACGACGACCCCGATCCCGACGATCGCGCCAACCGCAACCTGTACGAATGCGGCGACGAAGAAGTCGGCCACTTGGGCGCCGGCATGGTGTCGGTCTTGGCCGTCGGTCTCGTGAGCGGTCTCGGCGCGCTGCGAGCGCGTCGCTATCTAGACGAAGACATCATCGCTAACGGCGGCGTGCCCGATGACGCGGACAAGGATCTGGCCCAAGACCCGGCCCGGCTCGTCGAAGCTCAAGATCTCCGATGACAACCGCAGATCACTTGGGTCAGCGAACGGGGCCCAGATCCGGTCGAGGGCTTGGAAGCCACCACCAGCATTTTAATCTAGGTGCACCACCACTGCGATTGCCTGCGGCACTGTAAGAAACACGCCCCAGACGTATTTGGGGGCAAACGCCTAACGCACCCTTCGGATTTAGCCGCAATAGTCACCACATGGACATAGAGCACCAGGTCAATGAGCTTCTGAATCGAGTCGCTGCACTCGAGGCCGCTGTCATGAAACAGATGGCGCCTATGCCGACACCGGCGACGACTCCTGGCCCCACATTCGCACCTGCAACAACAGTGCTCACAGCAGTCGTCACGGAGCCTGAAGGTACTTACCAACCGGCACCGCCTTCGGGTCAGCCAGCGCCGCTGGCAGGTCCGATCCCGCCACCTCCGGACTTCGCTCCAGCGGCCGCTCCCAAGCCGGCCGCCTTCGAAGGTGGAATCGAAACGATCCTGCGCTGGGCCGGCGTCGTGCTCGTGAGTCTGGCCGGCATCTTCCTGGTCAGTACCGCCATATCTCGTGCATGGATTGGGCCTGAACTTCAGCTAGTTGGCGCAGCCCTCGCCGGGGCAGGACTGCTCGGCGCAGCAGTGCGGCTCGCAGCGACCCGTACGGAGTGGAGCCTGGCCTTTGGCGCAGGAGGGGCAGTCGTGCTCGCAGCCAGCTCGCTGGCAACCCATGAATGGCTCGAAATCGTCGGGCCTGGAGTAGCTGTCGCCCTCCTTGGCTTCGTGACCGTCGTTTCGATCAGTGTCGCCCTACACACCAGAATCGAGGTCATTGCACTCACCGCCACGGTGGTCGGGATGCTTGCACCGATCAGGAACCTGAGCGAATATGGCGACGCGACGATTCTTGGTTGGGTAGTAGCGTTCATTCTCGGTTCCAGCGCCCTTGGACTGGCCAATACGTGGCCCGGTGTTCGCCTCATCACCGCGTGGCTTGGGGCACTGGTGCTCGTGGCCTACTCCCTCGGCGAAGACGTCAGCGGCGCCATGCAAGCAATCGCCTTACTAGGCGCCCTGCTTATCGCCACAGTTCTCTGGGCGGCCCCGAGCCTCGCTCACCGCTTGTCCACCACCGGCGGTCCGGGCACTTGGGGATCGTTCGATTGGAAGGCCATCGACTACCGCCTGGTTGCCTTCGTTCCGGCCTGGACTTGGCTTGTTCTCGCTGCACTCTTCACCCCCGGCGAGTCCAGAACAGTCGGCTTCGCCGCGATCGCTACGGCCTTGGTCTTCGCCACGGTGGTCGCTACTTTGTGGAGCCTCATTCCCCGCCTGATCTCGATCTCCACAATCTTTGGAGTTCTCTCCCTGGTCGCCGTCGGCTTTGCGATCCTGCTCGACGGCCCAGCACTCATGATCGCCTGGGCGGGCCAAGCGATCACGTCGTACTACCTCAGCCGCCAGCTCGATGACCGAGCGTTACGGGCCAACGCCTATCTCGTTGGCCTTGTGGCCACAGCTCTCGCTGCTCTCGAGATGCTCGACGCGGTCGGCAACGACGGATTCCCCAACGTGGGTTATGCCGTAGCCACCCTAGTGATCGTGGTCGGCTGGGTTGGCGCCGCCGGAGTCGCCTACCGTCGCCAAGACCGCACCATGCCGTTTGAACCTCCCTTCTTGGGGGCTTGGACCGGAACCATGCTGTGGCTCGGTGCAGCGCTCATTGGCGTCTCACAGGGCCTCGTGCTTATTTCTGTGACCTGGACCGGCATGGCGTGTGCCGGGCTGGTGTTTGGGTTGCGCGAGCGAAGCGGCGTGGTCAAGAACGCAGCGATGTGCACACTGGGCATCACGCTCTTCAAGCTCGTCACACTGGACATGGCCGAGGTTGACATCTTCTGGCGAGTCGGGCTGTTCTTCGTCGTCGGCATGGGCTTGATCGCCCTAGGTCTGAAGGTGCCAAGCCTGATCGGCCCAGCAGCTGGCGCGGACCAGCAGGGCCTTGCTCGACCCGCAGACAAGGTCACGACTTTCTAGCATTCGTCCTGGAAACACAAGTTCTCCGCGACGACAGCCCAATACGCAGCGGACACGACGCCTACGAGATGCGTTCCAGCTCGCCATCCCCGGCATCTTCATTGGGGTGCGCCTACGCGGACGTCACGCAATGCAAGACCCAGAGCGCGAGGTCCGGGCGATCCTTTAGCACGATCGCCCGTTAGAGAGCGATGCCCTCGATGTCCACCTTGGCATCGCGTTTGTCACGGCGACGCAACGTGGTCACCCGGTGCGACACGCGCCAGCCTTCTGGGGTCTTAACGACTTGGTCGTAGTACGACGCCGTGCCCGCTTTACCTTGACCCAGGAGCGCCACGATTCGGAACCGAAGGTCTGCTCCGGCATCGGTCGCATCGGCATACACATTGGTCATCATGTGAGTTCGCGGGTGTTGAGCCTCTTCCTCCATAAACCGAACGATCTCCTCGATACCGACCAGCCGCCGCGAGCCGACACCGGTTAGATCAAAGACTGCGTCCTCGGTGAAAATGGTGCGCAACTTGTCCCAGTTTCGGTCATCGATCGCATCGCCGTACCGCCCTGGGATCTCATAGAGATCAAGGCGATCTTCCAACGTGAGTTCCATAGGACGAAGCTAGCCTGTCTAACCCAAAATCGACCTAGTGGCGCTGGTCCGCCCTTACCCGTCACGGTGCGCGAGACTGAGGACATGGAAACCGACCCGACTCGCACCGCTGGCGCAACCGAACTACTCCAAACCATGATCCGCAACGAGTGCGTCAACGACGGCACGCTGGAGTCCGGCGAAGAAGTCCGCAACAGTGACCTGCTCGAGACATACCTCGAAGGCACTGGTCTCGACATCGAACACTACGACTCTGCGCCTGGCCGTCGATCCGTTGTGTCGCGCATCGAAGGTAGTGACCCGAACGCTCCGTCGCTTTGTCTTATGGGCCATACCGACGTCGTGCCGGTGACGCCATCGGGTTGGAGCCGAGATCCTTTTTCCGGGGATCTCATCGATGGCGAGGTTTGGGGTCGCGGCGCGATCGACATGCTCAGCCAGACTGCGGCCATGGCCGTCGCCTTCAAACACTTGGCCACTAGCAGCTTCCAGCCCAAGGGGGATCTGATCTTCTTCGGCGTCGCCGACGAAGAAGCCGGGGGCACCTGGGGTGCAGAGTGGATGATCGACAACAACCTGGATGCGGTCAAAGCCGACTACGTAATTACTGAATGGGGTGGCGTACCAAGCGAGACTCCAAACGGCATGGCACTTACTCTTAACGTGGCAGAAAAGGGTGTTGCCTGGCACCGCCTGAAGGTCAAAGGCACCCCCAGCCACGGGTCCATGCCGTGGGGCGCAGACAACGCCTTGATCACCGCGGCCGAGGTGGTCCGCCGGCTCGCCGAGTACCGCCCGACTCCCGACATCCATAACCTGTGGCGCAAACAGGTGGCGAACCTTCACTTCGACGCCGACATCAAGGACGCCATGTTGGACCCAGATCGGCTCGACGATGCACTCGCTGGACTCGAAGACCAGATGCACGCCCGTACGCTTCATGCTTGTTCGCACACCACGTTCAGCCCCAACGTGATTCAGGGCGGGTTCAAGACAAACACGGTGCCCGACGAGGTCATCATTGAGCTCGACATACGCACGCTCCCCGGCGAGACAACCGAAGACATTCACGCGCACCTTCGCACTGCTCTTGGCGACATCCTCTATCAAGCGCTAGATATCGAGCCGATCCACATCACCCCGGCTACTTCTTCGCCAATCGACACTCCGCTATGGGATGTTCTGAGCGGCATCATGCAGTCTGCGCACCCGGGGGCAGACATTCAGCCTTCGCTTATCACCGGCGGAACCGATGCACGCTTCTATCGCAAAGCTGGCGCCGTAGCCTACGGCGCTTCGCTGTTCTCTGCTGGCATGCGGGCCGAAGTATTCGCCGACCGTTTCCATGGCAACGACGAACGCATCGATGTTGAATCCATTGGACTCACCACCGAGCTCTTCGTCGAGACCGCTATCCAAATGCTCACCTAGTAAGGCGGTGACTGGCACCGCCTCACGAGGAATCGAGATCGACGATGAGGTCCCGGCACCGATACGTGCCACCGAGGCGATCGAGTTGCATCGTTGGCGTATGGCTCGGGGCCAGGTGGATCGTAGGGAACCGCTCTAGCAGCGCTAGCGACGCTCGCACGGCGATATCTCTGGTGAGCGCGAACCTTGATCGAGCTGCCTGCCGCGGCACTGCAGGCAGACGCGACGGTTTGCCATGTCCGAACGCGATCGGGGCGGGAAGGCCATCGGCTCGATATTGGCCACGTGGCTCGCGACGACACAGATCTTTGCGGGTCACGCTGAACGCGTCGGGATCCACAAACTGACGCGGGTCACGGTTCGCAGCGGCCGCCGACAGGTGCAGCAGCGCGCCCTGCGGCAATAGCCGACCAAACCGTTCGACCTCGTGTCGGGCAAAACGATCAGCGGAAATTATTGGAGGCGAGTGACGTAATGCTTCGAGATACGCGAACTTCATGAGCCGAACTTCTGCTTGCAGTTTGGCGAACTGCGCCGGGTTGGTGAGCAACAGACACCAGAGATTGGCCAAACTCGCCGGCAACGTAGCCCGATCAAGTTCCACAAGCGTGATCGCTGCATCGGCAGCGCTGGCGCCAAGATTCGCCAATGCGGAGAGGACATCGCCGTGCGATGTGGTGCTCTGCGATTTAAGCATGGGCCCCAAACGCTCAACGAGCGCGTCAAGCGCTTGTTGGCCTGCGATTCGGTCCCGCTCGTTCCAGCCGGTGCCGGTCCGCACAATGTCAGCGAGCTCCAGTAGCTCTACCGCCTGGTTCAGCCCACCAGATGTTCCGGCCACCGCCGCTGCGAAACAACCACGGCTAACGCTGTCTGCAAAACCACCAGCCAAATCAGCTACCTGGTTGCCGGCGCCATCACCGAGAGCCATGTTGTCGAGCAACGAAGCGACGACGACTTCGACCTGAGCATCGCACTGCTCGGTCAAGGCTGCAGCGACCGTGGGTTCCTGGCCAAGATCTTGTCCCTTGACTAATCCACCGTATGCGGCAGTCTTGGGCCGTGTCTCAAAGCTCGCGTCATCGGCAAAGACCGACGTTACATCGTCGTAGCCGGTAAGCCAGAACCGGTTGCCGACCCAGTCCCGGTAACACGGGTATTCGTCGCGCAACACACCCGGCACGGTGAATGGATCTACCAAGTACGCATCAGAAATCAGATCACGCGGATTGGCCAGATTTGTGGTCTCGCCAACCCGTTCACGCTGGTAGACCTCGTACGAGCGAAAGTTGACACCGCCATCGTTGGTCACGGGGCATCAAAGTCGAGCCAAAGCGTGCGGATGGCGCCAAGACCGATGGGAGCCAATTCGGTGGTCGCCACCTTGTCCTTGGGCATACGATCCAGGTTGATCCGCACATTGGGCAGCGCATCCACGAGCACCCGGGATCCCAGCACAGCTTCCTGATGCGAGATCCAGGCTCCGGGGCACAGATGAGGCCCCACACCAAAAGCCATGTGGCTGTAGCGTCCGTCCTTGTCATGGCCCGATCGCAAAATCTTGTCGCTATAGAGATCGGTGCGGAAGATATCGAACCGTTCAGGATCGGCGAATATCTGATCATCGTGATTGGCGGACACGTCGACCATGTGCATGAGCGACCCGGCTGGCACATGGACCCCGTGCATATCGATGTCGAAGGTGTTGTGGCGGGGTTGTCCACCAATCGACGTTGAGTGGCGCAACATCTCATGAAACGCCGGTTGCCACAGGTCCGGGTCAGATTGGACCGCCCGCCATTGATCCTCATGTTGCAGCAGCAAATACCACAGGTTCATGATGGCGCCACGAGTAGTTTCGCCGCCGCCACCGACAACCAGCGCGATGTTCGAAGTTATCTCTTCGGTCGACATAACATCGCCGTCGATCTGTGCATGGCACAGCTCCGAGATGATGTCCATGGCGACAACGTCACCGCCATCGTCGTAGAGATATGTGGGCGTAGCTCGACGTTGGGCCACGAGATCCTCGACGAAGTCCTCGAGGTCCTGGCGGGCAACCAAACCATCGTGATGAGTTTCAGAGCCACCTAACCCCGACATCATTGCGTCGTACCACCACGTGAATTGTGAGCGCGCTTGTTGGGGAATTCCGAGCACATCGGCGACCACGCTGATCGGGAACTCGTTGGCGAATGCTTTGCCGAGTTCAATCGTGGCTGCACCGGTCGTGGCGTCGACTTCGGCTTCCTTGCCGCTTCCCTCGATCCACCATTCTGCAATCAGATCGCGAGCGATCCGCTCAATCGAGGGCAGCCGTTTCGTTAACGCTGCACCGACTAGATGCCGGCCATAAATATTGCGGCGCCGACGATGCTCGAGCCCACTCAACTCAAGCTGGGTGTTACCCAACACGCCGCTAGAAGATCCTTTGGGGATGGTATTGAAGCCAACCTCGTCGAAATAACATTCTGTGATGTCCCGGTAGCGAGTTACGAAGTAGCAGTTGTGTAGCCGGTCATGGAAGACCGGATAGTGATCGCGCATGATGCGGTAATACGGATACGGATTCCGCCTGAATTCTGCCGAATCGAACAGTCGCGGGTCGATCAACGGCGTCCCATCTGCCGAGTAGCCCATGTCGGCCGCAACGCCGACCGGCATGAAGGCAATCGGGTGTGTGCTCATAGCGGCTCCCCTTCCTGGACCGGCGGCAGCGTTGTTGGATTTCCTGCCCACAGCCCGATGTTGTCTCCCGTGCGGCCGCCCGGACCTTCGGCAATGAGGTCCACGATCACATTGGCAATTCCCTGCGGGGTCATCCAAGTCGCCAGATACTCGGGTTCTGGCTCCTTACCAATCCATGCCCGCAGCATTTCGGTGTCGGTAGCGCCCATACACACGTTGTTGACTCGGATGCCGTGCGGGCGCAGCGCCTTGGCCCAGTCGAACGTGAGACCATTGAGTGCCCACTTTGAGGCGTTGTACAGATCCATCGCCCCGTGACCGTGATGCCAGCCGGTGTTCGGGTCGGGCTTGATGTGATCACTCGAGATATTCACGATGTTGCCGCCCCCTTGGGCTGCCATCACGGGGGCTACAGCCCGACCAAAAAGGAAGGCGCCCCGCAGGTTGGATCCAATCAGCCGGTCGTAGTCGTCTAGGCCTTTATCCCACGCATCAAGCGCGCCCGTTGGCCAGACCTCGCCTGCGTTGTTCACCACGATGTCCACGGCGCCAGTTGACTTGACCGTGCGTTGCACGAACCCGGCGTCGGCAACGTCGCCGATAAATACGGTTGCTCCTATCTCGTTGGCTACCTCGGCAACGCCAGCCTGACGATCGACCAACGTGACGGCACAGCCTTCGTGTGCGAACACCCGAGCGATCCCGGCGCCAATCCCTTGGGCTGCACCGGTAATGATTGCGCTCTGGCCGCGCAGACGTTGCTGCCCCGGCGTGCGGTTGTCTACTTGCGGGTCAGGCATCTCATCAGTTTCGCGCAGAACCCGCGCCGGTCAGAAAAAGCAAACGACCCGCCACCGAAAGGTGACGGGTCGTTGGTCGAACGGTAGGCCGATCGAACGCCAGTGCCGGGCTACTTGCGGAAGCGTCGGCCTTCGCTGGTCACCAGGACACCAGCGCCAAGCACGGCAGCACCGACTACAGCGAGCAGACCGGTTTCAACACCAGTTTCGGCCAGTGGTTCTTCGGCAGCTTCTTCTTCGGCTGACTCTTCAGCAGCTTCTTCTTCAGCTGGCTCTTCTTCAGCAGCTTCTTCTTCAGCAGCTTCTTCTTCGGCTGGCTCTGCGTCAGCAGCTTCTTCTTCGGCTGGCTCTGCGTCAGCAGCGGCAGTAACAATCGGGATCCAGGTTGCGCCGACCTGTGAGCCATCGAGCGCACCAGCGCTCAAGAAGAAGTTGTCGCCGACCTCGGCTGTGAGATCCGCGGACCAGCCCCCGTCGCCGTCGACATCAACATTTTGGGCAGCAGCGATATCGCAATCGGCGAGCGGATCGATCAGACCGGCCGCTGCAACGATTTCTTCGAGGCTTGACGCACCGGGTACGAGCAGGTCCGCAGGCGAAACGCAGGCAACCAGCAACACTGACGAGTCGGGAATGAACTCCGACCCTGTCGCGGTCAGGGTGTACTCACCAGCACTGGAAACCGTTGCCGGGTCGGCAACAACGGTACCTACCACGACGTCGTCTTGAGCCTGGGCAGTACCTGCCAAGCTCAAACTGGCTACAAAGATTGCAGCGATGGCAAAGAGTGTCTTGCGCATGATGGAGTCTCCCTCGAAAGTAACTTTCGCAACTCTAGTACCTGTGCCACGACAAAACGCCGACCAGTGCCCTAGCCGAGAGCATTGAGCAATTCGGCCAATAACTCTGGTGTCGCGGCCGCTACTGGGGTCCGACGGTCCTGATGCGACTTGGTGATGAGATCCCGGTCCAACGCGTCAACGATCACGCCGCCGGCTTCTTTGCAGATCAGAAGCGCCCCGATGTAGTCCCAAGATCCATGGGCATCGAACGAAAGATCGGCAAACGCGTCGAAAGTCCCGTCGGCGACGGCACAAATGTCCAGGGCAGCCGCCCCGTAGCAACGGAACTGGCGCCAGCCGAAATGGCGATTCGGCAAGCCCGACACGGTCAAGAAAGTTTCGCTGAGTTGTGTGACACTCGAGGGAGATATCGGCGCGTCGTTCTTGAATGCTCCACCGCCACGAACCGCATGCCAGAGATCACCGGTGGCCTGGTTGACCACGACCGACGCCAACGGCCCTTGGTCATCGAGAGCACAAAGGCTCGTGGCGTACCAAGGCAGCCCAGCCGAAGCATTTGTCGACCCGTCGATTGGATCAACGATGGCCAAGAGATCCCGGTCGGGGTGCGTGAGGCCCGACTCCTCGCTCAGCACGCCAAGTCCTGCCTTGACCAGCAGCGACACTGCGACCTCGTCGGCGGACACATCGATTGTGTATTGGCCATCGCGATTGCCCGACAGTCCCCAGTCATCGACCTGATGGATGCTGGCTCGGACAGCTTGAGCCACTTCACGAAACAACTCGACAATGTGCAGCACATCCACGGCTGAGACCGTATCGTGTGTCGTAGTTTCCCCGAAGCGTCGAACCAGGAAGCCAGTGTGGCAGTTGTCGACATAGCAACATTTGTGGCTGATCTGAAGGATCTTGCTGCTGATCATGGATTTCATGTTCACGACGAGCGACATTTCGTCGAGACCTACAGCATGCGTCAAGCGTGGGAAGTTGATCTTCACCCGGCGCACGCTTGTGGGGGCCCGCTCGACATGCACCTCGCGCTCGAGGTCGAGCCGCGAACCATGTTGTCGTTCGAGGACGTCGTTGTTTCGATGCCCGAGGGCGCAGAACCACCCGACGACCACCTGCTTCCTCTGACGATCACCTGGTCGATGCCGCCACTGCAAGCCAGCCCTGATCTACTGGTACTTGCGACCGAACTCGCTGGCGTTGGTGGACCCGATCTCGCCCTCGAGGTCTCAGCCGCCGACGCCTACATTGGCGTCATCGATGCCGCTCAACGCAGCGTCAATATCGTGTCACGGAACGCAACATCGCTCTCGCGGCTCTACATGGGCCAAGAAGACCTCAGCGATCTTTTCCGGCGTTTGGCGGCAGTTTCGGAGTTCCTGATCGACAGCGCTCCCGCCTGGCTCGGCGAGCTCTGACTGACTCACCGCTTGCGGACTCCAGATCCAGCTCGAAGCGACACCGCAGAGTCTTGATGGCATAGCTGCACGGCCGTCGACTATCGTATTGCTATGGCGGCACTCCCTGCCTCGCGGACCTCAAACCTCCACCCACTCCGGCGCGTGCCGGTGTTTCGTGCTGCGCTGCTCGGCTACTCCAGGAAAATGGGGGTCCAAGGCTGGCACGGATTTGGTTGGCAAGTGCTGCTCCTGATGCCGCCCGCCCTGCTGTATTTCTTCGTCCGCGACCTGAGTGCTAGCCAGGAACGAGAGGCATTCGAGAATGCCGAAGCGATTGTCTCGCTCCAAAGAACTCTCGGGCTCGATTGGGAAGCAACGTGGCAACAGGGTGTGCTCGACAGCGACTGGATCGTTGCAGCAATGAACTGGGTGTACATCTATGGACACTTTCCGCTCATCATCGTTTCGCTGATCCTGCTGTTTGGCCTGAGCCGGCGCAACTTCCTTACGTTGCGTAATGCGCTCGTCGCGTCGGGAGCGATTGGTTTGGTCTGCTTTGCGCTGTACCCCGTTGCCCCACCCCGGCTCTTTGATCCAAACACGTTCTTTGACAGCCTGGCCGAACTCAGTTCGGGCTACCACATTTTGCAGAACCCAAAGTTCACGAACCAATTCGCTGCTGTACCGAGCTTTCACGTCGGCTGGAACGTGCTCGTCGCCTTCGCCGTCTGGCGAGCGACCAGATTCCGCATACTGCGAGTGGTCGCTCTGGCGCTACCACTGCTCATGATGGCTGCCGTCATCTTGACCGCCAACCATTGGCTGCTCGACATCGTCGCTGGCATGGTGGTTGCGGTGTTAGGCATTCTGGGCGCTCGGCTCATGGAACTGCTATTTGACCGCTTCTCGCAGGTCCCCACGGCCGGAAGCGTCACCGATAGCCAGCAACGCGACAGCGATGACGACGACGAAGGCTCTAGTGGGGCCGGTGGGGCTCGAACCCACGACCGAGCGATTATGAGTCGCGCGCTCTAACCAACTGAGCTACGGCCCCGAGCGCTCCACGCTAGCAAGCGCCTCACCCCGTGGAGTGCCCGGTAAAAGAAAGAACCTTGGCTCTTATAGGAGATGCCAAGGTGTCCTTCACGTGCACCACGTGGCCCAGTGGGTCACGCCGCATGGTTCGCCCCGTCGCTATGACACCCCCTTCTCTGTGACCGGCATGCCCGAAGGTCAAGTGCCGCTGCACGACAACGACGAAGCTGTGAACCACGAGTGGGTTCGAGCCGGAAATGGCATGTTGCGCGGGCCGACCGGCCATGCGCCCACGCTCAGCTGAGCGCTCCGTCGTTCCGCGGTCCTGAATCGTGTGGTCTACGATAAGCGAGTGGCAGATGAAGAAATAGCTCGTTCGTCGCGCCGCAAGTTTCTTGGTGGACTCGCCGCTGCGACTGCGACAACAGGCATGG
>Ga0114956_1001937_pt1 | contig 16414 bp, 15 predicted proteins | sample MaitaG_FD_87304 | JGI IMG/M metagenome (GOLD analysis project Ga0114956, IMG submission 87304) | Marine algal microbial communities from Maine, USA - Maine_Asex2 metaG | ecosystem: Host-associated > Algae > Red algae > Unclassified | place: Maine, USA | collected 2015-01-05 | reverse complement strand
TGTGTGCGTGGCGCTCGAATGGCATTTTGAACACGCTTTGCAGCGATATCGTTGAATGGATTGGGCATCGTCGTCGCGATAGTAGCGACCGTACTTGACAGAGCATCCTGCTCCGCAGCTAGGGCATAAAGGATTCATCCATGAACCTTTTCAGTTGTATTAGGCTTAAAACTATACCTTAAAAATTACGCCAACACCCATGTTAACCAGTTAGAGGGAGGAGATATATGCGACAACATCCTTAATCGCTTGCTCATTTGGCAAAGTACCAGCCATACCTCGCATGGTTGTACCGTATATGTCGTCTTTGTGAACTCCGCGTGCGCCAGATTGATAGTTTTCAAGTTGGCGAATCAGGTACCAATCAAATTGACCTTGCAGACGAGGGGCGTTGGTTGCTTCCATACCCATAGCATCAGCACCATGACATCCGGCGCAAACTGCATAGTATGATGCCCCTTTGACTTTGTCTCCGTCAGCCGCGTAGGCAGTCGATAGTGCTAGAGCGCCAAAAGCTACTGGCAGCAGCTTTGTTATCAATTCAATTTTCATCGCTTATTCCGAGTAACAAATATCCGTTAGGTCGCCCCGCTGGACTATGGTTCTGCATTATTTTTAGCTTCAATACGTGCTGGGATTTGGTGGAAAAAATCATTACCGGATGAGCTTGAATTCCACTCTTCGGTTCTTTTGCCGGCCTACCGATGTGCTGTTTGAAGCAATCGGTTGAGCCTCGCCAAAACCCAGAGCTTTGAGTCTTTCACGATCTATACCAGCTTCCGCAATAACATCAATACAGGCTTGAGCACGTCGTAGCGAAAGGCTCTTGTTAACCTCGGCTGCGCCTTCCGAATCGGTAAATCCGTGTGCTTCAAGGTCTATGTCAGGATAGCGCTCCATTACGTTAGCCACCTCGAGCAAAATTTCACTAGACCGGCCTGTCAGCACGGAATTACCGGCATTGAACTGGATACTAAACCCGGCATCCTGAACCAGTTGTTCTGCCGATTCGGTTACCGGTTCGCTTGGTTTCAGAGCAATAGCGGTACTGGCAGGGCAGCCCTTGTTTTCTGCAACGCCAGCTATATCTGGACATTTGTCGGCATTGTCTGCGATACCATCAGCATCGGTGTCTGCCAATTCGGGTGCCGCTGAAGTTTCTACAGGACAGCCTTTGATGGTACCGGCGGTATCAGGGCAGGCATCTCTTTCATCAGGCACACCGTCAGCATCCGCATCAGCGGGACAACCTTTGTCGGTGCCGGCAGTCTCTGGACAGGCATCGGTATCATCCGGCACACCATCACCATCATTGTCTGACGGACAACCGTTATCAGTACCCGCTGTGTCCGGACAGGCATCGGTATCATCTGGCACACCATCAGCGTCTTTGTCAGGAGGGCAGCCGTTATCGGTACCAGCGGTATCGGGGCAGGCGTCGTCAGCGTCCAAATAACCATCTGCATCAGTATCAGCTGGACAGCCTTCTTCCTTGCCCGCAACATCCGGACAAGCATCTGCATCGTTGGCAAAACCGTCTGCGTCACTATCTAAAACTTCTGGCTCTGGTTTGGATTCTGGTTCTGGTTCTGGTTCTGGTTCTGGCCTGAGCTCTGGCTTGGGCTCTGGCTCTGGCTCTGGCTCTGGTTCCTGTCTCACAATAGTGTTGTTTGTAGCTTCAGGCACTTCCGGTTCGATTAACTCAACCGTCTTCATGGCTGCAGTTTCATCGGCATCGATTGCAGCTGCAACCGACTCTTGCACAGCCGTTTGAGTGCGAGCGGTTTGTGGTTGTGCAGGTTGCACAGGCGCATCGTCTTTCTGTGCAGTCAAGCAACCATGGTTTTCGAGTGAGCCTGATTCATTGGCACATTTATCCAGATGATCTGCAATACCGTCGGCATCGGTGTCCGTAAACGCCATCGTTGCACCAGCCAGTTCTGGCATTGCAGCATCGTCTGATGCAAAAACAAAGTAATAGAGCAGGCCACCGAACAGCGCAAGAACCGGTAAAGCAATATAAAATGCTTTGCGTTCTTCGTCGTCCCGAAACCCGTAATTGTCGTCAACCATAGTGTTGTTTTTTTAAGGTAGCTCAGACTTAACCAGGTATTGCATTACTCGATTTTTGATGCCCAGCTATCTGCAACTCGTTTAGCAGCATCACGACCACCTAGTCCGAAGGCTAACGCTGCCGCAACTGCCACGGCTGCCAGCGTAAATCCGAAGGCCATGTTGACGATGTTGTCGGCCAGACCCATGGCACGCAGCCCCATAGCCAGCACGAGCCCGAGAATAGCCAGACGGGCAATATTGGCAAGCCCCGGATTACTCTTGGATAAGTGCTGATAAGCAAGTGTACCCAGGAAGTTACCTATAACCAGAATGACCCCTCCAACGAGAATCCCCCCGCCGAATTCGAGTACTTTAGCCATAATGGTCGAGAGTACTTCAATATTCAGCTTTTCAATTGCCGCAGTCGCACCTGCGAGCATGGCGAAGAACATAATAGCGCCACCGATTAATTTGGTTGGTGTGAACGATTCGCTGAACATGCCTTCCATGCCCATTCGTTGCGGCATGCTGTTAATGTTCATGCCGTCGAGGATACCGGTGAGAATGACCACTACAAACCGTGCAACAAACCAGGTCACCAGCAGAATGATTGCTGCTGCGATGATATTAGGAATCGCAGCCATCAGTTTTCCAATCATCGCTGTGGCCGGCACTGATATGGCTTCAATATCGAGGATGCCAAGCGCGGCGACTATAATGGGCAGCAAAATTGCGGCAAAAACGAAAGCGCTTCCAAGCTTTGATACTTTGAAATCTGAGCTGCCGGTTCTTATGGCTAATTGATGATCGGCTTTGTTCAGTGCGACGCCAACAAAATCCGAGATGATTTTTGCCAGAATATAGCCAACGTAACCAACGATTCCAGCACCCAGAATATTAGGAATGTAACCAAGAAACTGATTTGCCATCCCCTTTAACGGTTCAAGTACATCGGTTAGTCCCATTGCACCAAGTGCTGCAATAAGCACGAACAGAACGATAACGAAGTACACCAGTGTGGCAATAGGTGAGGCCAGATCAGTAATTGTGCCGTCTGCGCTTTCACGCTGTAGTGCATCCACTTTGCTGAGCGCCTTGGTGACCACTTTGCGAACGATTTTGGCTATGATCATGCCCACCAAAAGGATGACCAACGCGACGAAAATCGGCCAAAGCTGTTTACCCATCGGAATAGAATCGAGAAAGGCGGGGGCACTGCTGGCCATGTTAGCTGCTGTTTCGTTCATTTTTTTCTACTCATAATGGGTACAGTTACCTAATAGATAGTAGAAGTGGAAGTGTGTTGCGATTGTTAATTCTTAAACAGTTGCTTCTGCTTGTTTTTTGGCAGGGTTCTGCGTACAACCTGAGACTGGTTTTATTTAAATACCTATAGGCGAACAATGGCTGAAAAAAATCCACAAGCTGTCTGTAAAGCACTACAGGCACGAATGAAAACAGTGCAGCTCGCGACTTTAGGAGATAATGCTGAACCGCATTGTGGCTATACGCCATTTATCTTCGACGGCCCCGACCTCATTGTGTTTATTAGTCAGCTCGCTGTACATACACGAGATTTACTCAACAATTCAGCTGTAGGGGTGATGCTGATCGACGATGAGCAGGATTCCAATAATCTGTTTGCGCGCTGCCGAGTACGTTACCAGTGCGACGCTTTGGTTATTGAGCCTACCGATGAGACTTATACTCCGCTATTAGATCGTTATCATGAACGGCAGGGCAAAGTAGTGGCGCTGATACGCCAATTACCTGACTTTGTGTTATTTCGGCTGCGGCCCAAATCTGGTGTTTTTGTGATGGGTTTCGGGGATGCCTACCGGATAGAAGGGGAAAAAATGGATACATTTGTGCATATAAGATCCGCATAACGCATCTCGGTTTAATCGATCATTATGAGTACATTCAAACAAGCCCGAGCTCAATTTCTGCGTGGGCTGGATATCATCGATAGTACACAGCTAACCGTATTCCAGCAGCGCAAGCTGCACACCCGAGCTGAACTTGTCGAACAGATCGATGGGTTTGAATCCATGCCTTTGGATGATGCGGTCACGCAAATGCAGCACCTGCTTAACGAAGTACTGTCGATTTACAACGACCCGTTCGCGAACTACATTAACCCGAAACAACACAAGGCGTACACTGAACGACGAACCGGTGGTTTTGTCGGGCTTGGTTTGAAGTTTCGTGTAATAAAAGACGAATATCCATTTGTTGTTGGTGCGTTACTGGGTGGTCCGTTGGAACAACAGAATATTAAGCCAGGTGACCGGATCATAAAACTGGATGATAACGATCTTAAGGCGTTGAGTTCCCGTGAGGTATCCAAGGTACTAAAAGGTGAGCCAGGTTCTACCGTAACGCTTGGGTTACAACGTAACGAAGCACCGATTGAATTCGAAGCGACGCGGCAAGCTGTGCAATTGCATTATGCGCGTGCCGACGTTATCGATAACGATATTGGTTATATCAAAATTAGTCGGTTCGGGGGTAAAACTCACGAACGTGTTAAGCAGTTGTTGGCTGATCTTCTGGAGCGTAATATCACTGGTCTGATCATTGATGTTCGTGATAATCCGGGCGGGTCAACGCGTGCAGCTCGCAACATGATGTCCATGTTTGATCAGGCGCCATGGGTCTATTGCGAACAATATAAATCCGGTGCAGTAAAAAGATTACCTCGTGAAGGCGAGGTAATGACCGACCTGCCAGTTGCTGTGTTAGTGAACGAATACAGCATGTCATCGGCAGAAATACTGGCTGGTGCTTTGCAAGACTATAAACGGGCCACGCTTGTTGGGGCACCGACCTATGGAAAAGGTTTGATACAAAAAGTGTTTCCAATGGGTGAGCCACTCGGTGGAGCGGTTCGAACAACGATTGCTATGTATGGAACGCCAAGTCATCGGCTATTACACGGGCGGGGTTTGCTGCCAGATGTCTATGTACCAAGTGCTCCTGATCGACTATTCAAGGAGACTGGGTCGGTCAATATTAGCGATGAAGCCAGGGCTTTTCGTCGCTCGCTACAGGCAAACGATCTTCAGGAAAAATACCCTGCAAGTAAGGCAAATGCGTATGCAAAATTGCCGGATGCTCAATTGAATGTGGCAATAGCTACGTTGAAGGCTGGCTAGAAACACCCACCACATCAGGCGTTGGTTGCTGCATTTGCATATGCGCAATGGCTTGTGAAAAACCTACATGTTTTCCGACCAGAAACGAGGCTGCTAACACCAGTACCGTGAAAACAGAAATCGCTATTGGTTGAATGATTCTAAGCGATAGTGCTTTGCCTTGCGAAAACGTTGTTGTCGTCAATTGATGTCTCCCGTGTCGTAATGAAGTAGCGCAATGAATTAGTGCAATGAATTAGTGCGATGAATATCACAGTACCGAATTTGTCGTACACCATGCAAGTCTAATTTTTAAAAACGCCAATACCTGCGTTCTGCGCGTCCAGACGCTCCCATCTGCGCCATTTTTGTGAGCTAGTAACGGATAGTTAAAGAGTGCACTAGGCGTCATAAAGCTGTCGAAAGTATGGCCGCTAGCACTGTCGAAGATTTAAATAAAGTTAAGACAGGAAGAAGACCAATGGGTGTAGGGACAATCGTACTGATCGTGGCCGTGTTACTGGCAGCCTATGCTGTCATGGTATACAACCGACTAATCACTCATAAAAATCGTTTTATGAATGCGTTTTCGCAGATTGATGTTCAGTTGCAGCGACGCTATGAACTCATTCCTAATCTTGTAGAAATTGCCAGTAAGTATGTGTCGCACGAAAAAGAAACCCTGACTGCTGTTATTGAAGCAAGAAATACCGCCTCAAAGGCATGCAGTGATGCAGCCGCCAACCCGGCGGAGTCGGGACTGGTTGGTGTACTTGCACAAGCTGAACAATCGCTTGGAAATGCAATGGGCAAGCTGAACATGGTCATGGAAGATTATCCTGAACTGAAAGCCGATGAGACACTGCGCGATTTGCATGATGAGTTAACGTCGACAGAAAACCGTGTGACTTATGCACGTCAGGCCTACAGCGATGCGGTAATGCGTTACAACACCGAACGCGAACAGTTTCCTGCAGTGGTTGTCGCCAATACCTGCAACTTTAACCAGGCTGAGCTGTTTGAAGCAGCCAACGAAGATGTGCATAAGCCTGTGAAAGTATCGTTCGGATAGTTTTTTACCGGCTAGCTGACTGATATGGACTTTTTTGGTTCGCAGGATAACCGTAGAAAGCAATCGGCTATATTGCTGGTGTTTTTTATTGCAGCCATGTTAGCGATGGCCTTTGTTATTCACGTGGTTGCGGTTTTTATATCGCTACCGGCCTCGACTGGCATCGACTTTTCCCAACCGAGTAAGCCCGCCAAAGCGTTTATTATTCTTGTCTGGCTTACCTGCAGTTTTGGTTGTTTGTTTCGCATTCTCGACGTTCGTGCAGGCGGTGCTACTCTGGCTAAGCGTTTTGGTGGAGTTGAGGCAAACACGACGGGTCGTTATCGTAATGAGAAAGAATTTGTTGATATTGTTTCTGAAATTTCGGTCGCAAGTTCGTGCCAGATGCCACGAGTATTCATACTGCATCGCGAGAGTGCGATCAATGCATTTGTGGTTGGCGGCTTTACAGGTAAGGAAGCCTTAGTAGTATCGCAAGGTGCGATAGAAAAACTTGACAGAGATCAGCTAAGCGCAGTCATTGCCCATGAGTTTGGTCATATATCTCAAGGCGATATACCAGTAAACATGCGTTTACTGATTGCCCTTGGTGGACTCAACGCCATTGATGAAGTCGGTAAGCTTCTGATGACAGAGCGACGCGACGGAAAGCTGGTTGGACACCCTGGCGTTATTGTTGGTTTTGTGCTTCGCGTGATCGGTTCGATCGGCGTGTTCTTTGGCCGTTTGACCCGGAGCGCGTTTTCAAGACAACGAGAGTTTCTGGCCGATGCTTGCGCTGTTCAGTTTACTCGAAACCCTGAATCACTGGCAGCTGCTCTGAGCGTGATTCGTGATGAACATGATGAAGAAGCTATACACAGTGTTCACGCAGAAGAGATAACGCACTTATGTTTTCAAAATGGTGAAAAGGTCAAGTGGTACGACAAGTTATTTGCCACTCACCCTCCGGTACAAAAACGAATTGATGCAATCGATCCGCATTTTGCCGTAAAACTACGATCTAAAAAACGGGCTACCGAGAAGAAGAAACCTAATTTATACCGTGCCGGCGGTGGTGCAAATGCTGTACCGCTAACCGGTGCTGAGCCTGGTATAAGTGTTGGACTGTCCGATTTAGCATCGGTAACACTGATTGACTCAGCATCCTGTCTGGCGGTGTTGCATGCTGTGTTCGTCAGTGATGACAGCGGAAAGAGCAAACTGTATTACGAGGCAATCGCCTTTGCCTATAATAAAATCTTTGCACACCAGGTTCGAGAAATACGCGAAACACTGTACACAGACTTACACAGTAATCAGTTAGCGATTATTGACAAGGCTACCTCGCAGTTGTGTGATTCGATCAAGCTTGATAACCGCCAACGCCTGTTGAAAAGCCTAGAGAAGCTTCTGTTGGTTGAAGGCGAGTTCACATTGATGAATTATGCGACTTTGCAGTTAATTCGACGCAAGCTTAACGCGGAATTTCCGGTTCTCGAGCAAAAAGTAGATAAAGTCCACAGCATTGCACAGGCTGCGCAAGCGAAATCGTTCGATACTATGGGACGTGAATTCGCGTTGTTGCTGTCTTTGATTGTGGAGTCTTCTGGAAATCAGATCGAGCAGCTCGACCAGCAATTTGCCAATGCACTCAAGTGCTACACCAAAGAGCACCACCCAAGACGATCAGCAGAAGAGCCGGGAATAGTTAAGGAACTGGAAGCGTCGTTTCAAACCCTGTACGTACAACCACGCGGGATTAGAGAAGCGTTTGTTCGACATTGTCTTGAGATTGCTCAAGCAGACGGGCATATTGCCAGAGACGAGCGGGCATTGCTGGATTTATTTGCCGCATCACTTAAGTGCGATGCGTTAGCGGCATAAGCTGGTCCAGTTCAGTCCACTGTATTCAATTCAGCAACTCCATTCAGCAACTCCATTTGGCAGTAAAATCCGGCAAGCTATTGCAGCAGGTCGGGCCATTGATTGTCACCTTTTTGAATGAAGTTGACTTTATCGTCTAGCCAGATCTTTTTGTATTTGGCATTGATGTTCAGGTACAACTTGTCATCATTGATGTGGTACTGCAGGGGGTCGCCTTTTACCGTGTCACCATGTGCCACAGCATAGGCGCAATAGCCTCCATACTGAGGCTCGTATTTCTCCGGGTTAGCCGTGAACAAATCCAGATTTTCCTGCGAAGAGAAATACCAGTCAGCGTCTTTGTAACTAGTCTTGAATTGATTTTTTCCCTTGAGTGGTTTCATGTCGCCCTGAAAGTAGGATACAATATCGAAACCGCCAACAGCCTTGTTGTTTAGAAAGGATGTGTAAACAGGCGCTTTGGCCGCATGTGCCTGAGAGCTGAAAACGGCCGTAAACAGCCAAAATGTGATCATTAGCGCAATATTAGCGTTCCGCGTGTAGCTCATCATTAGTTATCTCCAGATTTACGAATCGTTATTAAAGAGCTTTGTCTCCCGCCGATAAAGATAGTTCCGGGCAGGTAATCATTGATATAGCCATGCTGTTTAATGCGCACAGTTTCATTTTCATATTTCTGCCTGTTACGCTGCTGATTTTTCATCTTCTATCGCGTCGTGGTCAGATTACTTATGCAATAAGTACACTTATTGTTGCCTCTTTGGTCTTCTATGGCTGGTGGGAGCCTTCCTATCTGTTACTGATACTCGCATCAATAGCGGTCAATTTCTGCCTTGGTGAAACGCTGGTTCGATGCCCTCCGATAAAGAAAGTGCGGCGAAAGTGTTTGCTGTGGTTTGGCATCTCAGCCAATCTAATTGCACTTGGATGGTTTAAATACGCCAATTTTTTAATCGACTCCGGTAACACCGTATTAGGTACTGATCTGCATGTGCAGCGCATCGTTTTGCCGTTGGCCATATCGTTTTTCACGTTTCAACAAATAGCCTATCTGGTTGACACCTATCGTGCCCGAACGCATGAACGGAGCTTCCTGCATTACGCATTGTTTGTCACTTTTTTTCCGCAGCTTATCGCTGGCCCCATTGTTCATCATAAAGAAATGCTGCCACAGTTTGCCAAACAAATCGGTGGGCTTAAGTTACAGAACCTGATTATTGGCGGCACAATATTTTTTCTGGGTTTGTTTAAAAAGGTCATTATCGCCGATGGTGTGTCGCCATACAGCGACACCGTGTTTGCGATGGCAGCCAATGGTGACACATTAACTTTTTTAGAGAGTTGGACAGGTGCGCTGGCGTATAGCATTCAGTTGTACTTTGATTTCTCCGGTTATTCCGATATGGCAATCGGGCTTGCCCGCATGTTTGGTGTGCGTTTGCCATTGAATTTCAATTCACCGTACAAGTCACCAAACATCATCGAGTTCTGGCGTCGGTGGCACATGACGCTATCGAGGTTTTTGCGCGACTACCTTTATTTTGCACTGGGTGGAAATCGACATGGTGCAGCGCGCACTTATGCAAACCTGATGATCGTTATGCTATTGGGTGGACTATGGCATGGAGCAGGGTGGACATTTGTTCTGTGGGGCGCGCTGCACGGCTTCTACCTGTTGGTGAATCATGCGTGGCGGTATGCAATGGCGAGCAGGCGCGAAGCCAGGCTTGTCACTGGCACTATTGATGGTGCTACGCAACACAACAGTGCGATAAAACAAGCAGGCCATTTCTTCCTTGGAGCGATAGTAAAGTTTAGTGCAGCGCTTGCCTCCCATGCGTTGACGTTACTCGCGGTGGTAGTGGCGTGGGTATTATTTCGTGCCGATAGTGTAGAGGTTGCCGGTCGAGTACTGGCGGGCATGGCTGGTTTCAATGGCATTGCGTTACCAGTAGAGTGGCTACACTCTCACGCATCACTGGCTAATTCATTAGGTGCAATCGGTGTGCAGTTTCAGCCATTGGCATCAATGGGGCCATTGTTCACACCATTACGAGATCTTGCTGTTATCAGCGGTGCCCAAATGCAGGTAGATTCAGTGGGAACTATAACCGCGTTGTTGTCGCTTGCATTGCCAATAGCTATCGCTTTGTTCTGGCCTAACACGCAACAAATTATGCGTCGCTTTGATCCGGCAATAGGCACTACTGCTAGTGGTGGTCTTCCGGAAGTGCTTGCCTGGCGTATAAACATACCATTTGCCATCCTGACCGCCATGATGGCGGCCTATGCTTGTTTTGGCAGTTCAGTGGCCAGCCAATTTCTGTATTTTCAATTTTAAATTGCAAAATTAAACCCTAATCTTTGCATTATACTAATTCGAGTTATGCCATTTTAAACAATGAATAATCAACCCACTCACCTGCAGGAAAAGCGTTTCGCACAATGGTTTTGCGTGTTGTTCGTGTGCCTGGGTGCAATAGTGTTTGTGTTTAAACGAACCGACTTGTTTCCATGGCCTGGCGTGTGTAATCCCGCAGGCTATGACAGCGAACACTACATGGCGTACTGCCACAGTACGCGTTATGGTGACTATGAACATTTTGCGTTGTACAACAATCTAGAGCCAAGAGCGATTGATGCTTTAAAGCGTGCCAGTGTACTTTTTCTTGGCAATAGCAATACCCAGTACGCGTTCTCAACCAGTATCGTTAGTGACTATTTTGAACGGCGAGGCATAAAGCATTATGTAATGGGTTTTGGACAGGGTGCGCAAAGTCCGGTTGCACATGCAGTTATGAAAAAGCATGCATTACAGCCACAGATGATAGTGGCTAATATTGATCCGTTTTTCTCTGACGAGACCAATGGTACGTTTCAGCGTGTGCTCGACGGCGGCGACAAGTTGGCGACAGAATTTAAAACAAAGCAAAAATTACAGCGCTGGCAAGCCCGTGTGTGTAGTGATTCTGATAGTCGCTGGTCTCGATGGGCTTGCCAGGGAACGGCTGAAACATTGTATCGGTCGCGAGCGAATGGTCACTGGTTAACAGATTATTACCGTGAAAATCATCGCCACCCGGTAACCAGTTCAGATGATCTGCTGGAATCACTGGATGCAGCAGAGCAGGCAGCAAACGAATTCATCAACAGTTTTAACGTGCAGCGCGAATGCGTTGTGCTAACTCTGACCCCTCGCACTGGAACCCCGAATCAATTTGCCCGAGCGCTTGCGGCCAGATTACATCTACCGCTAGTTGAACCTGAGCTTGAAAATCTCGTGACAATCGATCACTCGCATTTGGATAAAGACAGTGCCAAGCGCTGGTCTTCAGCATTCATTGACGAGTTCGATCAGTACGCCGAACACTGTGTCACAGCAACATCAGTAGCGTCTAACGAGTAATTTTATCAACAGCAACATCAGTAGCGTCTAACGAGTAATTTCATCAACGGCAATATCGGCGCGATCAGTTACCACGCCGTTTGCACCTCGGTCTAATAACAGTCTAATCTGCTTTGCATCATTGATTGTCCAGTAAACAATCTGTGCACCTGCATTCTGAACTTTTTTAATCAGTGGTTTCCGGTTCAAGCGAATGCCCCAATAGGACACCGGAATCTGTAAAATCTGGTAGGGCAGCGGCGCGTCAGGTTTATTTCCAAAAACCAGACGTGCTACTTCTTGTCTTGTTGCTGCTGTACTGATGCCTGTGGCGAAAGTCCGAAACTGTTGAACGACGCTTGCGTGAAAACTTCCTACATTGACCCACTGTGACGGGGCCTGACGTTCAATGACGTTTGCAAGTGCAATTGCTGCCTGAACATCATTATCTTTAATATCAATGTTGATCCCCGTTCCGGGGTAGTGTTCAAATAGTTCATCGAGGGTGAGCAATTCAAGTTGATCTCCCTGGTATGGATTGCCGTTGAGGTCTTTGTATCGACAGCCGGCATCCAGTTTTTTCAGCTCCGTAAGTGTTAAGTCCCGCACCCGTCCAACACCGCTGGTTGTGCGATGCAGCGTTTCGTCATGCGTGACCATGACGGTTCCGTCCCTACTGAGTCGAACATCGGTTTCCAACACGTCACTGTTGTGGGCGAGCGCAAAATCAAACGCTGCGAGCGTATTCTCCGGCGCCATCAACGTTGTTCCCCGATGGGCGAAAAGCCGCGGCTTTTCGGTGGATAGTGGTGTATTCATTAGCTGGTAACTTGAATTTGTAGTAGTGAGCTACATTATTGCATTGGAATACAGTAGTGTTATATAACTCCGCAAAAATGCGAAGAACCGAAGAAACGAAGAACCGAAGAACCGAAGAACCGAACAACCGAACAACCGAACAACCGAACAACCGAACAATCGAACAATCGAACAATCGAACAACCGTAGAACCATTTGAACTGCACAATGACATAAATATGAAAAAGCTGATCGTAATACCACTCGCTTTTGCAGCAGGCATGTTACTTATCGTACTTATGCAGGTTGCCGGGCTGGTACAAATTGATACTCGGTTTAACGCTGATAATTCGCTCGACCAGTCTGAAAAAGGCGAAACGGCTGCGACAGCCAGCTCCTCTGGTGGTGCGGCGAATACGTCAGGAACTCAGGAAGTCTCAGGCCTCACTCTAGTCGATGACCAGCAATCGACTGCGCAGTTGACACAACAAATCGATGAATTAAGAACACAAGTTCAGGCGGCGACCATTGAACGGGATGTGTTACGAAACAAGATAGAAGAGCTCGATGAACAAGTCGACAACGCGGCAACTGGCAACGAATTTCTGCCAAATGGTGAAGGTGCTGCATCGGTAGCCGGGGAGGCGTTGGCTAACTCGGGTGAAACCAACCGAGGTGATGCTGATCAATTTGGTCGCCGGCGTGGTTTCGGTGAACCCGATGGTGACGAGCAGTATGCGAATCTGGTTGCAGCTGGTATCGATCCAAGTGTGGCGACGCAAATCAAGCAGCGCACTGATCAATGGTCATTGCAGCGGCTTGAGCTGATCGATCAGGCGTCTCGCGAAGGCTGGCGACGTTCTGACCAGTTTCAAGATCGAATGTCAGAGCTTCGTGAGGAGCGACCTGATGTGCGTTCCGAGCTTGGAGATGCAGACTACGATCAGTATCTGTATCTTTCAGGCGAGACGAATCGGGTGCAGATAGCCAGTATAATTGATGGCTCAGCTGCGCAACTCGCAGGTGTTGAAAACGGTGACCTTATGCGTAGTTACGCTAATCAACGTATTTATAATACTCGCGAGTTACAGGGAGCCACGCGTGAAGGTTCCAGAGGCGAGATAGTACCAATAACGGTTGAGCGCGCCGGGCAGTTGATTGCACTGGAGCTGCCGCGCGGACCGTTGGGAGTTTCGTTAACCGGGTTACGTGTAGAGCCTGATGGATACTAGATACGAACACCATTAACGCTATCGTTGTTAGTGGTTAAGAATCCACCTCCCGGATTCAGTATTTCAACTCAGATCACCCACCAGCCACATTTTAGCATCCAACATTTGACCCGGATCAAGTTCATGTACACCTGCATCAATTCCCTTTGCAGCCAGATTAAAGGCATCGTTTGCATTGGTAACCGGTTCAACTGCGAAATAGGGTTGATCGGGATTAAACAGCACAAGATGGGTGCAATTAGTCGATGCATGCATTTCGATGCGGATTCCGGCATCTGGCCAGGCTAAAACGGCGGGTGAGCGAAAACCGGCAAGACAATGGTCTATTCGTTTCGTCGGGTCTAGCCTACGGGCCTCATTGAAATCTATTTCGGTGCTCAACGCTATAGCTGCACCTGTAGGCAGGCAATCGCCATTTTTGTCTGGATACATTCCGGTTACAGGGATGGTGAGTTCGGGTTCTGCGCCGGCAATGGTGCGGCAGAAATAAGGATGCCAGCCCATCCCGGCAGGCATGGCCGATTTGCCGTAATTGGTCAGTCTCATCTGACTGATCAGCACGTTATCGTCAAGCGAGTAGGTGATTGATGCGTGAATCGGCCAGGGCCAGTTCACGGCACCATCCACACGGGTGTCATATTCAGCGGTGACACTGTTGGTTGATTGATCGATTACTCGCCAGGCGCGATCGCGAAGAGCGCCATGAATCGCGTGATTTTCTGCGTCACGGATCTGGTAATGCTGGCCGGCGTAATAAAATTCTCCGTCCCGCACGCGATTGGAATACGGCAGCATATGAAAATTACTGGCGCTTAGCGGTGTTCCCGATGAATCATCGTTCACTGTGCAGTCGGGCATAATGTTGTGCCAGGACTTATTGCTGAGTAACTGACAGGCTTGGGTTTGCAGGCCGTTTTGTGGTTGAAGCCGAAGTCGCCAATGGCTTGATTTTAGTTCGATCACAGGGTCGGTAGCGGCTTTGTTTGACATGGATTTAAATTTCCTGCTGGTTTCAGCTTGGTAATCGGACAGTGTCAGCACTGTGTTAAAGCTTAGTTACACTTAAAGCTTGCGTCAAAAGTTGCGCACCGTCAGGTGGAACTCTACACTCTATATTATGGTTCGCCATTATGGTTCGCCGTGTTCTTATCTAACTTCAAAACAACTCGTTGCCAGGGAAATATTGTTCTGTGAATGCACAAGTTACCAATCAAAATGCCGGCATCAGTCGGAATACCCGCATTATTCGGGCTGCAAAAAAATCGGGTATAGCCGCAGTAGTGTTCGTTGCAACGCTTAGCGCAGCTGGCAATGCCAATGCACAATCCTCCGGACTCAAGCTGGGTCAGGACCAGCCTGCAACGCCGAAACTGGATTTGGGTGCAGCACCTGCGAAGCCCAATGCGCCCGCACAAGCTGCAGCGCCAGCCGGTGCGGCAGCCCAGGGCCAGCAAACCATTGGTGCGTGGGCATTCAATTGTGGCGCAGGCGCTGATTGCGCTATGGCGCAGATTGGCAAAGATTCTACCGGCACACCCATTCTGGAAATGGTCGTGCGTAAACTTGAAGCACCGCTGGAGGCAGATGGCAGAACAGCGATTGCCGTGGTTGATTTTATTACACCGCTGGGTGTTGTGCTGACCTCCGGACTCGAACTGAAAATAGATGGTGGGCAGGGCGAAGCTGCGCCTTTCCAGATTTGCACCGAGCAGGGCTGTCTGGTTCGCGAGCCGGTTGATCAGGGTTTGATTGATCGACTAAAGAAAGGCAATGGTGCTACTGTGATGGTTGTTGCTGCAAATCAAGGTGAGGTGAATGCGAAGATATCGTTAAGCGGATTTACGAAAGCGTATAACTCGCTTAGATAACCAGAATTAGATGACCAGAATTGCGTTAGTCGGCGGCAGTGGTGGTATTGGTGCCGCCTTGTTATCGCAGCTCAGCGATCGTTCCGATGTAGAAACCATTCACGCCACGTATTTTAGTTCTCCGGCTGCCGGTTCACTTGGCAGCATCGGTCAGTTTGGTTCTGATACGGACGTTGTCTGGTCTCAGGTTGATGTAACCAACGAGCGGAGTGTCCAACAGTGGTTGGACAAAGTCGGCGCAATTGACTGGTTAATCAACTGCGCAGGCTTCTTGCACGATACCACCACCGGTCCGGAAAAAACGATCGCGCAATTTGAAACAGCGTGCTTTGAAAAAAACATGCAGGTAAACTGCTTGCCAAATTTGATTCTGGCAAAGTACGCAGCTGGTGCCCTCAAAGACGCTAACAAAGGAATATTCGCATCGGTAACTGCAAAGGTTGGCAGTATTGAAGACAATCGATTAGGTGGTTGGTATAGCTATCGCGCATCCAAAGCGGCCGCCAACATGGCGTTGAAATCTCTGTCGATTGAATGGCAGCGAACTGCACCTAATCTCAGAGTAGTTGCTTTGCATCCGGGCACTACCGATACAAAATTGTCAGCGCCGTTTCAATCCAGAGTAGCCCCGGGAAAGCTGTTTACCACAGAACAAACGGCAACCTATCTACTCACTCAACTCGATCAGTTGCATGACTTCCCCAGTGGTCGATTCATTGCCTATGATGGTGAAGAGCTGCCCTGGTAGCACCCACGTTTCCGGGCCTTACACCGATTCCACCTTCCTGAGTTTTACACCGATTCAACTTTCCTGAGTTTTATACCGATTCCACTTTCCTGAGTGTTATACCGATTCCACTTTCTTGGGTGTTATACCGATTCCACTTTCTTGGGCCTTGCACCGAATCTACTTTCTTGGTCTTTATATCGATTCCACTTTCTTGCGCTTGGCGTCGCCACTCATTTCTATTTTTTTAAAGACAATCGGCGCATCAATAGCT
>Ga0114956_1001935_pt1 | contig 16418 bp, 6 predicted proteins | sample MaitaG_FD_87304 | JGI IMG/M metagenome (GOLD analysis project Ga0114956, IMG submission 87304) | Marine algal microbial communities from Maine, USA - Maine_Asex2 metaG | ecosystem: Host-associated > Algae > Red algae > Unclassified | place: Maine, USA | collected 2015-01-05 | reverse complement strand
GCCTTGTTCGGCATCGGGACGAATATGCTGCTGCAAGCCCGCGAACTACAATTCCACCATCCGGTCACCGCGGAAACCATCACCATCGAAGCATCGGTCGAGCCGCTGATCGCGGCCCATTTCAGCCCGCCATTTAGAAGCGGCACCGGAAGTTGATCGCCCGGCAATGGCTATTTGGCCTCAACCACCATGACGCCCTTCATCATACGCCAATGCCCGGGGAAGGTGCAAATGTAGGGATACTTCCCGGTTTTTTTCGGCGCGGTGAATGTGTGACGGGTCGTTTTACCGTGCGGGATTTGCGGAGTGGCGAGCAAGATGTCGTTCGTTTCCGGGATATAGTGTTTGGCGAACGCGTCCGGCTGGGCGGCCATCGCGTCGGCAAGTGCACCGACTTCTTGGCCCTTGCCCGGAGTCGTGATGACGAGGTTGTGGGGCATGTGATCGGGGTTTTCGAAGATCAAGGTGTAGGTCTGGCCGGCTTTCACTTTAATGCGTTTGGCATTGTAGGCCATCTGCGAGGGGACCGCCTTTAAAGTGATGCGGGTATCGGTCACGACCGCGTTTTGGTCGTTCCATGCCTTGGTCCAAGTCTCGTGCTGTTTGGTGTTGGCGGGAAACGTGACGTCCGTCGGCAGTTGGCCGATCAGGTTGGCGAGATAGATCTGTACCGGCCCGGACTTTGATTTCCCATCCATCTCGATAAAATATTCGATGAGGTTGGGACCCGCGACGAGGTCGGCTGAGAGTTGGCCGTCGCGCGAATGTTGGCTGCCGGTCGCACGCAGCAAGGGGATGCCATTGACGTTGATGTTCATGTAGGCGTTGCCGGTGTAACCGAGGATCACGGGTTGAGCCCGATCGGCATTGAGGCAGAGGGTTCCGCCTTTGGCGTGGGACGAACTCGGGAGCCAATCGGTGATGTTGCAGTCGGCTGCCACATCAAGCAGCGGGAACTCGCGACTGATGGGCGGCGTGTCCGCCAGCGCGGCGAGTTGTTTCATGCGGTCGACCGGTGACCCGGATGGGGCGTCCACAGATTGGATCAGATCGCCCCAGAACGGGTCGCTGGCTGCCAGGTAGCTTGCGGCGGAGACGAGGCTGATCTGGCTTCGCGCATCGTCGGTTTTTGCGAGGTTCGTCGCGAGGACTTTGGCCTCGGGGCCGAGCACATCGGACCACATGGGCAATGATTTAATCGCGGCGCGGCGGATAACGAGGTCATCGGAACCGGCGAGTTTGAGGAACAGGCTGGGATCGTCGTATGCCTGGAGACGTTCCAGTTGCCAGAGTAGTTCAAGGCCGAGCGCGTGGTCTTCGCCGGCGCGCTTCACCTGACTTCGAACGGCGGCGAGCACCTTGTCGCTGGGGTGCTTCTCCAACTCGATACGCGCAAGTTGCCGTACCCGAACATGGTCGTGCGTGAGCAGGTTGAACAGGGCTTCGACTGGTTCGCCGGCGATGGTCGGCGGGGTGGACAGCGGGGCGTCTTTGCGCGTCAGGCGCCAGATGCGTCCGTTGCTGTAGTCGCGGTTTTTGTCGCGGATGGAATGCTGGGCGTGTCCGATGATCGGGTAGTAAAAGTCGGAGACATAGAGTGCCCCGTCCAGCCCGAACTCCATGTCGACCGGGCGGAAGCTCGCGTTGCTGGAGTTGAGGAGGACGGTGGGGTCCCCCTGCTTGACGTAGGTGCCTTGCTCGGTTGCGATGGGCGTGTAGTGCACCGTATTTTTACCGAGCAGGTGTCCGGTGACGAGGCTGCCCCGCCATTCTTCAGGGAAGTGTGAGCCGGTGACAAAGGCGATCGAGCAGCCTTTGGCATCGCGGAAGGGCATCCCCATGCTGGCCGAACTGGCGGTGCCGATCGGGGTGGCGACATCGTATAAATCGCCGTCGATAATCTGGCCGCCGCCGAACATCTGGATGGCTTCGCCTTTGCGGTTCCAAGTGATCTTCCACGGGTTGGGATGGGTGGTCTGGCGCTGAATGCGGAGCGCTTGAGAGGCCGGATTGAAGTACAGCGCGGTGGCGTTTTTGGTACGCAGCGGACCATGGGGCGTTTCGAATTGGCCGCGGTGGAAGAGCGCCTCGTTGAGGATGATGTCTCCTTGGGGCGTCCGGGAGAGGTTGCCTCCGTGATGGGTGTCGGTGTCGTCGGCGCCGCGCAGGAGTTCCTCTTGCGTGTCGGCTTGGTCGTCTCCGTCGGTGTCGCGGAGCCAGATGAGCTTGCGGGCGATCGAGACCACGATACCATCGCGGTAGAGCACAAAGCCGTCGGGAAGTTTTAAGCCCTCGGCGAAGACGGTGCGTTTGTCGGCCTTGCCGTCGCGGTCGGTGTCTTCGAAGATGAGAATCTTGTCGTCGGACAGGGTTCCAGGAACGGGCACGGGATAGCTTGCAAAACAGGTGACCCAGCAGCGCCCGCGGGCGTCGAACTGAATCTGCAGCGGGTTGATGAGTTCGGGGAAATCCTCGCTGGAGGCAAAGGCGTTCACCTCAAAACCTTCCGCGAGGGTGAAGTCTGCCAAATCCTCCTCGGTAGTTTTGATTTTCCCCAGCCCGCGTCGCGGCGCCCGGTTTGGCGCAACCGCTTGTTTGGTTTCGAGTTCGGGAAAGGGAACGGCGGTGGCGATGCCCTCGGCTTGCTGCCAGATCACCTTATCGAGTTCACGCGCAAGATGGAGGTGGTGCGGGATCTCGGCCGAGAACTCGTAGTCGCGGGCGCGCAGCCCGTAGTAATGGATGCCGTTGGTGGGTTTGTAGGCCATGGCAAACTCATAGGCTTTACGGGCGACGAGTTCGCGCAGCCGGGCAAATCCGGACGCGGCGGTGTCCACGGCGGCGACGGCTTTGGGCGAGGTCATCTCACCGGCCAGACGGGTGCCGACAGCGCGATTGCCAGTCTGGTTGAGGTGGAGTCCGTTGAGGGTGAGGGGCGCGTCGGCTTGATCAAACAGTTCGAGGCTGGGGGCGTAGAGGTCGATGAAGCGCACGCCGGCCTTCGTGGCGATTTGACCCATCATCGATACGTAGGCCTGGATCTGCGGATTGCGGACGGCGGGATCGGGGAACGCGCCCGCATCGGTCGCCTCGTTGGCTTCGATGGCGGTGGGCGAGACGAGGATGAGTTCGGCGCCGGGGTGGCGTTGGCCGATGATGCTGAGATATAGTTGGAGGTCCGCCTCGAACGTGGCGAGTCCGGCTTCGCCGGCGAAGGCCTCGTTCATGCCGAAGCACATGAGGACGCGTTCGCACGGGAGTTGGCCGGCGATGAAGCCAAGGTGCTTACCAAACTTGGCCGGACGGATGCGGAAGCCCACCTCGTCGCCGGTGTAGGCAAAGGAGCGGATACGCTTCGGGCGATCGGGTTCGGCGGCGTGGAGCAGCGCCTCGAAGGTGCCGTCTTCCTGGAAACGTTCGACGAAGCTGTTGCCGTAGATGATCGTGAGCGGGGCCTGATTTTCTGCCCCGGCTTTGGCTTGCGGCGTGGCGCTCGCTTGCGGCTTGGCGTTTGCTTGCGGCTTGGCGGCTGGCGCTGGCTTGGCCTTGGGCGCCTTGACGGCGGTCGACTTTTTTGCCGGGCCGTTCTTGGCGGCGGTGATTTGGATCGGATTGATCTTGGCGTCGGCGGCGGGGACCGGTTCTCCGGCGGCCCAGAACATGCCATTGATCATCACGCGCAGGGAGTCTGCTTGGCTAAAGTCGCCGACGTGTCCGAGCGAGCTGGTGAAGGTGCGTCCGCCCCATTTATTTTCCCAGGTCCAAGCGACGGTGTCGGTCATTTCGGGCGTCAGCTTGTGGGTACCGAAGCCATTTTTCCGAACGGTGGGGACCTTCGCTTTTGGATGACCAGTGCCGAGGATGAGTGCTTGTACGCCGGGTTGGAGATCGGTGAGGTAGAGCGTTCCGGGGGAGGTCCAGTCGGCGCCGGCCTGTACGCCGGTGAGGATCGGGTGCTTGCCGGCACCTTTCGCGAACTGCAGGCGCGTACTGCTGTTGAGGTGGATTTGGTAGGGCGTACCGAGGACATCGCGGCCGAAGCCGTTGTTCCATTTGTGGCGCGGGTCGCCATTGGGGTAGCGGAACGCATGGGTGCTGGTACGAAGACCGACCACCGGTTTGCCGGACTCGACGTAGCGGGTGATCGGCGCGAGTTGCTTGTCGGAAAGTTTGAGAAAACGCATGAAAAACAAGGCGACATCGGCGTCGTCGAGAGCCTCGATTCCGGGGAGACCACGCTTGTCTTTCTCGGGATCGTAGCTGGGGTTGATGAGGGTGGTGCGGAAGCCGAGGCGTTCGAGTTCGGCCGCGAACCCGGGCATGGTTTTTTGCGGCGAGTAGTGGTGTGTCCCCACGACAATCACGGCGTGGGGCGCGTTGTCCGCTTTTTGCCCGGGAGCCGGGACGGCGGGCTTGCCGTTCTTCCAGAGTTTGATCTGTTCGACATCGTTGGCCTGGTCGGGGCCGGGCGTGCTGCGTCCGCGTTCCACGTCTTCCGTGAGCTGGGCGAGCAGGCGGGCGGTTTGTTCGGGGTGGGTGAGATAGAGATTTGTGGTCTCGCCGGGATCGTCATCCAGGTTGTAGAGCTGGCCGTCTGGATCGTTCACGGCCTGTTTTTCGACGGGCGAAGTCCAGCCGCCCGATCCGCGCGCCAACAGCAATTTCCACGGACCTTTTCGGTAGGCGAAATGGCCGCTGATGGAATGGTGGACGATCCCGGCGCGTTCGGAGACAATCGCTTGTCCTTTGAGCGCGGGCAGGAAACTCACACTATCGACGCCGGCATCGGCAGCGAGTTTGGCATCCGTGAGTTCGGCGCAAGTCGCGATGAGGTCGGTCGTGCAAATGGTGGCATCGCTGGTGGAACCGGGCTTCACGGCGGCGGGCCAGCGGGCGATAAACGGAACGCGGTGTCCGCCTTCCCAAATGTCCGCTTTGGAACCGCGGTACTGTGCACTCGGAAAGTGGCCTTGCTGGTTAAGCTTTGAGAAGCCGGCCGCTTTGGAGCAACCGTTGTCGCTGCTGACGATCACGAGCGTGTTGTCGCGTTGTCCGGACTCGTCGACCGCCTTGATGATCTCGCCGATCACATGATCGGTCTGCATTTGAAAGTCGCCGTATTTTCCGAGGCCGCTTTTTCCCAGCCACTCTTCGGTGGGCACAATGGGCGTGTGGGGGGAGGTGAGCGGAACGTAAAGAAAGTAAGGGGCCGAGCCGTCGCGGGTGCGGATGTAGTCCGCGCTGCGCCGCCCCGTTTCGGGCAAGACCTCCGAACGAACGAAGCCCTCGCCGGTCGCGCTACGCTTGCTCTCGATCACCTTGGTGGTGAACCGATCGTTTTCAATATAGGCATACGGGGCCATGTCGAGTGACGCCGAGATGCCGTAGAAATAATCGAAGCCACGCTCGGTGGGGCCGTCGGTGATCTTCCCGGTCCAATCGATATTGAGGGATTTTGGGCTCCGTCCAACCGGGAGTGGGCCGTTGTCCACCGTCGGCAAACGCATGCCGAGGTGCCACTTGCCGATGCAAGCGGTCTCGTAGCCTTGCTTGCCGAGCAGGGCGGGCACGGTAAGCCGTTCGTCGTCGATCAGGGCTTCACTATATCCCCAGAGGACGCCTTGTTGGAGCTGCGTGCGCCAATTGTAGCGGCCGGTGAGCAGACTGTAGCGACTGGGCGTGCATACCGAGGAGGTCGTGTGCGCGTCGGTGAAGACCATGCCATCGCGGGCCAGTTGATCCATGTTCGGCGTGGGGATTTTGCCGCGTTCGGGATTGAGCACCTGTACGTCGCCGTAGCCCATGTCGTCGGCAAAAATAAAGACGATGTTCGGCGGGGAGTCGGAAAAAACAAATCCGGTGAAGCAAAGGAAAAGGAAGAAGGTCAGTTTCATTGGCAGAGGAAGAAGTTAAGGGAAGCGAGTCCTGCCACGAATCAGGTGTATTGCAAAATCTCTTTTCGCCTCCTCGCATGAAGCCGATAGGACGATTGCCTAATGGCAAAAAAACGGGTTCACTTGACGCGATGAAAGCCTCCCTCCCCCGGTTGTTGTTGCTATGGTTTTTGCTGATGTTCCTGGTCTCATGGAGCTTCGGCCAAGCAAATCCAAAACAGATTGCACAGGCCACTCCGCGAGAATTGGCGCAATGGCTCAAACGCTTTCCCGAGGCGGACGCCGATAAAAACGGGACGCTTACCGTCAGCGAAGCACAAGCCTACTGGCAACGAACCCGAGGAACCAAAAACAAGTCGGCCCGGGTCGGCGCGCCACCGCCACCCAAGGTGCACGAGGGCTGGGACGCCGAGCGCTTTCCCGAACACGCCATGTGTTACAAGTCCGCCGAGGAACTGGCGAAGATCTACGGCAAGACGCCGGCCTATCCCAAACCCGAGGATGGCTCGTTACGCATTGTCGGGACCGGCCACAGCTTCATGGCGCCGGGCTACAAAACCATGCCGGTGATTGTCCAGGCGGCCGGGTTCAAACAGCCTCCGGCCTTCACCCATACGGGCGGCGGCGCCACCGGCAGCGCCCGCTACAAATGGGAACAAGAGAACGGCATTTTCCAGTTCGACGGCAAAGCCACGCCAAAGTTGCTCACCGCCATCGCCAACGGCGAATGGGACGCGATGATGTGGGGTCCTTACTTCCACGACCGTCCCGCCTACTACCTCTGCTGGATCGACTACGCGCTGAAATATAATCCGGACATGCGCTTTTACCTCTCCGACGCCTGGGTACAAATCGACCTGCTCGATCCCCTACCCCGTTCGGAAAAGGAATTTTCCGCCGCCGTCATTCGGAAACTCGACACGGAGAAAAACGCGCACTTCCACGAGAAGGTCGAGGTGCTGCGCAAAGCCCATCCCGGCAAAGTGTTTATCCTGCCAACATCGGAAGCGATGGTGCTAGCGGCGGAACACCTGGAACGCGGCGAACTACCCGGCATAGAAGGCATGCACAAATTGTTCGGTAAAAAGGATCGCTCGCTCTGGCGCGACCGACTCGGCCATCTCGGTCCCGGCTTTGAATGGCTGGAAGGCTACGTATTCTATGCGACGATGTACAAACGCTCCCCCATGCTGATCGAAGGCGATGTGATCCGCGCCGGCAAATTTCCCAGCCGCGAACTCGATCAGGTGTTCCGCAAAATCGCCTGGCAAGCCGTGATCAACCATCCGATGTCTGGTGTGACCGACAAGGACGGCGACGGGATTGGCGACGACGTCGATGAAGAGAGAAAGTCGCGCTAAGGCCCGAGGACCTTCGGAAAACAAATGACGCAGAAGCACCAGTTTTTGATCGCGGTCATTTTGCTAAGCGCCATCGGCGCGTTCTTCCTTTTTGTTGGACGAAGCGAGAAACCACCTCCGACAACATCCGCTAGCGCACGCCCATTGGACGTCGCATTTCTAACATTGCCGACGCATGCCACATCGGTTCGGTATTGGGATCATTGGCATGATCGAATCGCCGTGTTCGAATCGTCCGAGGCAGACTTCCGCGCTGTCTTTCCGGCGATACCCTTTGCCGAGATGGCCGAACGCAAAACCTACCTTGTTGGCGGTTTCGGCAACCCAAGCAATCCCCCCTGGCAACAGAGCATGACAGCCGAGACATCATCCGGCCTCTTTTACGAGAAGATCGCTGACAATGGGGGCGGTGAAACCATTCTGTATGATCGCGCGACCAACACCGGTTTTTATAAGTACGCGGCGTGGTAGAAACGGCTACCGAACAAGGTTACTCCCTCTGCCCCGAGGCCTAGACCTTCAAGCCGTAGGCCTTCACCGCGTTCGTGTGCCAGAACTTGGTGCGTTCGTCGTCGCTTAGCTGTGCGCTGACAAAGCGTTCGACGATGTCGTGCCACTCTTTGTAATTGGTCGCGAGCAAGCTCACCGGCCAGTCCGAACCGAACATGAGGCGGTCGGCGCCAAAGGCGTTCAGCGCGGTTTCCATGTAGGGCTGGAGCTGTTGTTCGGTCCAGTTTTTGTGGTCGGCTTCGGTCGAGACGCCGGACAATTTGCAGACGAGATTGTCGCGCTTGGCCAGCTCGTGCAGCAGCGTCGCCCACGGCTCCATCGCGTCGTCTTTGATCCGTGGCTTGGCAATATGATCGAGCACGAAGAACTGGTCGGGGTGCTTGTCGACGAACGCAATCGTCTGCTTTAGATGCTTTTCGAAAATCAAAATGTCGTAGACCAACTCGTGTTTTTTCATCGCGGCGATGCCGCGGTTGAAGTCCTCGCGCAGGATGTAGTTGTCGTCCGGCTCCTCCTGCACGATGTGCCGAACCCCGAGAAATTTTTCGCGGTCGGCATATTTTTCGAGCAGCTCCGCCGCCGCCTTTTCGTCAGTCAGCGGCACCCAGCCCACCACGCCAAGCATGAACGCGTGCGCCTCGGCGAGTTCGAGCATCCACTCGTTTTCCTTATCCTCCTGACGCACTTGAACCACCACTGCGCCATCGACGCCGGCTTCATCGAGAACCCCTTTGAGTTCGGGCGGCAGAAAATTGTGGCGCAGGGGGTCGAGGCCCTCGTTGAGCATCCACGCGTAGTCGTCGGTTTGAAATTCCCAGAGGTGATGGTGTGTGTCGATCTTCATGGCGGAGACTTAGCAGAATCCGGACGCGAGCACATGGCAAAATTCAGGGTCCTTTGGCATCCAGCGCGAACTTCTTGATTGCTTTGAGATCCAGTTTCCCCGAACCCAGCACCGGAATCTCATCCACCGGAATGTAATTGGCCTTGGCCGGTTTCCACAGGTTCGGCAAATCGCAGGACTTCACCATCGCCTGCAAGGTCTCCGGATCGCCGGCATCGGGCGTGTACAGCACCACCAGCTTCTCGCCTTTACGGTCGTCCGGAACACTGGTGACGGTCAGCACCGTCTCGCTCATGTCGAGTAGTTCCAGCATGCGTTCCTCCACGCCGATATGCGGCACCATTTCCCCGGCAATTTTGCTGAAGCGCGACAGCCGGTCGGTAATCGTCAGGAATCCGTCCTTGTCGAACTTGGCCATATCGCCGGTGTCATACCAGCCATCGTTCAACACCTTGGCGGTGAGTTCGGGCTTGTCGAGATAGCCGACCATGACGTTCGGCCCCTTGACCAAAACCAGGCCCGCTTCGCCGCAGGGGAGATCCTCATGCGTCTCCGGGTCAACAATCCGAACCGCCACCCCCGGGATGGGCTGGCCGACGGAAGATGGCTTGTGGCCGGTTTGTTGCACGCCGTCGAGTTTCACGTTCGGCAGGTTCACGGTCACCACCGGGCTGCACTCGGTTGCGCCATACCCCTCCAGCGGGGTCACACCAAACTTTTCCTTGAAGTCGTCCGCCAGCTTCTTCTTCAGCTTCTCCGCGCCAACCAAACAGTAGACGAGTGAATCAAGCTGCTCGGGATCGGCACGCTTTAAAAAACTCTGCAGGAAGGTCGGCGTAGCAACGTAAATGGTCGCGTTGTACTCGTTGATCAAGTTCGCGATCTTCGAGGTTTCCAGCGGACTGATGTGGTGCACCGCCGGGAAGCCGGCCATCACCGGGAACCAGACCCCGACCGTGTAGCCGAAGGAGTGGAAGAACGGCAAAGCGGAGACGATGCAGTCCTCCTCCCCCGGCATCAGCAGGTCGGTCAGCGCCTCAATGTTGCTGATAATGTTGTGGTGGCTGAGCATCACGCCTTTGGGTTCGCCGGTGGACCCCGAGGAAAAAATCACGGTCAGCAGCTCGTCGGCTTCAAAGCCCCGGGTCGGCGCGAGCAGGGAGGCCGGCATGAACATTGCCTTGAGACCGGCGCGGATCTTGTCCCCCTTGCTCAGCTGCTTCATCAGATCTTCGATCATCACCACGTTCGGAGTGAGCGGCAGATCGGGAAATTTCTCCACCAGCTTGCGGGTGGTGATGATGGTGTCCATCTCGCATTGGGCGACCGCCGACCCAAAAGACTCAACGCCAGCCGTCGGATTGAGGTTCACCGCCACCCGCCGGAGGAAGGTCAGCGAAATGTTGGCCAGCGCCCCGCCAATACTCGGCGGCAACAGAACACCGACCTTGGGCCGGTCGCCGATGACCGGTTCTAGAACCGGCGAGAGCGCAATCGTGCCGGCCAGTACTTCGCGGTAGGTCAGTTTGCGGCGCGTGACGGTGTCGGTCATGGCAAAGCGCTTGGCATTGCGCCGAGCGCAGCGGATGAAGCTGTGCGTGATCGGTTTTCGACGCGCTTTTTTATCGTCGTAGTAGTCGACCGAAAGTTCCATGACTTTTTGCCGGACTTCCCAGGCGCTGGAATCGGGCGGCATCGGTTCGCCGTAGAGCAAACTGACCGGATACGGGAGTTCGCGCGGTCGACGGGAGAACATGCTGCCGTAAGCGTAGCTGGTAATGCTGCCGTAGGCACCGCCGAGGTAGCAGGGAATGACTGGGATATCACTGTCTTTCAGAATGCGTTCGAGACCGGACTTGAACGAGTACATCGCGCCATTTCGCGAGATGTGACCCTCGGCAAAAATGCACACCACGTAGCCCTCGTCGAGCGCCTCGCGCGCCACCCGAATGGATTGTAGGATCCCGGCGCGGCTGTCGGCTTTGTCGACCGGAATCACATTCATCAACTTGCCGAGAATCCGCATCCACCAGATCTTCTCGAGCATGATTTTGGACATCAAAAAACGCACGCGACGCTGCTGGGTCGAAATGATCACCATCGGGTCGATCCATGAAACATGGTTGCAGACTAGCAGGGCCGGTCCGTCGGTGGGGACGTTTTCGAGTCCGATACAGCGAACCTTGTAAATGATGCGCGTGACCACGAGGGTGAAGAAACGGAAGAAGAAATCGGGCAACCACCAAAACGCGCCAATCGACAGAACCAACGTGACCATGCCGATGATAAAAAAGCCCCAGCGCACCGGCAGGTTTATGGCGCCGAATAATCCGATAATCACGTAGGCCAGCACCACGCCGATCCATCCGACCCAGGCCGAGGCCGCGACGACTTGGCCCAAGCGATCACGCGGACTGCGCTGTTGGATGAAAGCCTGAATCGGCACGTTGAACAAACCCGCGCCGATGCCGGCAATGAGCATGGCGACACAGGCCAGGACCACGCCCGGCTTGAACGCGGCGAGAATGAGGCAGCCCAAAGTGATCATCGCCGCGCCGACCGGCACCACCCCGAACTCGATGGTGTGGCGCGACAGTTTGCCGGCAATCAGCGAACCGATACCGATGCCCAGCGCGGCCAGCAGGAACACCTTCAAACTCCGTTCAATAGACGCGCTGGCGGACATGAGTTCCGACGGCGGGAACAAGGCCTTCTCTCCGTAGACCAAGATGTAGCCCTGGAGGAACGCGGCGACCATCAGGAAAAAACCGGAGGCGTACACGGCACCGGTGAGATATTTGTCGTGGCGGATACTTTTCAGGGTATTCAAAATATCCATAAAGAAGAGCGGGGAAATTTTCTCCTCGGAGCCGACCGGCGGCTGGTGCCCGATGCGGCGACTGGCCATCAGGCCGAACAGGGCGAACACCAGGCAGGTGCCGCCGAGCACCGGGAACTGCACGCCAGCCTCGCGCGCGATCCGCGAAATCTCGGAGGCGAGCACGATGCCGATGATAATTGCCAGGTAGGTAAAAGCCTGGATGAAGGCGTTGGCCCGTCCGAGTTTTTGGTCGCCGACCATCGCCGGCAACACCCCGTACTTGGCCGGAGAAAAAAACGTGCTCTGAGTGCACATGAGAAACAGAGTGAGAAATAGTCCTGCGATGGTGACCTGTGGCGCGAACGGCAGACAGAGCAGCGCGCCGAAGCCGATCGTCATGGTGACGACTTCAAGAATCTTGGCGAAACGGATAATCTGCGTCTTGCTGAAACGGTCGGCGATGATCCCTGAGGCGGGCAGGAACAAGAGGAACGGCAGGGCAAAGACGATGCCGGAGGTGGCCAGTCCGGTGTTGAGACTCATGCCGGCCGCCACCAAGGCGAAGATCAACACTTGCTTGAAAAAGTTGTCGTTCAACGCCCCGAAAAACTGGGTCACGTTGAGCCAAGAGAAGTCGCGGCCCAGGTCTTGTATTGGCTCCTGTTTACTCACAAGTCAGCTTTGGCGTTTTTTTCGATAAAATCAATCGCGGTTTCGAGATGGCTGCGCCACCGCCGGTCGACCGGGATCACATGGCCCGCCGTCTCATCATCCACCCGTTGCACCGGACCGGTGGCGGTTTCGCAATAGGTGTCGATCGAGGCGAGATCGACCACCTTCTCGTTCGGCGCGACAAACACCAGCAGCGGGCAGTCAATGAACGCCCCGTTGTCGGGCAGGCTGGCGGTCACAGCAAACAGGCTGTCATGCACATCGCGGTGGATGAAGCGGTCTTGAACCAATATTTCGGCCGCCTCCGGATCGTTGACGTCCGGCGGAAACACATTTTCCATAATGCGCGGCGCGAACAGTAAGCCCTTGCCGAACTGATGCCAGAACTCCACCGGCAGCACCGGGCTGCGAATCGAGGAAACGCGGATCAGCGGGGCAAACAACACCAAGCCGGTAGGCTTGATCCGCTGTTGATGAAGCAGGGACAAACTGATGCCGCAACCGAGGGAATGGGCCATAATCCAGACCTGCGCATGGTCCACCTTCAGGGCGGTAAAAGCTTGTTCGACCGCGCTGTACCAATCCTCTTCGGTGGTCCCGGCGGCATCAGCGGCGGTCACCATGAAGCCCGGCAATTGCATGGCGTGGATAGAGATCCCGGCGGCGTCGAAGTCCGGACGCATGTGCCGCCATACGTCCGGCGAGTTGGCGTAGCCGTGGACCAGCAGGATCGCGATCGACCCGGGTTGTTTCGATGCGAAGGCCTCGCTGCCGGCCAAGCGTCCGGTCTCGCTTCGTTCGGTGTTTTTTTCCCAACGTTTGAGGCGGGTCCGGTTGCGCAGTACGTAGCCGAGATTGGCGACGAGCCAACCCAGAACCGCACCGAGCAAGATTTTCAAAAGGGTCCTTCGTTTCATGGAAACAAAAAAGCGACCCGCAGGCCGCTCTCATGATGACGAATTCCAATCAGGGAATCACCCGGATATCGTCCGGATCATCGGCTTTCATCATTTGTGCAGGTCCCTCCTCCTGGAAGGGATCAATATCCGACAGGCTCTTGTAGCGAATGTTGGAGTTCTTGACCGGGTTGATCGGCTTGCCGGATGGATCGACGAGGCGGGCGGAAACGAAAATCAGGAGATTCCGTTTTTCGCTGCGCTGGCCTTCACTGCGGAACAGGCGACCGATGCCGGGGATGTCACCGAGCAAGGGAATGCGGTCATCGAAGGCCACGAGGTCTTCACGAATCAAGCCACCCATCACCACGCTGTGACCGTCCCAGACCACCATCGAGGTGGTGACGTTGCGGCTGGCGAAGATTGGCTGCGGAATATTGAACACGAAGGAGCTGCCGTCGGGGAGACCGACGGTCGAACCGTATTGGATCCAGTCCACCAGTTCGGCGATCTCGGGAATCAGCGCGAGGTTGATGGTGTAGTTGTCGGGCGCGACCGTCGGGGTGACGTTGAGGATCACACCGGTTTCGCGCGTTTCGAACGCACCGGGAGTCACGGCCGGAGGCGTAACCGGACCTTGGACGCCGCCGGCAACGCCGCCACCGCCCTGGTTGAACTGCGACTGTTCAATCTCGAACTCGGTCGGGTAGATGATTTCGCGAACCACTTCGATCTGCGCGTTGACGCCGGAGAGCGTCGTGATGCGCGGAGCCGAGAGCAGGTCCATACTACCCTTCTGGTTGATCGCGTGGAGCACCATCTGCAGTTCGGGGTTGGTGAGTACTGAGCTGAGGCTGAGCACATTGCCGACATCGACGTTGCCATCGGCACGCGTCGCCGCGCTATTCGGCTGGAACGCACCCGAGGTGCCGTCGAAGTTGAAGAAACGCAAGGCGCGGGTAAAACCAAGGTCGTTTTGATCCACCTGAACCCGCGGACGCGAACTGAGCGGTCCGACACCGTTTTCCACGGCGATCTCGTAGGGGTCGGTCATTTTCCACTCGATACCGAGCTCTTCGAGGTCGTTTTGCAGCACTTCCACGAAGCGGGATTCAATTTCCACCTGTACCGGCGGCTTGTTGATCTGCTTGAGGATCTTCTCGAAAATCTGATGGTTCTCAACCGAGTTCACGACCACAATCTGGCCGAGTCGCGGTTGGTACACGATGGAGGTGCCGGGAGGTGTCGGGACACCGAGACGAGTGAAGAACTGACCGACGTCTTGACCGAAGGGGTCGCCGCCGCCGCCGCCGCCAGCGGGAGCGCCGCCGCCGAAGGGGTCGGCACCACCACCGCCGAAGGGATCCGCGCCGCCTCCACCGAAGGGGTCGCCTCCACCGCCACCGCCAGCCGGGCTGATGGTCTCGGCGAAGACTTGGGGATCGACCGGGTAGAAGCGGGTCACCACTTCATCGACGGCGTCTTTGGGGCGAAGCACAACCACGCCGTTTTTGACGATGTACTTGAGTCCGGTGATGTCGGAAATGAAGTCGAGGGCATCGCGCAGGGAGACCCGGCGCAAGGTGATCGAGACTTTCGGCACGCCAGCGGCTGCGCCACTGTCGGTCGTGTCGAATCCTCCGCCGTCGCCACCACCGCCGAAGAAATCGTCGGCTGGCGGTGCGCCTGCACCGAAGCCGTCGCCAGCACCGGCACCGAAGAAATCGTCGGCTGGAGCAGCCGGAGCGGCCGCCGGAGCGGCGGCAGAACCAGCGGTGTTGAGGTCGACAATGATGTCGACACCCACGCCGATGCCATCCGGATCTTTTTCGGTGTCGCGTTCGCGACTGGTTTCGACCAGGAAGCTGACCACGTCGTAGATGGTGGCGTCTTTAAAGTTGAGTTCGGGGATGAGGATCCGGTCCATGGTGTCGAGCACCTTGTCGCTTTCCTCTTCGTCCTCTTCGGTCTGCACGGGTTCGGTCGGGGGCACGACAATCCGTCCTCCGGCACCATCCGGCTTGAGCCAGGACTCACGCACCTCGGCCATTTTGTCGTTGTACTCGGCACGACGGCGGAGCGACCAAGTTTCGTAGCGGCGCTCACCGATTTTTTCGAGGAAGACCAGCGCGTCTTTGTTATAGCGATCGTAGAACAGGATGTTTTCGAAGATCACTTCGGCGTTATCGTAGTCGCGGTTGCGATAGAGTTCTTTGCCTTTGTTGATCAGTTCATCGACCCGCTTGCCGCGGACGTTGAAGTGTTTCTTCTCAATCAGATTTTCATCTTCGACACGACGCATCCATTGGTCGGAGGCCCGTTGTAGTTCGAGCGAACCGGCGTGGTCTTTCACCTCGGCGAGGGCGTTGCCGAGGAGTTTGTCAATGGCGGGTCCGACATCGACGTCTTGCTCACGGTTGTTGAACAGGTCTTTGGCTTGTTCGAGGTAACAGTTGGCAATCGCTTCACGAGCATTCTTTTTGTAGAACTCGGCCTGCTCGACATCGGGAATCGATTCTTCGACCTTCCGGAAATATTCGATCGCGCGATCGTAGCTGCTGTTGCTGTAGAGTTCGATGGCGAACTTGTAGTCCTGCTTCGCCTGTTCGAATCTTTCGCGGCGTTCGAGAATCTCACGCAGTCGATCTCGTTCGATTTGCTCGGCTTGCGAGACGTCTCCTTGTTCAACGACTTCTTCGCCGACAGTGACGGCGGCTTCACCGGCACCGGGATCGGGATCACCGAGGCCCATCTCGTCGAGACCGGGAGCAGCATCATCAGGAACGGGATCTGGATCACCCAGGCCGAAATCATCGCCGCCAAGGTCCATATCGGGTCCCTCACCCAACATGTCGTCAATCGACTCTGGTTCGGGCACGACTTCCGGGAAGCCGGGATCGAATCCGGGTTCCGGTGCGGGCACGGGTTCGGGGAACGTGGGCGCAGGAGTCACCACCGGATCGACCGGTACGGGGAAGGTTTCTGCCATCGGCAACGCCGGTTCGCTCGGGAACGCAGGTTCGGACGGGAACGCAGGTTCGGACGGGAAGGACGGAGCCTCCACCGGGAACGTTTCCGCCATCGGCAGACCGCCGGTTCCCGAACCCGAGTCGTTACCCGGGAATGAACTGGGCGTCGAATCGACTGGGATAGTCGGGGCTACCGGCAGGCTTGGATCAATTCCGCCAATATTTCCGTCGGTATTGATCGGGTCAACCAGCGCGGGGGTCGGATCGATCAGGACTGGGTCTTTCGTCGGCGCAGGAATGGGCTCGATGGGGTCGATGGGGTCGATAGGGTCGATAGGCTCGATGGGGTCGATCGAGGGCGGATCGACCGGGGTCGGGGCCGGAATAGGATCTGGCGAGCCAAACAAATCATCAAGCGGATCTGTACTCGGCGCGGCAGGCGGGGTGGCGG
>Ga0114956_1001933_pt1 | contig 16422 bp, 13 predicted proteins | sample MaitaG_FD_87304 | JGI IMG/M metagenome (GOLD analysis project Ga0114956, IMG submission 87304) | Marine algal microbial communities from Maine, USA - Maine_Asex2 metaG | ecosystem: Host-associated > Algae > Red algae > Unclassified | place: Maine, USA | collected 2015-01-05 | reverse complement strand
GCCAGGTCGGAGCGTGGCTGCTCATGAGGTGTTCGGTAAACATGAGCTTCGCTTCGTTCGTCAGCACAAATCGGCGCTCAGAAAGATGCTCTAGCGACCTTTATCGACCTTTATCGACCTCTAGCGACCTCTAGCGACCTCTAGCGACCTCTAGCGACCTCGTGACGAGTGTTGGCGAGCAACAGCGGCGAGAATGAAGCCGATGAGCGACCGGGCAACGAGCGATCCAGGACCAACGCGGCGCACCTTTCTTGCTGGCGCAGGCGCAGCTGCAGTCGCTGGTCTTACTGCTGCGTGCGCCGACAGCGCGGAACCTGCCACGACAACGGCGGCCGCTGAGGTTGCGCAACCCGAGAACGCTGCAGCCCCTGAACCCACCGCCGCTGCCCCGGCGCTGGCCGCGGTCGAAGCTGTCGCATTCGGCGGAGCCCGACAACAGGGCGTGCTTGCACCGGTCACTGCGGCCGGGTTGGTCGCGAGCTTCGACGTGCTGGTCGATTCTCGCGCCGATCTCGCATCGACACTGCAAGACCTGAGCCAAGAAGTCGACCGCATCATGAGCGGCGAGCCGCCGACTTCTGTCGAATCACATTTGCCACCCGTCGATTCGGGTGCAGTTGACCGCACTACGTCGACACGCGGCACTGCGATCACGCTCGGCGTTGGGGCGTCACTGTTCGACGACCGATTTGGGCTCGCGGATCGACGACCTAGCGAACTGATTGCAATGCCGCGATTCCGCAACGATCGACTGGTGCGGCCTGAGTTGAGCGACGGCGACCTTGCACTCACGATCACCGGCCCGTCGCAGCAGTCAGTCGTTTACGCGCTCCATCAGGCGGTGCGCGTGACCGACCGCCGCCTGCGATTGCGATGGGTGCAAGAGGGCTACAACGATCTACTGCCGCCGTCGCCCGACCGGGTTGCGCCGACCCGCAACCTGATGGGGTTTCACGACGGAAGCTCCAACATCGACACCACCGATGCAGCGGCGATGCAAGAACACGTTTGGGTCAGCGCCGACAACGGCGAACCGGCGTGGGCTGTCGGCGGCACCTATCAAGCGGTGCGGATCATCAGAATGTTCATCGAGTTCTGGTCGACGGCCGCACTCGTTCGTCAAGAACAGATCTTTGGCCGCCATCGCGACACCGGCGCGCCGCTCGGACAATCGACTGAAGCCGAAGAGCCAGCGTTTGGCACAGACGCCAGCGACGAGGGTGTTCCACGGCGGTCCCATATGCGGCTCGCGAACCCGCGCACATCTGACACTGCACTGCTCTTGCGACGCGGCTTCAGCTATCTCAACGGTGTTGATGTGACCAGCGCAACGATGGATCAAGGGCTGCTCTTCACCTGTTACCAGCGCTCACTGAACCGCGGCTTCCTCGCCACGCAAGCACGCCTCGACGGCGAGCCGCTTGAGGACTACATCAAGCCGGTTGGCGGCGGCCTGTTCTTCGTGCTGCCCGGGCCTGGCACCGGCGCCGACGCGTGGCTCGGCGAATCACTACTGAGCTAGATCCCTGACTCAACCGAGTGCCGACGCCACAGCAGCCTCGGCGTGGAACTACGCGTGGTCGGGAAATACGCGTGGTCGGGAAATACGCGTGGTCGCTGGCTCGATCGTTTCCCAGCTCATTCCTCCGAGGAGTCCAATTGTCTTCACTGCGTTCTTCTCGCTGGCCTAGGCGTTTACTGTCTGGAAGTTCCTGCGATATCTGCTCGGTGTGGTGTTGACCTCGCGCCCGAAGTGGTGGCGCAGATTTGGCGCACTGCCGAGTCCCGATCGTTCGGCCACCTGTTCGATGCTGAGACCAGTCGTCTCGAGTAGATCGCGAGCGCGCCGCACCCGGTTGAGGGTGACCCACCGATGTGGTGTCGTTGCGGTGGCATCGGCAAAACGACGCGCAAACGTGCGCTCGCTCATCTGCGCGTGAGCGGCCAGCGACTTGGTCGTGAGCGGCTGTTCGAGATTACTGAGCGCCCACTGCAGGGTTCGGCTCACCGACAAATCTTCTTCGAAGGCCACCGGTTGCGCAATGAACTGGGCCTGACCGCCGTCTCGGTGAGCGGGCACGACGAGGCGGCGGGCAACCTCATTCGCAATCTCAGAGCCATAGTCAAGGCGGATGATGTGCAGCCCGAGATCAATGCCCGCTGCGCTGCCAGCTGAGGTGAGGATGCTCCCGTTGTCTACGTAAAGCACATTGGGGCGCACTTCGATCGCGCGATAGCGCTCGCGCAGCTCGTCGATGTAGCGCCAATGTGTCGTCGCCGCGGCCCCATCAAGCAGCCCTGTCGCCGCAAGTGCGAATACCCCTGAGCAGATCGAAACTAGGCGGGCTCCCCTTTGGTGAGCCGCGCGAAGCGCATCGATGAGCGCTGGCTCTGGCGTCTCGGATCGAGCGCTCCACCCGGGGATGATGATCGTGCCTGCGCCCTCAAGTAGTTCAAGCCCGGCTTCGGTGGTCAGACGTACGCCGCCGATCGCGCCGAGTGAACCCGGCGAACTCGAGACCACGTGGAAGTCGTACCAGTCGACGTCGATCTCGGGGCGTTCGAGGCCGAAGAGCTCAGCGGCCACCGCGAACTCGAAGAGGCACAACTGGTCGTAGGCGATCGCAACCACGCGACGGTTCTCTGGAGTGATGGCAGAAGATTAACGAACATTGTCATATCTGCCTCTTTCCCGTTCGTGTGGATTGCCCGAGTCTGGCTCTATGCCTGTGCATCCCAGTCCCCTGCCGAATTCCGACCCCCTGCCAAAGCTGCTCGAAGCTGTGCAGCTGTACTTCGACTCGCTCTACTACTGCGACACCGAGATGCTTAACAACGTGTTCCACCCGTCGTCGAGTCTTTTCGACGCTGATGACGCAACGTTGTTCGTCGAACCCATCGAGAGCTTCAGCAACGACGTGGGCCAACGAACGTCACCAGCGAGCGTTGGCCAAGAGCGCGCAGACGAAATATTGGCGATCGACATGTTCTCTCCGATCAGTGCCACTGTCAAGATTCGACTTCGGGCCCACCAGAACGTGTTCGTCGACCATCTCGGTTTCGTGCTGACCGAGCACGGATGGCGCATCGTGTCAAAAATCTGGCACCTCGAGAACGTGCTCGAGGGCTAGTGAAACGCCGGCAACACCGTCTCACCGATGAGGCGAGTGTTGGCTTCGACGTGGCTGGGCGGGCACCCGTGTGCGAACACAATCGTCGACGCTCCTGCTGCCCGATAGGCATCGATCTGTTCGAGGCAGTCGTCGGGGGTTCCCGAGATCGTGTACTTGCTCACCAGCTTTGAGAAATCCTGGTTGTACTGGCGACTGAGTTGCTCGTTGGCGAGTTCCAGCGCTCGCTCACGACTCTCGTGCACGCAGGTGAAAATGTAGAGCCCTGTCGCGACCGCATCGCGCGCGCGGTTTTCGGCCTCGCAGAAGTCAGCGATTTTGTCGACCGATTTGGCGAGCATCTCGGGCGTGTACATATAGGGCAGCCAGCCGTCGCCGTAGCGAGCGACCCGTTTCATGGCGACGTCTTTGCGGCCGGCAACCCAGATTGGTGGGCGCGGCTTCTGTATCGGTCCCGGTGCGATCGTGATGTCGTCGAGTGTCGTGAACCGGCCGTCGAAGCTCACGTTCTTTTCGGTCAACAGCTTGTCGATGACTTCGAGCGCCTCGTTGGTTCGGGCACCGCGCTCTTCGACCGGCACACCGACCGCTTGAAACTCGCGTGGAAACTCGCCCCCAACGCCGATGCCGAGTGAGAATCTTCCGCCCGACACGACGTCGAGCATCGCTACCTGCTTGGCCAACAGGGCCGCCGGGTACAGCGGCACGAGAACGATGCCGCTCATCAGCTTGATCGTCTCGGTAGCGCCGGCTGCCGCAGCCAGCGACACCATATTGTTGGCCGTGCCGACATGGAAACTGATGTGCTCGCCCGTGACCAGGTAGTCAAACCCAAGCTCTTCGGCAAGCCGAGCTTCGGCCTTGGCGTCGTGCAGCAGCTTGAGGGCGATTCCGAACTCCATGGCCGCGACGCTAGGTCGCGCCCCCACGGGTAGAGCAAACTCGATGGTGATGAGCACGCCGATTTCGATTCACCAGCGCAATTACGAAACCGAAGCCTTTGACGAGGGCGACGGCACGATGCGGATCGTCGGTCGCCTGATCGACACCAAGCCTCAGGGACTCGGGCTGGCCGACGGCGAACCGATCGTGATTCACGACATGACGATCGAGCTCATCGTCGCAGGCGAGACATTTGAGATTCTCGACATAGGGCCGTCGATGACGGTCCACCCCTACGACGAGTGCACATCGATTCTCGACACGTACCGGCAACTTGTGGGTGTCTCAATCGCACGCGGCTACAGCCGAAGGGTCAAAGAACTGTTCGGCGGACCCGGAGGTTGCTCACATGTAGGTGCACTACTGATCGCCCTCGGCCCGGTCGCGATCCAGGCGAGTTGGGGAATGGCTCGACTACACGCCGACCCCGCCGACTGGTCGGGCCTCGACCACGACGACGAAGACGAAGAGCGTCGATTGCGCCTCAACGAGAACACGTGTCACGTGTGGAAGACCGAAGGCAGCCAGATCACGATGCTCACCCTCGGCAAGAAACCCCGAGACCCAATGTGGCAGACCGACCGACTCATCAAGCTCGGACTCGCCGAACCGGGTGACTAATGTTGGTCTCACTGGCGAAGCGCAACCGAGCAGAGGGCTCAAATGAAGCTGGCACCTGGATTCCCTCGCGCCAGTAGCGTGGTCACTTGACCGCCGAGAGAACGGGTTAGAGAACACCCGAGTAGTCGTGGGCAAAGGCAGCGAATCCGCCGCCGGTGTGCCAGAACACGATCGCGTCGTCAGCGCTGAATCGGCCTCGTTCGATCTCGCGTTTCAACGCGTACAGCGCCTTGCCGGTGTAGGTCGGGTCCCAGATCAATCCCGTGAGTCGGGTTGCCTCGACCTGAATCCCCAGCTCTTCGTCGGTCGTTTTTCCGTAGCCGAGCCCGATCCAGTCGTCGACGATCTCGAACTCGGCATCCGGCTCGCCGGCCTCGGCCGCTAACTCGGCGACTCGGGGGTCAAGGTATGAAATCGGATCGCCTACTGACGAACCGACAATCTTGAACGCTCGGTCGATGCGGCGTGCCCCGACAGCCAGCCCCGCGGTCGTTCCTGCCGATGAGCTCGCATGCCACACGCTGATCGTCTTCTTGGCATCAAGCTCGGGTACTGCCGCCACCTGATCGGCGAGCTCAGCCATGGCCAGTTCAAACGCTTGCACGCCAAGAGCATCAGAGGCGCCCGATGGCATCGACCAACCGACTTCGCCGGCGTCACGCAACTCATCAAGGTGTGCCGCCATGATCGCATCGACGTCTCGCCACTGGTCAGGAGTGATGAAGTGCACTTCGGCGCCAGCGAGGCGCTGCAGCAGATGATTGCCCGTGACCTGATCGGGCTCGCCGCCGTCTCGCGACCGAAGCAAGATCACCGCCTTCATGCCCGTGCGTGCGGCGGCTATGGCGGTGGCTCGGCAGTGATTCGATTGCACCGCTCCGCACGTGACGAGCGTCGTGGCCCCCGCGGCTTTGGCGGCCGCGATGTGCAGTTCGAGCTTGCGGACCTTGTTGCCCGAAAGCCCGAAGCCCGTCAGATCATCTCGCTTGATCCAGATCGGCGCGCCCCACGCATCACTGAGCCGGTCGGCAAACTCAAGCGGTGTAGGGAGCTGCGCCAATCGATCCATCACTTCGGTTGCTCCGCGACCGACCCGTATGAGCGCAGCGTCTGTACTTCGTACGCACGGAGCATTCGCACTGCTACCAGTTGGCGAGGTGGTCGGCGAGACAAATGCGGTAGTCGACGACGTTGTTCATCTTGATTTCGTCGTAGCCCCGCACCATGTCGATAAGGCCAGCGATCTCGACGGCCTGGTCGTAGTTGGCGCCGTTCAACTTGGCAATCAGTTGATTGACGAGCTCGCGGTACTCGTCGATGAGTGCCCGCTCGGTGCGGCGCTCTTCGGTGCGACCGAACGGATCGAACTTGGTGCCGCGCAGTCGTTTGGTTCGCAGCAATCCCTGAAAAGCGGCACGGCCCGCTTTTTCAGGCACCGCGATCTTCTTGTCAAGACCGACGGCCGACATCGAAGGGGGCTTGAGCTGGTACGAAACTCTGGCGTTCGGCCCGAAACGCTTGCGAGCCTGGTCTGCAATGTCAGAGTCGAGCGCCAATCGAGCGACCTCGTACTCGTCTTTGTACGCCATCACCTTGTAGAGCATGCGCGCGACGGTCTCGCTGAGCGCAGTGTCAGTGCCGAGTTTGGTTTCAGCTGCTCGCACCCGAGCGAGGTCAGCGACGTACTGCTTGGCGTAGCTCTTGTCCTGGTATGCGATCAACTGAGGGATGCGCCAGGCGAGCACCTCTCGAAGCGCTTCGGGGGCATCGACGCCGTCGGCGATCTTGGCGGCCGCACCAGTGAGTGGCAGCGGGCCGTCGTCGGCGCTTTCACCGATCGAGTCATCGAGCGCAGCCAACAGGTCGGGCTCGACAGCCAGCCGTCGACCGAGCCGGAACGCTTCGTGGTTCGTGTCGACCGCTACCCCGTTGAGCTCGATGGCTCGCTCGATGCTTTCGGCGGTCACGGGCAGCAGCCCCTTCTGGAATGCCAGACCGACGACGAGCACGTTGGCGGCCGGTTGGCTGGCAAAGACTCGTCGGCCGATACCCGCGGCATCGAGCCAGGTGTTTTCGCTGCCACGTGTGGCGCCGTCGACCGCATGCTTGAAGCGATCGAGCTCGGGGAAGAACTCGGCACCGCGCCCTGAAACCATGGCGCCGGTGGGCACCAATGCGGTCGATACCACTGCGGTCGTGCGATCGGGCGCAGCTCGGGCCAGGTTCTTGGTTGCAGCCACGAGATCGAAGGCCAACAACGCGTCAGCGCCACCGTCGACGATGCGGTTCGAACCCTTGGCCAGCGTGTCGGTGGCATCGCCATCGACACGGGTGCTGATGCGCAGGTTCGACACGACGGGACCGCCCTTTTGCGCCAACCCGGTCTGATCGAGCGCACTCGAGTGTTTGCCGTCGAGCATGGCTGCGGTCGCCAGGATCTGGTTGACGGTGACAACACCCGTGCCGCCGATGCCGACGAGCAAGATGTTGCCCTCTTCGGGAATCGCTGGCGAGGCCGGAAGTTCACCGTCGGGAACGCCCGCCAGCGCAGCCTTGGTCGGCTTGTAGTCAGGGTCGATCTCGACCGAGATGAACGCCGGACAGTTGCCGTTGAGACAGGTGAGATCGAAGTTGCACGACTCTTGGTGAATCTGGGTCTTGCGGCCGAACGGCGTGTGCACCGGATGCACCGACGCGCAGTTCGACACGTCTCCGCAGTCACCGCAACCCTCGCAGATTGCCTCGTTGATCATGATGCGGGTGGTCGGCGTTTCGATCGTGCCGCGTTTGCGTCCACGACGCAGCTCGGCGGCACAGGCCTGGTCATAGACGAGCACCGTCACGCCCTCGACATCGCGCAGTTCGCGCTGCACATCGTCGAGCTTGTCGCGATGCTCAACTCGGCAGTTCGCAGCGAAGCGAGCCCCTCGTTCGTACTTGTCGACATCGTCGGCCACCACCACGATCTGTGCGACACCCTCGGCTTCGAGCGATCGAGTCAGATCGGGCACAATCTGAGCGCCGGCGGCATCTTGACCGCCGGTCATCGCGACCGTGCCGTTGTAAAGGATCTTGAAGGTCACGTTGGTGCCGGCAGAAACCGCTTGGCGGACCGCCAACGATCCCGAGTGTGCATAGGTGCCGTCGCCGAGGTTCTGGAAACGGTGGGTCTCATCGAGGAATGGCTCCATGCCAACCCATTGCACGCCCTCGCCGCCCATGTGCGTGATGCCGAAGACCTCACGTTCCATGCCGAGCGCCATGCCGTGGCAGCCAATGCCGCCACCCGACATCGAGCCGTCGGGCAGCACCGTGGACCGGTTGTGCGGGCAGCCAGAACAGAAGTACGCGCCACGGCTCGGCAGCTTCTTGGCATCAGTGCTGATCGTGAGTGGGATCAACTGACGCGGCTTGGCGAACTTGTCGGCCGGGATGACCCTGGCCAAGCGCGTCTTGAGCGGCTCGGTCAGATCTTCGGCAAGGAGTCCGCCGTAGTGGGCGATCATCGGGCGGCCTTCGTCGTCATGCTTGCCAAGCACTCGGGGCGCATCGGTGCGGCCATAAAGCAGATCGCGGATCTGGGCTTCGAGGAACGATCGCTTCTCTTCGATGACGATGACCTCTTCAAGGCCGTCGGTGAAGTTGGTGAGCCCACGCGGCTCGAGCGGCCAGATCATGGCTGGCTTGTAGAGCCGAATACCGACCGCAGCAAGATCGTCGTCGGTCACAAAGCCAAAGTTCGCAAGGCAATCTCGCAGCTCGCCATAGACCGGCCCGGCAGCCACGATGCCGATTCGCCCGTTGCCCGGTGCGGCGCCAATCGTGCGATCGAGATTGTTCGCGGCCACAAACGTCTTGGCCGCCTCGAGGCGAGGGCCAAACATGTCTCGCTCTGTTCCCATCGACATCGGCGCAATGAGCGTCGTGGTTTGCACCGCCTTGAACGGTTTGCCATCGATCTCAAAGTCGGGCGTGATGAGCGTCAGGCGATCGTCGTCGGTGCGCACCGTCATGTACGCGTCGGCGACGTTGCTGTGAATCTTGAACCCGGTCCATGAGCCACAAAAGCGCGAGAGTTCGAGACCGAACCGTCCGAAGTCGAGCACCTCTTGCACGCTGGCCGGATATAGGGTCGGCATCGCCAAATCAGCCAACGCAAACTCAGAGGCCGAGGCGATCGTCGATGACTTGCAGAACGGGTCGTCACCTGCCACCGCGAGCACGCCGCCGACGGGGTGAACACCCGACGCATTGGCGTGACGCAATGCATCACCTGAGCGGTCGACGCCGGGGCCTTTGCCGTACCACATGCCGATTACGCCATCGACGTTCGCGCTGTCTTCGAGCGCCACCTGCTGGCTACCCCAGACCGCCGTCGCGCCAAGATCTTCGTTGACGCCGCTAATGAATCGAACGCCGTTAGCCATCAAGATGTCGGCGTCAGCCTCATAAGCCTGGTCCATGCCACCCACCGGCGAGCCCCGGTACCCCGAGATGAGCCCGCCGACATTGCGACCGGCCTTCGCGTCGGCGCGCACCTGATCGAGCATCACCCGCATGAGCGCCTGAATTCCCGACATGGCCACCATGCCCTCGGTGGCTTCCATGCGGTCCGACAAGTTGTACTCAGTCGCTGTCATACACCGACAGTATTACTTTCGCCCTTGCCGGGCGAACCCGTTACGCACGGAGCCGATCTCCTTCGGTCTCTTCGAGACCGACCCGCTGCTGTTGCGGAGAATCCGGGGTGGGTCGAGGAACCAGCTAACCGAAACCAGACCGACCATCACGAGGCCGGCCATGACCCATGCCGGCCCAGCACCCCACGCTTCGAAGGCAACGGGCGCAGTGAACGCGCCGATCGCCGACGCACCGGATCCGGCCGCTTCGGCAAGACCCTGCGCTGACGCGGCATCGTCGTCACCGGCGACCTGAGCCACGTTCGCCTGAGTCGCAGGACTGAGCATCGCTTCGGTGATGCCGTGCACGGCAGCGATGCCCATGATCACGTATAAGAACGGCACATAGCCATACGTCATCATGAGCGGCGCCGAAAGCAACGCCGGCACGACGGCCATCACCCGAGCCCCGTAGCGGTCGGTCATTGCGCCAGCCTGCTTGGCAATGATGAGCATCGGCAGCGCGAAGCCGGTCAGCGAGAACGCGATGAAGCGGGTAGATGCGCCGAGGTCATCGAGGTGGGTAGCCCACAGCGGCTCAAACACACCGATCGAGTACCGGAACGAAACGACGACAAGCATCGCGGCAATGATGCGCCGATCAACCAAGAGCCTGCGCATCACCCTGCGGTCGGTCGCCGAGCGATGCGCTGACTGCTCGGCCTCGGGCATCTCGATGCCCGCTACCGACACCAGTGAGACCAACGTGAGTACACCAAACAGAACAAACGGCAGCCGTACGTCGGCGACGTCGGTCAACACCGCTGCGATTGGTGGACCGAATACAAACCCCGACAGATAGGCGGCATAGAAGACACCGAGGCGTTCACCTTGACGATCGCCTGATGTCAGCACAATCGCCCGACGTGCGGGCGGCACCAGCATGCCGACACCAGCGCCGAGCACAGCTCTCGCTGCGACGAACTGCCAGAGCTCGGTCGCCGCCGAGAACCACAGCAGTCCAATCCCACAGCCAACTACACCGCAGCGCAGTAGCAGCGCGGCGTAGCCCCGGTCGGCGTAGCGCGACAGCCACAGTTGAGCGACGAGGGCTGCGAGGAACGCCGAGCCGGCAATGAGCCCTAGCCCGCTCGTCGATAAGCCGTAGCGCTTCTCGAGTTCGGCCAGCAGTGCGAACACGCTGCTGACGCCGGCCATGGCCACAGCGGCCACGACGTAGAGCCCTCTAAGTCCTCGCACTCGTGCGCTCTAAATCGGCGCGATGTTCAGGCCGAAGAGCTCTTCGAAACGCTCGGCATAGGCGGCATCGTCTTCGATTGCGCCAAGCGCGACCCAGTCTTCGTCGCTCATCGCGGCCCGGCCCTCGACGAGTTCTTTGCCGCCCCAACCACAGGTCCACCGCAACTTCGGCGTGTCGGTGGTAGCGGCTTCGAAGATCACATCACTGACTTCAGACGGTTGCCCCGGTGTGCGCAGACCTGCCGCGTAGAAGTCGAAGAGTCGTTGGTAGGCCCGGTCATAGGCACCGCTCGCGTTCGGCGCATCGGTGTTCTTGGCCATGATCGCGGTCTTGACGATGCCAGGCTCTATAAGCGCCACGCGGATGCCGTGCAATGCGAGTTCTTGGGCCAATCCTTCGGTGAGACCCTCGACCGCCCACTTCGACGCGACATAGGGCGACTGCGCGAGTGCCGCAATGACCCCGGCAATCGACGAGACGTTGATGATGCAGCCGCTGCTGCGCTCACGCATCTGCGGAAGCACCGCTTGGACACAGCGAACGATGCCGTGCAGGTTGACGTCCATAACCTCGGCATACAGCGACACAGGCGCTTCTTCTGCCACCCCGTTACCGCCAACGCCAGCGTTGTTGACGAGCACGTCGATCTGGCCGGCGGCGCCGAGCACTTCGCCGACGGCACGGTTGACCGAGTCGGTGTCGGTGACATCGCACACGACAGGGTGCACGTTGACGCCAGCCGCCTCTGCGAGCGCAGCGAGCTTGTCGCCCTTTTCGAGGCTACGCATCGAGCCGTACACCGTCCAGCCTCTAACAGCCAGGTCAACGGCCGCGCCGCGCCCGATTCCTGAGTTCGCGCCAGTGATAAGAGCAACAGTCATAGGACGAAGCTACCTGGTCCATGGCGACACATGAGATCGAACCAGATCAGCCACTCAGTGGATCAGCGACGGACACCCGTCATCATCGGTTGGTGACCCTCGCATCCCGATAGCGTGCCGTCGTGACTGTCGAGCATGCTGATGATTGGACTCCGGCCGACGTCTCAGGGATCTTCGATATGCCCACCCATGGCCCCGACGTCTGGGTCGGCGAAAGCCCGCAGTACCCGTGGGGTCGTATCTATGGCGGGCTTGTTATTGCACAGTCGTTGTGGGCGGCCACCCAAACAGTCACCGAAGATCACTCATTGCATTCGATGCATAGCTATTTCATTCTCGGCGGTGATCCCGCCGAGCCGGTCCGCTACGAGGTCGACCGCATTCGTAATGGGCGTTCGTTCACGACCCGTCGGGTGATCGCTCGCCAGAGCAGCGGCGCGATCTTCAACTTGTCGTGCTCGTTTCAGCGCTATGAGACAGGCGTCGAGACACAGACGGCGACGTTCCCCACCGATGCACCCGACCCCGACGACGACAATGCGTGGCGCGAGGGTTCAGGGGTTGATCGCATCGACGTTGCCCTCAACGGTGAGCCTCGTTCGCTGGTGTGGGTTCGCTTCCCCACGAACCTTGGGGATGATCCTCGACTGCAAGCGTGTGCGCTCGCGTATCTCAGTGACTCGAACGCGATGGACGCAGTCGCAACTTCACATCCTCGGGGCATGCCGGCGGACTCTGGCACGTGGCACGACACCTATATGAGCGCGAGTCTCGACCATGCCATGTGGTTCCATCGCCCCGCCCGGGCCGACGACTGGGTGCTCTTCGATATGGATGGGCACGGCATCTTGCGCACGCGAGGCCTCACGACCGGCCGCGTGTTTACCGCCAATGGCGACCACATCGCGACGATCGCCCAAGAAGGCCTGATCCGCGAACTGAAGTAGCTAGTAGCTCTAGCCCAAGAGCTCTCGCAACGTCGCCGCTGAGAAGCCTGGTTGTTGGCTTGCGCTGATTAGTCGGTGCTCGTGGGCTGCGATTGCGGCGACCGCCTCGGGGATGGCGCCAGCCGCTTCGATCGGCACAACGACCGCGCCATGCTGATCGGCGTGGATCAAGTCGCCGGGAGTCACCTGCATGCCATGCACCGTCACAGGTTCGCCCCAACTCTCGACTCGCACCCAAGCGTGCGACGGCCCAGGCAATCCTGCGAGCAACTGGAACCCGGGCGCCGAATCATCGAGATCGCGAATGCTGCCGTTGGTGATCACGCCAAGCGAACCCAGGCCCTGGTGAATGTTCGTGTTGACTTCGCCCCACCACGCCCCATAGCCAGGGCTGTCGTCTCGGTCCTCGATCACGGTGATTGTCGGTCCCGGGCCCTCGCCGATGTGGTCGTAGTACGAAAGTCGCGCTTCGGTCAGCTCGTCGACTGAGGCCTCGGGAGCCGTCATTGCTCGAATCGTGCCAGTGCGTGCAAAGCCGACGATCGGTGCGAGGTCAGGCCGTGGGCAAAAGAACGGCACCGTCGTATAACCCGACCCACGTCGCTCAGGCGCGACGACCTCGAGCGCGTTGCAGACCGTTGGGGTATCGAAGCCACCGAGCGCCGTGAGCACATCTGCGGGTACTGGTGAAGACACGGGTGAGGCCATGCGGTCAAGGGTGTCACGGCTGACCGATGCTCACCAAGCGCCTGTACCCCCGATCGCAAGAAACGCGAATCTGAACTACTATCGGCCAACAGGTGCTCGCGGTGAGGCGAGCGACTTTCGACGTGCTCCGGCGAGGCGCGTCGCGAAAGGAATCTGGTGGGATTCTCTGTATCGAGAGCAACTAAACTCGCACTCTGTGTTTTCGTTCTCGTTTTTGTGTTCGCGGCCGCGGTCTCGCTGTTGCAAGATGATCAGATCGCTGACCGTGACGAACTCGATGCACTCGTCGGGCGCGTTGCCTCAGAATCGGCCGTAGTTACCAACGACTATCTGGCCCGGGCCGAAATCTCAGTCAGGGTCGTTGCCGTATCGCTTGCGGCACTACCCAGTGCTGAATCGCAGTCCCTCGTGTTCGCCAACGTGATCAGGCAAAGCGATCAGATCGATGCTGTCTATGTCGGGCGACCCAACGGCGACTTTCACTTTGTCGGTCGTTCGACCGATGACGACGCTCTCCCGACTGACAACGCTCTGGTTGACAACGCTCTGGTTGACACCGCTCTTGCAAACGCCATCATCGCATTCCGTAGCCGCGAGATACGTGAAGCCGCAGACGGCCGACAGAGCACCGAACGTTGGTTTGATGCCGAGCTCAGCGAGCTCGCCACCCCCGTCGTCACCAATGCCGAGTTCGACCCGCGAGAGCGGCCTTGGTACATCGGCGCGATCGGCAGCGACACACCCGAGAGCTGGTCAGATCCTTATGTATTCTTCAGCAGCCAAGAGATCGGCATCACCTACAGCATCGCCGTGACCGACGATGCCGGCGAGCAAGCCGTCGTCTGCGCTGACATCGTGCTCGGCGAGCTGATTAACTTCCTTGAACAGCGCCTGCCGACACCTGGCAGCCTCGCCTTGGTTCTCGATCGATCCGGATCGGTGCTGGCAACGAGTGACCTCTCTGCAGAGCGCAGTAGCGCCGCTGCGGTCGATCAACGCATTCTTGACGCGTTCTTACCGTCGGTGTCCAACGAGAGAAGTTCGACCGAACCGGTACTCATTCATCTTGAAGACGAAAGCACTCCCGAAGGCGAGGGATCAATCGTCGCGATCGCGCCAGTTGGAGCTCTCGATAAGTGGAGTCTGATCGTCATTGCGCCTGAGAACGAACTCATCGTTGGCACCGAAGCCGGATCGCAACTCCTAACAACGCTCGTGGTGCCGATCGCGCTCGCCGCCCTCATCGCCCTGGTCGTGCTGGCAGCGTCGCATGTGCTTCGGCTGCGCAGCGCAGCGCAAACCGACGCCCTCACCGGTCTGATCTCGCGCTACGAGATCGTTCGCCGGCTCGGCGGCCCACTCACCCGCGGACAATCATCTGGCGCTCTTGCGATCGTCGACCTCAACGGGTTCAAAAGGGTCAACGATGAGCACGGTCACGACGTTGGCGACTTCGTACTGCGCGAAACCGCTCGACGCCTCGCTGCGAGCCTTCCGCGCACCGCAACCGTCGGTCGCCTCGGCGGCGATGAGTTCGTGATCGTCCTGCGACTCGATGCGAATCCGGTCGACCAGATCAAAGGCGTGCTCGCAGCGCTCGCTGAACCCATCGCGGTCGGGCGAGGAACTGTCGAAACCGGTGGTTCCGCTGGCATCACCTTTTTCAACGAAGGCGAACCCACAACACTGCAACGAGTGCTACGCGAGGCCGACCTTGCCCTCTACGCAGCAAAGGACACAACCAGCAGCCCAGTTCGCATTTTCCATCGGTCGATGGAAACGCGCGAAGACTCACCACCCGCTCTGTGGGACGACGCGTGGGCCTGATTCCGCCGCGATCCCCGGTGGCTGGTTGACTCGACTTCCTTTGAAACGGCCGTACCACTAGCGTTGTCCTGTACCCCTCGCATCCTGGAGATCTCGCAATGCGCGAAGCAGTATTTGTTTCTTATGCCCGAACCGGTCTAGCCAAGGCTGGCCGCGGCGGCTTCAACATGACCCCGGCTATGTCGATGGCAGCCCATGCCATCAAGCACGCCGTTGACCAGTCAGGTGTCGACAAAGCAGGGGTCGAAGACGTCTACCTCGGCAATGGCGCGCACGGCTCAGGCAACCTCGGTCGACTCTCGGGTCTGCTTGCAGGCCTGCCCGTCGAGACCGGCGGATCGACAATCCAACGGCACTGCTCGTCAGGCCTGAACTCGATCGCTCTAGCCGCCAATCACATCAAGGTCGACATGGTTGACACCGTGGTCGCCGCAGGCGTCGAGTCCATCTCGATCCCCAGCCCCGGTTTCGGTGGTGCAATCAACATGGACGAAGAACTCACCAACATGTACCCCGCCATCTACATGGCGATGATCGAAACTGCTGACATCGTCGCCGAGCGCTATGGCATCAGCCGCGAATACCAAGACGAGTACTCGCTCGAGTCGCAAATGCGCACCGCAGCAGCCCAAGAGAACGGTCTTTTCGACGACGAGATCGTGCCCATGGAAACCAAGATGAAGCTCGTCAATCGCGAAACTGGCGATGAGTCGATCGTCGACTACATCGTCGACAAAGATGAGTGCAACCGCCCAAGCAGCACGATCGAGGGTCTCCAAAAGCTGCAGCCGGTGCGTGGCGAAGGCAACTACATCACCGCCGGAAACGCCAGCCAGCTCAGCGACGGCGCCGCCGCCGTCGTCATGATGAGCGACGAAGAAGCCGAGCGCCAGGGCATCGAGCCAATGGGCGCCTTCAAGGGCTGGGCCGTCGCTGGTTGCGAACCAGACGAGATGGGCATTGGCCCGATCTACGCCGTGCCGAAGCTACTCAAGCGCCACGGGCTCACCGTTGATGACATCGACATCTGGGAGCTCAACGAGGCGTTTGCCAGCCAGTGCCTTTACAGCCGCGACAAGCTCGGCATCGACCCCGAGAAGTACAACGTCAACGGCGGCTCTATCTCAATTGGCCACCCGTTCGGCATGACCGGCACCCGCTGCGCAGGCCACGTGCTCCAAGAGGGCAAGCGCCGCGGCGCCAAGTACGGCGTCGTCACCATGTGTGTCGGCGGCGGCCAGGGCGCAGCTGGTCTCATCGAGATCTACTGAGTTTCCGGGCTCGGCGGCTGACCGCCGCCGCCTCGCCCTTCCGGCCTACGCCGGAACGGCTGCATAGCCCTGTGCACCGGCCCGCCTCTGGCGGGCCTGAGTTTCCGGGCTCGGCGGCTGACCGCCGCCGCCTCGCCCTTCCGGCCTACGCCGGAACGGCTGCATAGCCCTGTGCACCGGCCCGCCTCTGGCGGGCCTGAGTTTCCGGGCTCGG
>Ga0114956_1001931_pt1 | contig 16429 bp, 10 predicted proteins | sample MaitaG_FD_87304 | JGI IMG/M metagenome (GOLD analysis project Ga0114956, IMG submission 87304) | Marine algal microbial communities from Maine, USA - Maine_Asex2 metaG | ecosystem: Host-associated > Algae > Red algae > Unclassified | place: Maine, USA | collected 2015-01-05 | reverse complement strand
TCTGTCGGGGGTCCGGGGTGCCAGCCGGTGCGCCGGTTGCGGTATTGGTGGCGAACCGGGTGGTGGCGTGTTCGCCCGAGGCTCGTCGGCAGGGGGTCGAGGTAGGTCTGCGACGCCGGGAGTCACAGCGCCGATGCCCGGACCTGGTGGTTCGTGATCGAGATTCCGCTGCCGAAGCGCGGGCGTTTGAACCGGTACTCGCCGCGCTCGACGACATCACACCTCGCATCGAAATCGAGGTTCCGGGGCTTTGTTCGTTCGTGACGCGAGGGCCCTCTCGATACTTCGGGGGCGACGAAGCGATGAGCGGGCACGTGGCGACGGTGATCGCCGAGGTGGTGGCATCGTTGGTGGGCGCAGATCCAGCGGCGGTGGGGCCAGCCGCATCGTCGGTCTACGTCGGCACCGCCGATACCCGTTTTGCTGCTCGGGTCGCTGCTGAAGGGATTGCGGCTGAAGGGATTGCAGCTGAAGGGATTGCAGCTGAAGGGATTGCTCAGAAGGGCCAGAAGGTGGTTGTGGTGACGCCTGGGGGCAGTCCGGACTTCCTCGCGCCGTTGTCGATCGAGCTGTTGTGCCTCGGGGGTGTTGGCGAGTTTGGGAGCGCTGGCGCTGGTGGTGCCGCCGATACCCGTACGACCGCTGAGTTCATCGATGTTCTCCGGAGGTTGGGTATCCGGCGACTCGGGGACTTGGCATTGCTGTCGGGGGCCGATGTGTTGGGGCGGTTTGGTTCGTTGGGGGCCCGGGCCCATGCGCAGGCATCGGGTTGTGAATTCCGGTTGGCCGACCGCCGCCGGCCGCCGCCCGACTTCGAATCGTCGATCGAACTCGACCCTCCGGTGCATCGGGTCGACCAGGCGGCCTTTATCGCCAAGACGCTGGCCGAAGAGTTCTGCCGTCGATTATCGGGGGAGGGGAGCAGCTGCTCGCGGGTGGCGATAATCGCCGAGACCGAACATGGCGAAGAGTTTGTGCGGTACTGGCGAGGTGATGGGGCGCTGAGCGTCGGAGCGATTGCGGATCGCACTCGATGGCAACTCGATGGCTGGTTGTCGGGTTCGTCGGCGAACCGTCCAACCGGCGGGTTGGCCCGGTTGGCGCTTCGCCCTGACGAGGTGGTACCTGCGACTGGGCGTCAGCTCGGATTCTGGGGTGGACAAACGCAGAACGCAGAACGGGCGGCGCGAGCGGTCGCTCGTGCCTTGGGGTTGGCCGGGGTGGGGTCGGTGACCGTTCCTGAGGCAGCTGGTGGCCGCAGTTTGCTCGAAGAGGTTCGCAGGGTCCCGGCTGAAGCCGTTGATCTTGTTGAACGAGAAGCGGCTGCAGCCGGGGGTGGGTCGGAGTTGCCCGGGGTTTCGAGGAACTTGGAGCAGGCCGGTGGGTGGTTGGGGCGGGTGCCGGCGCCGGCCCCGGCCATCGTGTACCGCTCGGGGTCGATGCCGCGTGCGTCGGTTGTTGGGGCCGAGGGAGCCGAACTCGCGGTGACTGGGCGTGGCGAGTTGTCGTCTCCGCCGGTCATGGTCTCGGTGCAGGGCGGCTCGGCGCGCGGGGTGCAGGCGTGGGCGGGGCCTTGGCTGGTGGACGAACGATGGTGGGATGGCGCCCGGCATCGCCGGTGGGCTCGATTGCAGGTGGTTCTCGACGACGGCCGAGCGTTGTTGCTCGTTCGGGAGAACCGGGCCTGGTTTGTTGAGGGCAGCTATTTGTAAACGGCCTTGTTGGCAGGATCTACCAAAACATGAGCGGCAGTGAGATACTTTCAGCTACTATTTCAAGTAACGGCATTTTGTATGTCGAAATAGGAGTCAAAATATGCAGATACGACCATGTCAGTCCAGCGACGCTCGTTTCGTTGTTCGGGTCGGGCTCGCACTGCTCGTCATCGCTGGCGCACTTGCAACCGTCCTTGCCAACGCTGCGGCCGCGAGCCCAGGCATCGATGACGCTGCGCCGATCGGGGGTGCCGCCGCAAACCCCGTGCTTCGCATCGAGGCCGAAGACTTCGAGGTCGATGATCCCGGCGCTGATGATCACGACGTCGATGATCCCGGCGCTGCGTACTTCGACACCGACCCGGCGATGGGCAACACGCGTCTAGACGAATCTGTCGATGTCTGGGTGATCGACAACGTTGGTGCCAGCGGCGGGCTGATCGGCCGCACGCGGGCCGGCGAGTACACCCGCTACACATTCGACCTCTACGAGGGTGGAACGTTCGCGGTGCGCCTCGCGATTGCGTCGGGGTCAGCGACGGCGGGAGCGATCGATGTCGATGTCGATGGGCAGGTCGTGGGTTCGGTGCGGGCTGAACCGAACGGGAAGTGGTTCGGGTGGGCGGCCCAGCGCGCCGGGGTCATCGACCTGGCGGCCGGTCGGCACACGATCACAACCACGTGGCGCGACGGGGCGAATATCAACTTTGACTGGCTCGATCTTGTGTCGGCCAAACCCAGCGCTCCGCAGTGTCCGCTTGATCGAGTCGAAGCTGAAAGCGGACGGGTGGCGGGCCGGTTCCGCATCGTCGAAGATCTCAACGCCAGCGGCAGCGCGTACGTCGCGGTGCCCCATGGTGCTGGTGGTTCTTGGAATGGAGCAACCGACAGTTATGTCGAACTGTGCATCGGGGTCGAACGCACGGCGACCTACCGACTCGACGCTCGGCTACGCACGCCATCGGCCAGAGACAACTCGTTCTACGTGTCGGTCGACGGAGGTCCCCTCCTCGAATTTGTGGCCCCGGTTACCGGCACCGCTTTTGCGACCGCACCTGTGGGTGAATCCGGGGCGCTCGATCCGCTGCGGACCACGCCGGTCGTCAGCAGTGCGCCGCGCTCGATGCCGGTCGTCAACTCGATGGCGTGGAACCTCGAACGGGGCGATCATCACATTCGGTTCTACGTGCGCCGCGATGGCGCGCAGCTCGACGAACTAGCGCTCGTTGCCGGTCCGCCCGAGGTCAAACGCGTCGGCTGCATGATCGGAGAAACCCATGTCGTTAGCAGCCTGGGTCAACGAGAGTGTGATGCTCTTGTGCAGCTTTACGCCGCGACCGGTGGCGATTCCTGGACAACAAACACCGGTTGGGGAACGGCGACCGATCCGTGTGGGTGGTACCGGGTCGAATGTTCTGAATCATCGGTGACGGCGCTGCATCTCTTCGATACCGGCCTGACCGGCACGATCCCGCCCGAGTTGTTCGACCTCCACGAACTGCGAGTGCTCGATCTCGGCGGTAACGCGCTCACGGGAGCGATACCTCTCGGGCTTGCAAACCTTCACGGCCTCGACGGCCTGTTCCTTGATGACAACGATCTGGAGGGTTCGATTCCTGCCGAACTTGGTGCCCTCGACGAACTGCGGAACCTCTACCTGTCGCACAACAAGTTCGGTGGTTCGCTGACGCCCGAACTCGGGGGAATGGTGGCGCTCGAGTACTTCTACGCGACGGGCAATCGACTGACCGGTTCGATTCCCAGCGAGCTTGGCAATCTCAGTCGACTGCGAATACTCGGGCTGCGCGACAACCGGTTGTCTGGAGAACTGCCCGACGGTTTGGGTCGGTTAGGAAACCTGCAAACCCTTGATCTTTATCGGAACCGTCTGACCGGCACGTTGCCGTCGACCTTCGCGAACCTCCGGAGTCTCACCTACCTCTCGGTGCTCGAGAACCGACTGTCGGGCGACATTACGCTGCCGATGGCCGCATTACGCTCGCAGCTGCTCGATGCCGAGTTTGCCGATGGCATCGGCGGCAACAACTGCATCACGGTTATCGAGTCGGCCGAGTCGGTCCGTGCCTGGCTCGATGTGACCGATCCCGGCTGGGATCGGTGCGACGTCGGTGCGGCCGTGGGGGTCGTGGGGGTCGTCGATTGAGTACGTGCGATCGACTCGAGCGCGATCGATCGCTGGGCGAAGTGCGGTACTACGGTGAGGTCATGACGACCATTGCCGGACCAGACGATAGAGCGGCAACAAGTGCTGAATGGCACGTCGCGCAGCTCAACGTCGGCATCGCAGTGGGGTCGCTCGACGAAGCACCGCTGCCCGAATTCATGGAGTCGTTGCGCTCGTTCACGTCCACGTCGGCCCACAAATCCCGTTGACTGAACCCACGGCGCTTGAACAGGTCGAGCGGTGGTTCGTCCGCCGTGGTGTCCCACAGGTGATTCACGACTACCGCGCGACCACCGACGTGTTCACGCGGATGGTCCCGTATTTGGTGATGGTCTTCCTGTTCGGCGCGCTCGCCAGCTTCGGTGACCGGTTCCGCGGGTGGACCCAGGCCGCAGTCTTCCTCGGGGCCATCGCTATTTTTGTGGGCGCGGCCGCAGTGTTGAACCGGCTCCGGAATCGGCGACCGTTCGAACTGCCGCAACGTTTCGGGTTTTTCGAAGTCGTGCTGTTTCTTGCCGGAGCCCCGCTGCTTGGTCTCCTCACCTCAACCGATCGGCGAACGGTGCCGTGGGCGTTGCTCGGCATGAACATTCTGCTGGTCGTCGTTGGTTATGTCGTGACGAGTTACGCACTGCTGCCGATGATTCGCTGGGGCGCCAAGCAGATGATTCGAGAGCTGAGCGGTCTGGCGACGCTCGTCGCTCGCACGTTGCCGCTGATGCTCCTGTTTGCAACGTTCATCTTCATCAACGCCGAGATGTGGCAGGTGGCGCAGGACCTGACGTGGCAGTTCTATGCCATCGTCATTGGCCTGCTGCTCGCAGCGGCCGTCGGGTTCCTGATGATGCGATTGCCAACTGAAATGTTGTCGCTCGAAACCTTCGGCGACTGGCGCGAGGTGCAAGAAATTATCACCGGATGTTCCGCGCCGTTGGCTGGCGCGATCCCCGCCGACAACCCGCCGGAGATTCCTCCGCTCGGTCGTCGTGAACGATTCAACATCGCCATGTTGATGCTGACGGCCAAGGCGGTGCAGATGGTGCTCGTCGGCGCGCTGATCGGAGCGTTCTACATCGCGTTTGGGCTACTCACTGTTCGCGAACAGACGCTGAAGCAATGGACGACGGGCGAATTCGAGGCGCTCGTGACGCAGGAGTTGTTCGGCGCCGAGATCATCGTCACGTGGGACCACTTTGCCGTCGCCGGGTTCATCGCGGCGATCTCGGCTTTGCAGTTCGCGGTTTCATCGCTGACCGACGACGACTATCGAGCGACGTTCAACGGTGATCTTGAAGTCGAAATTCGCGAGGTGCTAGCGGTCCGTGCGTTGTACCGCGACACGATTCGCCGCGGTGCTGAGCGTGTCGAGTTGTAGTCGGGCCTCTGGTCAGGCGGCGAGCCGGTAACCGACACCGCGAACCGTCTTGATGTGTCGCTGTTCGGCGGTATCGATCTTCTTGCGCAGGTTTGCAATATGGACGTCGACCACGTGCGTATTGCTGAAGACTTCGGCACCCCAGACTTGTTCGAAAAGGATCGCTCGTTCGAAGACCATCGAGGGGTTCGAGGCAAGTGTTGCCAGCAGGTCGAACTCGATGCGGGTCAGGTCGATCTCCATGCCATTGCGGGTCACCTCGCGGGCCTGAAGGTCGAGTGAGAGGCCCTGGATGGTCAGAGTGTTTGGCGACGCGCTCGCGATAGGAGAACGAGGCCGCCGAAGCAGCGCCTGCACCCGGGCCTGGAGTTCGCGAGGGGAGAAGGGTTTTGTCATGTAGTTGTCGGCGCCGACCGCGAGGCCGATCAACATGTCGAGCTCTTCGTCGCGTGCGGTCAACATCAAGACGTAGGCATCGCTGAATTCGCGTAGCCGACGGCAGACCTCAACGCCGTCGATGTCGGGCAACCCGAGGTCGAGGATCACCAGATCGGGTGGATCGAGCCGGCAACTCTCGATGGCGGACTCGCCGTCGTCGGCAAACCGGATGCGTGCGTTGTGGTCGCGGAGCGCGGCCTCGATTAGCTGCTGAAATTCTCGACTGTCGTCGACGATGAGAACGCTGACTCGATCGGCCGAGACCACTGATTGCAAGATCGGAGTGACCGGAGTTGTCGGCGACGAGGAAGTTGTCGGCGGCGAGGGCGGCGAAGGTGAAGATGCGCGCGGCATTGCCTAAGTAACGGTGAACGGAGTGGGGTCCTGAAACATCGAGTCGCAATTCCGGCGATTAATGAGGCCGACGACCTGATCTTGCGGATGTGGTCGGTCCGGTGTGAGTTCGACGAGTCACTCGGAGTTGCCAGTTGAATGAATCGAACATATGTTCTCAAGGGTGATTTTGGGTCAGGGTTTGGGCAACCCCTCGTGAGGGGTGAGTATGGGGTGGCGTAATCCACCGGTTCCTTGGCCGGAGCTCGAACGCCGATTGTCGGATCGGAGCGCAGGCCAGGGACCCGGCCGGGCTGACTCGGGCCATGACGACCCCTGGGCGCCCGGGGATGGCGGCGATTCACCAGCATGGTCTCGCAAACGGTTGCCGTATGAACCCGGCGAACTCGATCGCCATCACAACGCGACGCCGTATGCCGAACTGCATTGTCACTCGAATTTCAGCTTCGGCAGAGGCGCCTCGGACCCCGAAGAGTTGGTCGAGGAAGCGGTTCGCCTTGGGCTGGAAGCTGTCGGATTGACCGATCGGGACGGCTTGTATGGCGTCGTCCGATTCGCTGAAGCGGCGCGCGCCTATGGGCTGGCAACCGTGTTCGGGGCCGAGCTCACCAAGGTTGCTGGGACGACCAGCGAGGGGACGACCGATGGGGGTGGAACTGGTGGGGGTGCGGCCGACGGGGGCGGGGCCGATCTTGTGGTCTTGGCTCGGGGGCCGCAGGGGTATGCCCAGTTGGCGCGGGCGGTGAGCGAAGCGCAATTGGCGGGGAAGAAAGGTGCGCCGCGCTACTCGTTGTCGGCATTGGGTGAGCTGGCAGCTGGTTCAGCGAGAGATCAGTGGATCGTATTGTCGGGAACCGCCAATGGAGGTGTGCCAACGGCCTTGATGGCCGACGGCCCGCAGGCAGCCCGCCGGGCGCTTGATCAACTGATCGATGCGTTCGGGCGACCGAACGTGGCAGTCGAGCTTTGGGATCACGGCGGTCCTCTCGACTCAGCTCGCAATGATGCGCTGGCGCAGCTGGCGGTTGCCGCCGGCGTCGGCCTGGTCGCGGCCAACGATGTGCACTATCACGCGCCGGTGAAACATCGGTTGGCGACGGCGTTGGCTGCGGTTTCCGAGCGCAGCAGCCTCGATGGGGTCGACGGGGTGCTTCCGGCCGCGGCGTTGGCCCACCTGCGGTCCGGCGACGAACAGGCCCGCCGGTTCGTGCGATACCCGGGCGTGGTCGAGCAGGCGGCGGAGATCGCTCGGGCGTGTGCCTTCGACCTGGCCCTCGTGGCGCCCCAGCTGCCCCCGTATCCGTGCCCGGCCGGCCATGACGAAATGTCGTGGCTGCGCGAACTCGTCGAACATCGAGCATCGGAGCGGTACGGCACCCGTCGAGCGGAACGCCAACCCGGAGCCTGGGAGCAGATCGATCACGAACTCGACACGATCGAGGCGTTGGGGTTCCCGGGCTATTTCCTGGTCGTCTGGGACATCGTGGAGTTTTGCCGGAAGGAGAACATCTACTGCCAGGGACGGGGGTCAGCGGCAAACTCGGCGGTCTGTTACGCGTTGGGTATCACGAAGGCCGACGCGGTCTCGTTGGGGTTGTTGTTCGAACGATTTCTGTCGCCCGAACGCGACGGTCCGCCCGACATCGACATCGACATCGAGAGCGGTCGACGCGAAGAAGTCATCCAGTATGTATATGACCGCTACGGGCGTCACCATGCCGCCCAGGTGGCAAACGTCATCACGTACCGGGCCCGTTCGGCGGTGCGGGATATGGCTCGGGCCCTTGGTTATGCACCCGGCCAACAGGACGCGTTCGCGAAACAGCTGAGTCGGTGGGGTGGTATCGAGAGCGAGGGAAACGAGCTGCCCGCCGATGTCGCAGACCTTGCGTTGCAGCTTGAAGATGCCCCCCGGCATTTGGGTATTCACTCGGGTGGCATGGTGATTTGTGATCGCCCGATCATCGAGGTCTGTCCGGTCGAGTGGGCGCGGATGGCGGATCGCAGTGTGTTGCAGTGGGACAAGGATGATTGCGCGGCGGTCGGGTTGGTGAAGTTCGATCTGCTGGGTTTGGGCATGCTCAGCGCCTTGCACCTCGCGGTCGATCTCATCGAAGGGCACTACGAGATCACCCTCGACCTGGCCGGTCTTCCCCAAGAGGCCGAGGTGTACGACATGTTGTGTCGGGCCGACACGATCGGAGTGTTTCAGGTCGAGAGTCGAGCCCAGATGGCAACGCTGCCTCGTTTGCGGCCGCGGACGTTCTACGACCTCGTGGTCGAAGTTGCCCTGATCCGGCCGGGCCCGATTCAGGGTGGGTCGGTGCATCCATATATTCGGCGCCGCAATGGCAAGGAGCCGGTGACGTACCTGCATCCGCTGCTCGAAAATGCGCTGTCGAAGACCTTGGGTATTCCGTTGTTTCAGGAACAGCTGATGCAGATGGCAATCGACGTGGCCGGGTTTACGGCAGGCGAAGCCGACGAGCTGCGCCAGGCCATGGGGTCGAAGCGCAGCCAGCAACGTATGGAGAACCTGCGGGGTCGGCTCTATTCCGGTATGGCCGAGCGGGGTATTACGGGCGAGGTGGCCGACGCGATCTGGGAGAAGCTGGCGGCCTTCGCAAACTTCGGTTTCCCCGAGAGTCACTCAGTGAGTTTTGCGTACCTGGTCTATGCGAGCGCGTGGATCAAACACCACTATCCGGCTGCGTTCTGCGCCGCGCTGATCAACGCCCAGCCGATGGGATTCTATAGCCCTCACTCACTGGTGCAAGATGCCCGTCGCCACGGCGTGCAGGTCGACCACCCCTGCATCAACACCTCCGCCGCCACCAGCCAGTTGTTTAGCCCCCCGGGGGGTGCCGCCGATCCGGGCCTGCGTGGCCGTGAACGCCCCCCGGAGGGAGTTGCCGCGGTGCGGTTGGGGTTGGCGTCGGTACGCCATGTTGGCGATGACCTGGCCGAACGCATCGAATTCTCGCGGCGAAGTGATGGGCCGTTTGTCAGCATCGAAGATCTCCGCCGCCGGATCTCACCGAACCAACAGGTGCTCGAGGCGCTGGCCACTGCGGGAGCCTTCGACGTCTTCGATCCTGATCGCCGCCGAATGCTCTGGACCGCTGGCGCAGTGGCCCAGACCGGCGACGACCGCCTGGCCGGCATCGTCACCGGAGCCGAGGCGCCGCAACTGCCGGGCATGTCAGAACCCGAACTTGCCCAGGCCGACCTTTGGGCCACCGGCATTTCTGCCGACGGACATCCGACCCGGTTTCTGCGCGACCGCCTCGACGAGATGGGGGTTGTTCCTGCGGCGGGGTTACTCACGTGCCCGCTCGGCAAAGTCGTCGTCGCGGGTCTGGTCACTCACCGGCAGCGACCGGCAACGGCGGGCGGTACGACCTTCATCAACCTTGAAGATGAAACCGGCTTGATCAACATCATCGTGTCGAAGGGATGTTGGTTGCGCTACAAGTCGGTCGCCGAGGGGTCACCAGCGTTGGTGGTTCGGGGGCGGCTTGAGCGGAGCGAAGGGGTCGTGAATATTCTTGCCGAGCGTCTCGAACCGTTAGCGGTTCACGCGTCGCTTCGCAGCAGAGACTTTCGGTAGCCGACAAGGTCGTACTCCAACCGGTCTGCTGTGAGCGGCGGGCTGAAGTGGTATCCCTGGGCGAGATCGCAACCCAATTCACGAAGCACTGCGAGCTGCTCCTCGGTCTCCACCCCAGACGCAAGCGCTTCCATGCCGAGCGTCTGGGCAAGGTTGATCACCGCGGCCGCCATTGCATTGTCGGGTCCGCCAACGCACAAGTCACGGACGAACGTGCGGTCGACTTTGACGATGTCGATCGGCAACTGGCCAAGCGCATTCAGTGGGAGGTGGCCGGTGCCGAAGTGATCGATCGCGAGCAGAACGCCAAGGTCCTGGAGTTCGTTGAGGCTGCGCACCGCGGTATCGAGATCGCTGATCAGCGCCGACTCGGCGAACTCAAAACACAACAACCCCGGAAAGGTCTGAGTTTCCTCAAGAACCTGGGTGACGACGACCGAAAGATTGCCCGCCGCGAACTGACGGTCCGACACGTTGACCGAGATCACCCGCGGTTCCTCCTCGTGGCGAGACCAGGTCGATGCACTCGTGACCGCTTCGTTGAGAACCCAGCTATCGACCTGGCCGATCAACGCTGACTCTTTGGCAATCGCGATGAAGTAGCCGGGACTGATGGGTCCTCGTTCCGGATGGTTCCAGCGCACGAGGGCCTCGGCTCCGAAGATCGAGTTTGTGGCCAGCTCGATAATCGGTTGGTACTGCAGGGTCAGCTCGTCATTGGCGAGTGCTGCGCGCAGCTCGGTTTCGATCAGGATTCGATCGGCGCTCTGACTGCTCAGGTCTTCGGAGAAGGTGACCGACCGGCCCCGGCCAAGTTTCTTGGCTTGCCCGAGGGCGATGTCGGCATCGCGCAACAGCGACGCGCTGGTCTGCTGGCTCGGCCGGCGTTCGTCGGTTGTCTGGCAACCAATGCTGAGGCCGAGGTGCACGTTGCCGCCGTCAACATCGAAGGGATCATCGACGGCCCGCTGAAGCCGGGTGGCTACCTGGGCAACACCAGCCGGCTCCCGTAGTTCTTCGCAGAGCACAATAAACGTGTCGCCGTGGAATCGAGCGATGAGGTCACCGGGGCGGAGGGCGTCGCGTAGCCGGGTCGCGGCGTTCGCGAGTAGCCGATCACCGATTGCTCGCCCATACGTCGTGTTGATCATGTCGAAGTGGTCGATGTCGACGAGCAACAGGCCGATTTCCGTCGAGCTCCGAGTTGTACGATCGATCGCGGCTTCGAGACGTTCCATGAAGAGCTGTTGATTCGGGAGCCGGGTCAGCGGGTCGTGCTGGTGGGGCTGGCGGGGTTGGTTAGCCGAGAGCTGACGTTCGGAAGCCATTGCGATCAGTCGCCCGAGTGTTTGCACGAAGATGAGCTCCTCTTCAGAAAACTCGCCAGTGCTCGGCTGTCGCACCAAGTGCAGGCCTCGACTGCTGTGGTTCGCGCTCGTTGTGATCGCAGCCACTTGACCGACACCGTCGACGTCGGCGTTCTGCATCGGTTCGTCGGTCTCGAGCGCGGTGCGACACAGGGCCATGTAGGCCTCGGGCAACGCGTCACCAGGCTCCGCCCCGTCGTCGCGATTGGAACCGGTGAAGACAAAGGTGCCTTCGTCATCGATTTTGTAGAACGCGACGACGGCATCAGGGTGACGAACGACTTCAGCGATCAAGGCGGTCGATCGGAGCTGGAGGTCGCGCCGGCTCGAACCTTCAAGGGCGAGCTCACCAAATCGGGTCAGGGCGTATTGGCGAGCTCGTTCGGTCGGACGTGAAGCCATAGTGCTCGATCGGCAGAAGAGGCCGTAGCCATGAGTAGTCCGATGACTGGCCGGGTGTTGTTTGCGGAGATGCTTCGGCGACAATGACAATCGTTTTTGGCGGCGCTCATTTCGGTGGCGCCGGAGTTCGGTCGAGTCGGCGAAGGGAGCAGCGGTGGCAACGAATAAGACCGGCGCGACGTCTTCCGGCTCTGGCTCTGGACCGTCGCCACGTCGATCGACCTTGTCGTGGCTTCGTCAACGCACGGCGATTCTTGGACCCGACCTCGATGGTGCGCTGCAGAGCCTCGTCGCGTTGTCGCTGTTAGCCCTGACCGCGGTCGTCGCTGGGATCACGCTCGGCCACAACACCGAACGGCTGGCGTCGCTGCCTGGTCTGCTGCTCATGGTTCCGGCCGCGATTGCGCTGCGCGGAAATGTGTTCGGCGCGCTGGGGTCTCGTCTGGGCACGGCGATCCACACCGGCACGTTCCGCATGTCGGCGCGGCCAGGAACCGTGGTCGGCGAGAACATTCTCGCGTCCCTCGCGCTGAGCATCAGCGTGTCGCTCGTCCTGGCGGTGTTGGCCAAAGGCACCGCGGTGGCGTTTGGTGTCACGAACTCGATCAGTCTTGGCGAGTTCATCGTCGTCAGCGTCGTCGGTGGGTTTCTCGCGTCGCTCGCGGTCCTTTGCGTCGCGTTGTTACTCGCAGCCGGTTCAGTTCGCTACGGCTGGGACCCCGACAACGTCACCGCTCCGTTGGTGACAGCAGTCGGCGATCTGGCGACGGTGCCGGCGCTCATTCTCGCGACGTGGTTTCTTGGAAGTGCTCTCGTCACGGGGCTGTTGGCGGCCGCGGCGGCGCTTGCCGCGGTCGTGTTCGTCGGCTTGGCGTGGCATCGCGGCCGAGCTGGACTCCGCACGGTGCTCGCCGAGTCGTTCCCCGTCTTGATCGTCGCCGTGATCCTCGACCTCATCGCCGGTATTAGCGTCGAGAAACGGCTTGACGAGTTCATCGAGTTGCCGCGCCTCTTGGTGCTGTTGCCGGCCTACCTGGCTGCGGCTGGGGCCCTCGGCGGCATTCTGTCGAGCCGAATTGCAACGAAGCTGCATCTCGGCACGGTGCGCCCGTCGGCGATACCCGGCCGGGGAGCTCGGCCAGATTTTGGAGCGACGCTGGTCTTGGCCATCCCGATCTTTGTGATGTGCGCGGCTCTTGCTCACGTGCTCGGCGGCCTATCGGGACTCGCGGGCCCGTCGCTTGGTCGACTGCTCGCGGCCGCGGTCGTCGGTGGGCTGATCGCAACCCTCGTGGCCCTGCTGGTTGCGTACTACGGCACGATCGCTGCGGTCCGGTTTGGTCTCGACCCCGACACCTACGGGATTCCGCTCGTGACCGCGATTCTCGACCTGGTCGGGGCGTTCACGTTCGTCGTGGCGGTCGAGAGCTTCGGCATCGTTTGATGGCGGCCACTCCCACCCGGCCACTACTGTCACGAGGACCATCTCATGGATGACAGACACCACAATCTTCGTTCGATGCTCGCCGAGGCAAAAGATCTCAGTGAGCTCATGGTCGACTTGGCTTATGCGTCGGTCTACTTCGGTGACCCCGACATGGCGAGCGAAGTCGACGCGCTCGAAGAGCACATGAACGAGTTGGTGCAACTCATGCGCACCCGCTGCGTTCTGGCGGTGCGCAGACCAAAAGAGGCCGAGGGTATGTCGTCGGTACTGCAGGTCGTCAGCGCGATCGAGCGGATTGCCAACGACGCGGTCGATATCGCCCGCATCGTGACCGATCGGGTCGGCATCCCGCGCGAGCTGGTCGCCGACCTTTCCGACGCCGAAGAGGTTTCGCACCGCGTGCTGCTCAGCGAGGGCTCTCATATGGCGAACATGCCGGTCGCGGCCATGGAGCTTCCGGTCGCAACCGGCATGCGGATCATGGCGATTCGCCGTGGGCGGCAGTGGATCACCGACGTCACCGGCGAGCAGATCCTGCAACCCGACGACGTGTTGTTCCTGCGCGGCTCGCCCGATGGCATCGAACGCTTGCGCGAGCTGGCTGCGGCGCCGGTCTGGGAGCCGCCACAACCGCCCGAGACCACGACGATCTCGGACCTTGACCGGGCGGTCGACGTTCTCGTCGAGATGAAGAACCTGTCCGAGATGGCCGTCGGCCTCGCATACTCGTCGCTCGTGCTTGGCGACCGCGGCTTGGCACAGCAGGTCCGGTGGCTCGAATCGCGCCTTGATGAGATGCATGACCGGCTTGAACTCTGGGTGCTGCGGGCCGCGTCGGAAAACCACGATCCATCACCGTTGCGCGGGTTGCTGCATCTCGCGAACGTTGCCGAAGATCTTGGCGATCAGGCGCGACAGATGACTTCGATCATCGAACAGGGCGACGTCGTGCATCCAATTCTTGGCATCGCGCTCGGCGACTCCGACGAGATTGTCGTGCAGCTACCGGTTGCTGCGGGGGCCGCGGCCGACGCGGCATCGCTCGAAGACCTCGCACTAAATATCGAACCCGGCTTCACCCTCTTGGCGATCCGGCGCGGTGACCAGTACGTCTATCGTCCAGCGGGCGAAGTCGTCTTGGTCGTCGACGACGAGATAATCGCCAGCGGTCCGTATGAGGGGCGTGAACAACTTGCGGCTCGTTTCGGTTGGCGCCTCGTGGTCACCGAAGAAACCGGCGAGGATGAACTCGTTCCTTTGCACACCCCAGTCGGCTGACGAGTTCAGCCGGTGGGAGGCTGTACGAAGTTCCGAACCAGGATGAACTCAAGGGCCCCACCCGCAGCGAAGCGCCTACTGGCTGGGCCCCTGACGCTGGACGGCGATCATCGGTGACGATCGCGGCGAGGTAGTCGGCGATCGGGGCACTAGTTTTCATGTCGATGCAGGAACAGTTTCGACTCTTGTCCGTCCACGCCCACCCCGATGACGAATCGTCAAAGGGTTCGGCTTCCGTGGCGAAGTACTCCGACGCTGGAGTCCACAACGTACTGGTGTGCTGTACCGGTGGTGAAGAAGGCGACATCATCAACGAAGAGATGAATCGTCCGGAAATCGTTGAGAACTTGGGTGCGGTTCGCCGTGACGAGCTGACCGCGGCGACCGACATCATCGGCTATCACAACGTGATCATGCTCGGCTATCGCGACTCGGGTATGAAGGACTCTGAAGCCAATAGCCATCCTGACTGTTTCGCTGCGGCACCGCTCGGTGAGGCGGTTGCCCGGTTGGCGACGATCGTGCGGGCCGAGCGTCCACACGTCGTCATGAGCTATGGGCCCGCCCGCGGCGGTTATGAACATCCGGATCACGAGCGGGTGTACGAGATCACGCTGCCGGCACTCGAACTCGCGGCCAGTGATTCGACGGCCATCGATGGCGAACCCTGGCAAGTTCTGAAGCTTTACACAATGTCGTGGTCTCGAGCCCGCATGCTCGCCACCCACGAGAAGTTCCTCGAACTCGGTCTCGAGTCGCCGTTCTCCGACGACTGGTTCAGCCGGCCATCGAACGATCACCTCGTGACGACCAAGGTGCCGATCACGGCTGAGCAGTTCGATCGACGCTGCGATGCGCTGTTGGCGCACAAAACTCAGGTCGACCCGAATTCGCCGTTCTGGTTCGGTTTGCCACGCGCCGAAGCCGTCGCCGCCTACCCGTACGAGGACTACGAGCTCGTTTTCTCCCGGGTGGAATCGCCGGCGTCCGAGTCCGACCTCTTCGCTGGGATCACCAGTGAAGCGTTGGTCTAGCCCCCGTGGCCGACTTCTTTACCGACGAATGGGTCGAACTTGTTGTCGATGCGGCGACTGAACTTGATGCCGTCGACGGCATCTCCCTTGTTATCCAGTTCGAGGTCACCGGCGGCAGCGATGGGAAAGTGCACGCGGTCGCAACGATCGAGAATGGACAGCTCGCGTCGTTCGAGCTTGGCAAACAGCGGGGGCCAGACTGCACCGTCGCCGTCACGCACGACGTCGCGGCTCAGATCTTTGCCGGTGAGTTACATCCCCGGGTCGCCTACATGCGCGGCGATATCAAACTCGGTGGGTCATATGCCTCGGTGCTGTTTGGCATGGCCCCGATCTACCAGGCGGTAGGAACGGGCCGGTTCTGGCAATTGGTCAGAACTTCGACTACTTTCAGTACCTAGTTGGGAATCCGGGTCAGATTTTTAGGTAGAAAGGCCTAGGACTTTGGATTTGAGTCATCCAAATTGGGTGTTAGCTTCATCGTTATGAGCCGCGCTGCCACGCCTCGTGCGACCGTTGTCGCGGACCAAGGGCCGTCGAACCTCGCTGGTGACTCTGATCTGATCGTTATCCCCGACCCCGGGCGGGTCCGAGGAAAACGAGCGTTCGATCTCGTCGCGGGCACGATCCTCGCGATAACGACGATCCCAATGCAGCTTCTGGCCCTCGCAGTTTCGGCGATCGCCTTTCGGTCGTGGCCGATCTTCTCGCAACAGAGAGTCGGGCGAGATGGTGAGACCTTCGTCATTCACAAGGTCCGGTCCTTGCCAGTTGAAACACCAAGTTCTGCATCGAAGTACGACGTCGATTTCCAGCAGAACAGCTGGGCGGGTCAGCTGCTGCGCAAAACCCATCTCGATGAGAGCATCCAATTCTGGGCCGTTATCACCGGTCGGTTGAGTCTGGTCGGACCTCGACCCGAAATGGTTTCCCTCGCCACCGACTACGACCCGACGTTCCTGGCTATTCGCACCTCGGTAACGCCGGGCATCACCGGGCTGTGGCAGATCAGCGATGCATCTGAGCAGCTGATCGCCGAGAACCCGCAGTACGACCTCGCCTACACGTCGCACCGAACATGGAGCCTCGAGTTCTGGATCATGTTCCGTACGGTGCTGAAGATGGCCGTTGGGCGTACCGTCACGATCAAGGATCTTGAGAAGGTCGAAACGATCGGCCTCAGCCGTCGAGCGCGGCGGCGGCGGGCTGACCTCACAGCGTAAG
>Ga0114956_1001930_pt1 | contig 16429 bp, 12 predicted proteins | sample MaitaG_FD_87304 | JGI IMG/M metagenome (GOLD analysis project Ga0114956, IMG submission 87304) | Marine algal microbial communities from Maine, USA - Maine_Asex2 metaG | ecosystem: Host-associated > Algae > Red algae > Unclassified | place: Maine, USA | collected 2015-01-05 | reverse complement strand
CTGGAAGTACGCCAGTTTACCCCTATTTCACTGGTCGGGTATTGAGTCAAACTTAAGACAATACGGTCGGGGATAATACTGGGAGGATGAAAATCCTCAGAGTCTTGAGCATAGCCCTTCACGCTGACAAGCAGCGAAAGCAAAACTATCCAAGGCAATATCCTATTTGTTGTCGTGGTAGCAAATTCGATCATAGTTTATAGTGTTTACGGAGCTATCATTGCAACTGGATATTAAAGCTCCAAAGTTCCGTGGTGTACATACATTAAGGTAACGAAAAGATTTTAGGATGTTAAAAATCGCCCTGCAAACAGCAATCGACGTAATTTTTTTATTAAGTCACACGTAAAACCATATATTTACGTTAAGAATAGACACATCCCACCTCTGTCTTTCGAACTCTCTCATTTTTTTGCTCACCACCCTTTGAACTTTTGTTTTTGTAACTACATGAGGTTACGCTGGTGATTAGTCTCCCAGTGTAGTCAGTACGGACTCACTCTGTTTTTTATAACCTTACAACTTCCGACGTACTGATGAAAGATCTATTGATGCTATCCTGTGTCCTGCTAGGACTTACCTTAAACTTAGATGCTCAATCCAACCTCCGCAACCAAATTCTACAAGGAATCTCATCCGAGGCCCAGGGTCTCAGCTCCGAATTGCATCGCCCTTTTACACTGATCAAAGAGAGCCAGCGAGGCCTCTCTGGACTGAAAGTCACTGATCAAGCCCTCCTTCTTACCACCGACCAAAAACTCCATGAGAATCTGCAAAAGGGCGAACCAGCCTTCCAGTTGGAAATGCCCATCAACTCTTCCGAGACCGTACTTATAAACTTGACCAAGGTTTCAGTGATGGCAGATGACGGTCAGGTAGTACTTGCAACTGACACTGAGAATGCCATTGCGGTAGACGCCGGTTTGCACTACTGGGGTAAGGTTGTTGGTGATCCCAACTCACTGGTGACGATCAATGTCTACGATGGAGAAATGTCGGGAGTGATCAGTTTTGACGACCAGACATTGACTCTCACCAAACTGGTCGGTCAGGACGAAATGCACACCATCTACAGCGAGTCTGAGTTAGATCTCGAACATAGTATCGGGTGCATGACAGATGATGTGAAGCACTTCATGGGTGACCTGGAGCAAGATCACAATCATGGTCGAAGCGCTGGCGATGCCAATAACTGTGTGCGGGTCTATCTCGAAGTGGCCAATGATGTTTACAAAGACAAAGGAGGCACACAAGGTACCACCAACTACATGACAGGCCTATTTAACCAGGTCATTGCACTTTATGCAGCAGAAAACGTAAACATGGCCATCGGAAAGATGAAGCTGTGGGATACAAATGATCCCTACACAGGCAATGCATCCAGCCAGATGAACAAATTGAAAACTCGACTAAAGGGGAATTTTGATGGAGACATTGCACACTTGGTTTCATACGGAAATGGCGGCATTGCCTATGTGGATGTACTGCGTTGCGATTTACGCCAGTATGCAGTGGGATATAGCGGTATCGGAAAAACCTATAAGAACGCACCCAGTTTCAGCTGGTCGGTCAATGTGCTGGCCCATGAAATCGGGCACAATTTAGGATCGCAACACACGCATGCCTGTGTGTGGAATGGCAACAATACCCAAATTGATGATTGCGGCAGCGTTTACGGTGCGGTGGAAGGGAGTTGTTATAATGCCAACCAAAAGAAACTTCCCTCGAGTGGTACCATCATGAGCTATTGCCATGTGGTGCAAGGCGTGGGTATAAAATTTGCCAATGGCTTCGGCACACAACCGGGCAATTTAATTCGTGACCGGGTGCACAACAGTGACTGCCTCGCAAGCTGTGGGGGCTCTGGACCCGCCGACGCACCGCTATCGTTGGCTGTTGCCAAGACAAATGTCAATTGCGGAGAGACAGCTGATGGAACTGCAACCGCAAATCCTACTGGTGGCAGTGGCACATACACCTATAGTTGGAGCAATGGGAGCAAAACACGTAAGATCGCTGGATTAATTGCAGGAACATACTCAGTAACAGTCTCCGATGGAAGTCACGCAGTCGAAAAGGAAGTGGAAGTCGGGATCATTAATCCCAATCAATGTTTGTCTACGTGTCAACGGGATATCCTTGCCCCTGCTGGTCAGATAGTATCTAACAAAGGTGTCAGCACTTTCACTCAATTAGGGGTTCCAGTGGGCACAAAAGATGTGAAATTTAGGTTGTATTGGATGGAGAGTACTTCAAGATATATCGAAGAAGTTCGTGTTTCTTACGTTGATGCCTCTGGGCGACGTCATTTGCATGGTGTCTATCGCGGAGATGTGGCACACAATGCCTTTGTTACGATCCCGCGGATAGTTAGATCTGTGAGGATCTCGTTACGAAATGTCGGAAGAGCAATGGGCTCTGGGAAATTGACAATTCGATACACGGCACCTAGGGGATGCATTTCTACCGGCAATTTAACAGGTTCACCACTCGTAAATAATACTCCATCTGTACTTGGTGATGGCAATGAAATAGTGGAGACACAGCAAAACCTGTCAGCACAAATCTACCCCAACCCTGCTTCAGAACAGTTCAATATCGAAATGTCACAAGTGGCGGAAAGTGGAATGTTGTACATGTTTGATGGCTTAGGCAGTATGGTCCTCAATCAGTCATTTGAACAGAGCGACCGGCTTCCAGTAGATGTGGGTCAGCTGCCTCGGGGCACTTACTTTGTGCGACTAGAAACAAAATCTTCTGAACCGATTACCAAACGGATAGTCATTAATTAGACTTCGAGATGCCGAGATCTCGAGACAGAACAAGCCGGTGCAGTTGTTGTACCGGCTTGTTTATTTATGTGCTTCATCGCAACGCTGCTTTATCCATGACGTCGACGACTTCTTTCATTCTCTAGTTTCAATTATTCCGCTTCTCAATCACATTTCCTGATCCCGTCTGAGTGACCTGCGGTTTCTTCCCACTCACTTCTTTTTCCCAGTAGATTTTATTGTTGTTGCCGTTTACTTCAATCTCATTTGCTGCCTCCACAAATATGGTGTGGCCATTGCCAGTTATCTCCAGATAACCTGCACGCCCAGACAAGGTGATATCGTTTTGCATGCCATCAATCAGCACATGCTCTCCATTGCAGGCTACTGTTTGCTTCATCCCGGTGCCTCCAATCTCCATTCTCTCCTTGGGTATCGTTCTGGTCCGGGTGCCATCGGATTCGATCCGGACATTGCCTGCCGAGCCACTCACAGTGACACTGCTCGAGGTGAGCTTCTCCAGCGTAGCTTTTAGTTGCTCAGATTCTGCCGAACCAGGCACTTCTGCAGATATTTCGTTTTCTGCCGCCTCAGGCTCTTTCGTCTCACTGGAACACGACCCCATCACCAGCACTAGTGCAATCAGTATGATACCTTTACCCATCGTTCTAAAAATTTGATACATTACGATTTAGTGCCATAAGATACGTTTAAAACAAAAATCTGATGAAATATCTTTTCCTCGTCGCATTCTCTTTTCTCATGACAGATCTATCAGCCCAGCAAGAATCATCGACACTTCCCTATCGAACCATCCCCGATGCTCCTGAAGAATATACCAATGGAGCCGTGATTGCGAGGCTGATCGACGGCTTGGGATATCGGTTCTACTGGGCCACAGAGGGATTGACCGACAAAGACCTGGATTACAAACCCAGTGAAGATTCTCGGACCACTCGAGAAACCACTGATCACATCTATGGGCTCTCAATAGCCATCCTGAATGCACCCCAAGCAAAGCCAAACATCAGATCAACGGATAACTCAGGCATTACCTGGTTTGAGAAACGAAATCTTATTCTCAATAATCTGTACAAGGCAAGCAAGATGCTGCGTGTTTCAGCTGGGGATGATCTGAAGGAATACAAAGTGATTTTCCAGCGGGGCGATCAAAAATCTGAATTTCCGTTTTGGAACCTAATCAACGGGCAGATCAGTGACGCCATATATCATGTGGGTCAGATTGTAGCATTTCGCAGGGCTTCCGGAAATCCGCTGCATCCAGGAGTCAGCGTATTTTCCGGGGTTACGAAGGAATAGACCTTAGCTAGTGGAAAGCTCTAACCTCAACAAATACATATCCGCTGTAATATAGAGTGTACTAAAATCATCGTCAAACGCGCAATTGGCAGTGGCTTCTGTAGTCCGCAAGAGCGCGAGCGCCTTGCCCTCTGGACTGATCAGCCACACTCCTCCTGGACCGGTGGCAAATAAAACGCCCGAGGGGTGCACTTTGAGGCCATCCGGCAGACCCTTCTCCTTGCCCACCATCGAAGTCACATCGTACAGTTCTCCCCCACTTACTATATTGCCTTGGTCATCAAGCAGATAGTCGAACCACTTGGCTCGACCCGCATCCGAGCAAGCAACATAAAGCCGTTTGTAATCTGGCGAGAAAGCAATGCCATTGGGACGTGTAATGCTATCTATCAGCAACGATACCTGGCCATCTTGCGAGACGCGATAGACTCCCTGAAATGGTATTTCTTTTGCCGGATCATCCATGTTTTTCTCCAAACCGTAGGGAGGATCGGTCATGTAGAGATCACCATTCTTGTGGTAGGCCGCATCATTGGGGCTGTTAAATCGTTTACCTTGCCAGCTATCAGCAATGGTCTCATACGCAGGTTTGGGGTCTGCAAGGCTACCGGTATATCTCGCTACACGGCGGTCTCCATGCTGGCACAGCACCAAATTGCCATCTTGATCAAGCAGCAAGCCGTTCGATCCGGGTTCGCCAACCCGATCTATCTCACCGGTGTATCCTGCAGGTTGTAGAAACAAACGGGAGCCTTTGTCCTCACTCCAGGCATAAATTGCATTGGGAGGTATGTCTGAATAGAGCAGCATGTTGTGATCTGCAATCCAGACAGGGCCCTCACTCCAGTCGTGACCCTCCGCCAAAATCTCCATCTGTCGCATGGTATCAATCAGTTGCAGCGCTTCTGCATCGAATATCTCGATGGACCCTATGGTCTGCTTTGAGGTCTTGGTGTCCGGTTCTTTATTTACTGAAGAGCAAGCCATAATTGCCAGAAAGGATATCAGTATGTAATGATGAGTCATTGTTTTCGACATTGATTGTCATGGATATTACGGAATGCCGCTCAATTGCCCAATTTTTATCATTCTTGACGGCAGAGCTTCATATCTTTGTTGCGATGGTTAAAGTCTATTTTACCCAGGCTCTGCAACGATTCTATCCCGATCTCACATCGCTGGAATCAAATAGCTCATCCCTACCTGAATTATTGACAGACTTGGATCTCAACTACCCAGGTATCTCTGCCTATTTGGTCGATGATCAAGGTCACTTGCGGCAACACGTCAATATTTTTCTCGATGATCGCATGGTCTCAGATCGCAAGAAATTGTCTGATTCGCTCGAAGGTGTTAAGGAGCTATACATTATGCAGGCACTTTCTGGAGGATAGAATTGTTCTTCTTCATAATTACTGCGAATCTACAGGCGCCCTACAATTGCATTACATGACAAAAGTACCCATCAAGCCCTCCGCTTTAGAGGAGCAGAAACCTTATATTTCATAAGTTATCTAGCACGATCTGTGAAATCTGAAAGTATCCCAATCAAGGAGTCACCACTGAACCTCTTTGTCAGCATGTTGAAAATTGCCATGACCTGCAATGTCTTGGTACTGCTGGGAGCTACCTATGTGCAAGACCTACTGCTCGCCTACATTTCTCTCTTTCTTTTCTGCACCAGTTTGTTGGGCGGCTTTCTTCTGATTCGGAAAAAATCAGACATCGGCATACATATTGTATTCATAGCCTACTTGGTGACATTTACGGGCGCCGCTTTTAGCCATCTGGTGTCCTATCCCACCATTCTTCTCTATCCAATTGTGATCGTAATATCATATCTGGTGTTTCATTCTAAAAGAACCCGGACAATTTATGGTGTTCTGGCAATTGCTTTTGCCTTAGCCAATCTTTATGCCACCCATATCTATCAGCAGACGTTGGACCAGCCTATTCTACTGATCAATATTTTAGTGATTGGTTTGGGTTTCCTCTTATCCCTCTGTATGATCTCAAACGACTTTGTCAGAATGATCGGCAATTACCAAGAACAGCTGGTCGAGAGCAGGGAGAAAGTATACCAGAAAAATACCGAACTGGAAAAATACATCGCGGGCAATTTACAGCTGGAAAATTTTGCCCACCTCGCCTCCCACGAACTTCGTACACCGATAAAAAACATCTCAAATTTTATGGGCCTTTTGGGTCGACGACTAGAGACTCGATTAAAGCCCGACGAAGCAGAAATGATCAGTCTCGTCAATGACGAGGTAATGCGCATGAACAAGAGGATAGAGGGACTGCTCGAATTGTCGTTGACAACCAACAACAATCTACATTTCGAGCGAATTGCCACCGATCATTTCCTGGATGCAATCATCGAGCAGAATTTTGGCGCCCAGGAAGCATCTATTTCCTTTGGTTCAATACCTGACACTATCAAAGGAGATAATCAGCAGCTGAGCCAATTATTTATTCAGCTGATTGACAACGGTCTAAAATTTCAGACAACGTACAAAGATCCTCAAATAATTATTGAAGGCGAGGATCAAGGAAAATACTATGCCTTTGCAATCCATGACAATGGCATTGGTATTGGGGATCATCTAAAGGATCGTATTTTTCTCATATTCAAACGACTGCACAATGACACAATGTATGACGGAACAGGCATCGGCCTCGCTATCTGCAAGAAAATTGTAGAACGGCATGGCGGGAGAATTTGGGTTGACGACAGTCTTCTCGGAGGATCTGTATTTCGATTTACCCTGGCAAAGAACTTGACCTCACAGTCACCAACACAAACCAACATCAAAGGAAAAATTCTGCAAATCGCATAGTTCATTCAAGACCTCATCGCCTTCATAGCATATTTTCTTAGCTTGAACTTTTGAGCGATGCATGAATTTCCTTTTCCGTATCTGATCTTTCTGGGAGACCTTCAAGATCGTGTGAATGCCAAGACCGGGCAAGGCCTCGTAGATTGGTGTCCAGACAAGTGTTTGGCGCAACTTCGCCTGCCAGAGTGCTCGATTGATTTGGGGTTGCCCGATATGTCGATTCGTCAAGCCAAAAGCGCAGGAGTGCGTAGCATGATTATTGGCATCGCTCCCGTTGGCGGTGATATCAAGGAAGAATGGATTGGAATTTTTGAAGAATGTCTGAAGGCATCGATCCACATCATAAATGGTCTGCACACGAAGCTCGATGAAATCCCCGTCTTGGCCAAGGCCATGAAGCGCAGTTCAGCAGAGATTGTACATCTTCGGACTCCTCCAGAGAACATCACCATCGGAACGGGGCAAAAGCGATCAGGAAAACGCGTGCTCATGGTGGGTTCGGATTGCGGTGTCGGTAAAAAATATACTGCACTTAGCATTCACCGCACCTTGGCATCTAAGGGAGTTTCGAGCACATTTCGCGCGTCCGGGCAGACCGGTATGATGATCAGTGGATCGGGCATCCCGATTGACGCAGTTGTCGTCGACTTTGTCTCCGGTGCAGCAGAAATGCTATCACCCGAAAATGACCCAAATCATTGGGATGTAATCGAGGGTCAGGGAGCCCTCCATCATCCGGGGTATGCTGCGGTAAGTCTGGGCCTATTGCATGGATCCCAGCCCGACGCCATCGTACTTTGCCACGAGGCCACTCGCGATGAACTGGGAGGTTTCCCGGGTTTTGCTATTGGCCCACTGTCGACTCGGATCGAAGAGGCATTGAGCATGGCACGGATGACAAATCCAATGGTCAAGTGCGCGGGTGTCTCGGTAAACACTGCGTGGCTCAACGGGCAGACACCAGATGCCTATCTGAAAGATCTAAGTGCCAAAACCGGATTGCCCTGCATCGACCCACTTACGGGAGACCTTTCTCCGATTATCGAAAATTTGCTCAACATTGGATAAGTCTTAGATCAAAAATAATGCGCGTAGAAACAACCATAGAAACCTGGAAACTCAAAGAAGTATTTACCACTGCACGTCATCGACTGGAAGAGATCAAAACTGTCTGTGTACGAATTGAACATGCCGGTGCCGAAGGGTGGGGTGAAGCAGTAGGAGTCGATCTCCATGGCGAAAGTGCCGAATCCATTGCCGCTCAAATCAATGCACTTGATCATCGGCAGATGAGCCGCGACAATTTGCGGGATATGCTTGGCCCGGGTGGCGCTCGCAATGCGCTGGATTGTGCCCTTTGGGATTTGGAATGCAAATCAAATGGAGACTCCATTTGGCAACTACTCGAGATCAAGCCGCGCCCCATCACCACCGTTTACACGATACCGATCGAGCATGCCGATGCGATGGCCACCAAGGCTGCAGCTGCTGCAAACTTTCCCATTTTGAAAGTCAAGCTCGACGCCGACGATCCCGTCGGAAAAATGCAGGCCATACGCAAGGCACGACCTGATGCACACCTGATTGTGGATTGCAATCAGGGCTGGGATTTAGATTTGTTGCGGCATGCAGCACCAGCACTTCGCAAGATCAACGTCGAAATGATTGAGCAGCCACTCAAAGCTGGCAAAGACTACGACCTGATCGGCTATCACTCTCCGGTCCCACTCTGTGCAGATGAATCTTGCAATACCAGAGCAGACATCAAATATCTACAGCCTCGCTACCAAATGATCAACATAAAACTTGATAAAGCAGGAGGGCTTACCGAGGCACTTGCGATGATAAAAACTGCTCAACGGGAAGGCCTCAAACTGATGGTAGGCAACATGCTGGGCACCTCGTTGGGCATGGCTCCTGCTTTTGTGATCGCGCAGTCTTGCAAATATGCCGACCTAGATGGCCCACTGTTGCAGCGCGAAGATCGTGACCATGCACTAACATTCAATGATGCTCAAATAGAATCACCAAGCAATAAGTTATGGGGTTAAAAAACAACTTTGATACCTTCCTGAAAGTAAATTGAAAAAACATGACTGTTCAAACTCAGCTACTCACCATCCTATTCCTCAGCCTTACCATCAGCTTGCCTGCCCAGAAAAAGAAGAACAAGAAGCCAGCACAAACTGAACAAAAGTCTGACTGGGAGAAAGTCAGCCTATCTGGCCTCAAATTTCGCTGCGTAGGTCCTTCCATCACCTCAGGAAGAATTTCCGACTTTGCCGTAAATCCCGAAAATCCCAAAGAATATTACGTAGCTGTTTCTTCCGGCGGGGTATGGAAAACCAGCAACGCCGGCAACACCTTTAAGCCCATCTTTGATGGTGAAGGAAGCTACTCGACCGGGTGCATCACCATGGACCCCAGCAACCCAAGCACGATTTGGGTGGGCAGTGGCGAAAACAACAATCAACGCAGCGTCGCCTACGGCGATGGAGTTTACAAATCACAAGATGGTGGGAGCAGCTGGAAAAACATGGGGCTCAAAACTTCTGAACATATCGGATCGATCGTGGTACATCCCGAAAACAGCAATGTGGTGTACGTAGCTGCCATTGGGCCACTTTGGAAGGAAGGTGGAGATCGCGGAGTGTACAAGACAGAAGACGGTGGTGATACCTGGTCGCTGGTCTTGGAAGTAGATGAGCACACAGGAGCAAATGAGATCATCATGGATCCACGCGATCCCAATGTGATCTACGCAAGCATGCATCAGCGACGTCGTCACGTTTTCACATATGTAGGCGGCGGCGCGGGTTCCGGTCTATTTAAGACAACCGATGGCGGCGAAAATTGGAAGAAAATAAATAAAGGACTCCCCGCCAATCGTGGCCGCATTGGCATGGCCATCTCTCCGGCAGACCCCGAATACATCTATGCGATCGTCGAAGCTGCCGAAGGAAAAGGAGGACTCTATCGATCTATGAATCGAGGCGCCTCCTGGTCAAAGCGCGGAAGCTATAGCAGCAGTGGGAATTACTACCAGGAGATTATTCCCGATCTCACCAATCCGGATGTACTCTATGCCATGGATACTTGGATGAAGGTTTCAAAAGACGGCGGGAAAACATTTAAAAATGTAGGCGAAGATGCCAAGCATGTGGACAATCATTGCATGTGGATCGATCCGACCGATGCTGCGCATTGGCTTGTCGGTTGCGATGGTGGGATCTACGAAACGTGGGATGCTGCCCAGCACTGGGATTTTAAAGCCAATCTTCCGGTCACTCAATTTTACAAGGTGGCAGTAGACAATGCCAAACCATTTTACAACATCTATGGAGGCACCCAAGACAACTTTTCCCTGGGAGGCCCAAGTCGCACCATCAGTAGCAATGGCATTGCAAACGATGAATGGTTTATCACGCACGGCGGTGATGGTTTTGAAAGCCAGGTAGATCCCCAAAACCCCAACATCATTTATGCCCAGTCTCAATATGGGGTACTGGTGCGATACGACAAGGGTACCGGTGAAGAAATAGGGATCCAACCAAAACCAGTCGAAGGCGAAAATAGCTACCGCTGGAACTGGGATGCTCCGCTGGAAGTGAGTCATCACGTGCCGGGTCGGCTCTACTTTGCTGCCAACAAACTCTTTCGATCTGATGATCGAGGCAATACCTGGGATGTGATCAGTGATGATCTCAGTGCACAAATCGATCGCAACAAACTCAAAGTGATGGGCGTGGTCCAGGGCATCAATGCCGTAATGAAGAATCAATCGACCTCCCCCTTTGGCACCATTGTCGCATTTTCAGAATCCCCGCTGCAGCAAGATCTATTGTATGTAGGCACGGATGACGGTCTAATTCAAGTCAGTGATGATGGCGGTGCGAGCTGGCGTAAAATCGAGCAGCTTGCGGGCGCTCCCAAGATGAGTTATGTCAACGAAGTATTGGCATCTCATCACGATGAAGGCACGGTCTATGCTGCCCTTAATCACCACAAATACGGAGACTTCAAACCCTACCTCTTCAAGAGCTCAGACCGGGGTCTGACCTGGACGTCCATCGCAGCCAATCTTCCTGAACGGGGTTCGATCTATGCCATCGAAGAAGATCCAACTGATCCGAATCTCCTATTTGTGGGAACAGAATTCGGTCTCCACGTAAGCAACGATGGCGGTGCGCATTGGAAGCAGCTCAAGGCAGGTCTTCCGACCATAGCCATTCGAGATATTGCCATTCAAGAAGAAGAAAACGATCTGGTCCTGGGCACTTTTGGGAGAGGTTTTTATGTGCTCGATGACTACACGCCGCTACGATCACTTAAGAAAGAACTACTTGCAGCCAATGGCCAAATCTTGCCTGTCCGTGATGCGAAAATCTGGGAAATGGCCACTCCATACGGTCTGCCCGGTAAAGCCTTTCAAGGCGATAGCTGGTACCAAGGCGACAACCTCGGACCCGTCGCACTCATTTCCTACTATCTCAAAGACAAGATCAAAACCCGCAAAGCTGTGCGGAACGCAAAATCAAAGGAGAATGTAAAGGCAGTGCGCGACGACGCATACCCAAGCTACGACGACCTACTTGCCGAAGCCGCAGAGGACAAGCCGATGCTCTATTTCCTGATTAAGGATGACGCAGGAAATTTGGTGAGAAAACTGACTAAATCTCCCGCCAAGGGACTGCAAAGAATCTACTGGGATTTGCGCTACGCCCCAAAGGATCCGGTCAGTTTAAGCAGTTCTTCATTTTACAACCCATTTGCCGGTCAGCGCAAAGGCCATGCGGTAGCACCGGGGCAATACACGGTCGAGCTACATCAATGGAAAGATGACGAGATGACTCCGGTAGGAACTCCACAGACTTTTCAAGTTGTGCCTCTCGATCAGCATGCACTTCCCGCCGAAGAGCCAGCTAATCTGGTCGCATTTAAGAAAGAAGTCACCAGTTTGCAAAGTGCTTTGCAGTCTTCCGGACGCATCCTTTCTAATCTCGACAATGAAATGAAGCATGTGCGAAAGGCGATACAGCAAATCGAGGTTTCGGAAAGCGAGTATTTGGGTCGCATTCGTACCATAGAGTCAACCTTGCGCAGCATACGCACTGATCTTTACGGTGATCGTATTGCTGGTCGGCTCGACATGGATCGCATGCCATCAATCATGTCGCGGATTGGAGGGGTTGCCTACGGCATTAAATATGCATCATCAGCGCCCACTACCACACACCGCGATCAAGTGAAACTTGCAAAGGCCAGCTATGCGACTATTGCCAGTACGATTTCCGAGTTGATTGATGGCCCCATTGCAAAACTGAGAGAAGATCTGCGCAGCGCTGGTGCTCCCTATACGCCCAATGCCTTGCCAATCTTATCTAAAAACTAAATTGCAGACATAGCACTTATTTATTTTTACGCAAGCCCCCGTAATTTTCAAGTCCCAAAATTATATTGTATTTAAATTTTTGGAACCGAAAAAATAAAGGTGCTGCCTTGCCCTATTTCAGATTCTACCCGGATGGAGCCACCGTGCTGCTGGATTGTTTTTCGACAAATGGCCAGTCCCATTCCCGTCCCCTCGTATTCATCATTTGAATGCAAATGAGTAAAGCGTTCAAATATAGTTTCATGAAACTCCGGAAGAATCCCAATGCCATTGTCCCTAAACAGAAAAGTCCAATCCTTCTCACTCTCCTCCAACACCACTTCTAGCAGACAGGGTGTCTCCGGCTTGCGAAACTTGATCGCATTTGCGATGAGATTCTGAAATACCTGACGCAAGCGAGAAGCATCTCCGACGATTTGCTGATCCGCTATATCGTACGTAATCTGAGCACCGGACTCTTTGATAATAAAATCTAAGTCTCGGATCACATTGTCGAGCAGCTCTGCAACATTAAAGCCCGTGCGCTCCAATTCCTGAGAATTCACCTTTGAGTAACGCAAGAGGTCGTTGATCAGGCTGGCCATCTGGGCCGTTCCCTGCTCGATATAGTCAAAGAATTCTTGTTCTTTGTCATCAAGGCGATCGCCCAATTTTCTGCGCAAGAGACCAGTAAAACTTCCTACGGTACGCAATGGCGTTTTTAAGTCATGAGAAGCAATGTGAGCAAATTGTTCGAGCTGAATATTCGAGGATATATAACTCTGTAATTCCTCATTTTTGTTTAACAAAGCCTTCTGGGCCATATACAACTGTGTATTATCAAGAAAGACATTTGCAACACTTTCAATCCTGCCATCCTCTCCCAGGATCGAAAATCCCTCACTTTCCAGGATTTTTATTTCTCCCTGTTTTGTTCGACAATGATAGTGAGCCCGGTAGGTCTCAGCTGTTTCTCGATAATGTTTTCGTGCTTCCTCTAGCTTCGGCCAATCTTCCTCAATCACGATTTCTCGCTCTGACTTTCCGACCAATTCCCCCTGCTGGTATCCCAGTATCTTCTCAAATGACGGTGATGCCAACTGTATTCGTCCCTTAAAATCAGTGCTAATAATGGGCGCTGGTGAAACTTCAAAAATTTGAGTATAGTGCCGCTCGAGCAGGCGTGCCTGCTGCCGTGCTTGCACAAATTCCGTATCATCAAAAAACATGTTGATCACGGTGACAATTCTTCCTTCCTCATTGATCACTGGCACCCCAATACCACGCAAATATTTCAACATTCCATCCTTCGAACTGATGCGAAAAGCAGATTCCTGCGCTATTTTTTCAGCGATATATATGTCCACACTCGCCAACAAGCGCGGCCAGTCTTCCTCAATCACAAAGTCCAGCATGTTCATACCTACAATCTCATCAGCAGCGTATCCTACTACATCAGATACGGACGGAGAGGCCATCTCAATAAAACCATCGAGGCGACAATTCACGATGGCCATCGGAGAGTTTTCAAAAACTCGGCGGTATTTCTCCTCTGATGCAGCCAAAGCTCTGCGACTCAAGGCTTGCTGTGTCATATCCTTCACGACCGCGAACCCGATACCTCTCTCCGGATACAATGGGATAACACTTACATCTGCAATCACCTCATCCCCAGATTTACCTACAAATATTCCGGGAGAGGCAAACGTTTCACCGCTCTCAACCAATCCTCGATGGGATGCCACAATCGCATGCAGATCAACTCCTGGCCACAAATCTGTAGTCTTGGGAATAATGTCATTCAAAATAATTCCGCCCTCCAAATCTTCCTTGCTATAACCCAGCAATTTTATCATCGCGTCATTGCAATCCAAGACCAGATCTTGCGCATAGTCGTAGATAACGACCGCATCGTACAAGTTGCCGTAAAGTCTGGTGAAAAAATGCTGATCCTCCCGCATCTTCTCAATCTCTAGCTTCGGATCTTCAGTTTCTGCTCTGTAGGATTCTTCCAATGCCAGAACATCCTGCTTCAGAGCGCTTTTCGCTTCTTCTGAAATAGGTAGCACATCAATCTTCAGATAGATCTCTGAAGCACTAATGGTATCTGGCAGATTGGGCATCGTTAGGTTTTTAAGATCATGAAAATTATAAAATAATTTGATGAAACCCCTTGCGTAGCGGCCAAAAAAGGACTTGCATCCATTGGATGCATCCCCCAAATACGAACGAATCGTATTCTGAGACTCACAAAGTATTCCAATCCTCAAACGATTTTTTGCACTACCGGATTGAATGCCTTGGTAGCAACCAAAACACGATCTCCAGGTGCCAGCGTATTTCCCAAAGTAAGATCAATCACTACTCTCACCATTTGGTGGCCGACCAAGATTCGAACTATTGAATTCAGATCCTGATGCTCAAGCTCATATACTTGGCCGATGAACTGAAATTTTCCACTCACTTGGTCATTGGCAAAAACGTCTTCGGGCTCGCCCTCTTCCACCACCCGGCCATTGGAAATCCTCACGACTCGATCTGCCATTTTAAATATCTCCGGGAGATCATGGCTCACTAAAATACTCGTCAGTTCAAACTGCTTGGTGATGCGCATAAGATGCTCCTGAAGCTTCAGCCGTAATTCAGCATCCAATGCGGCAAGTGGCTCGTCCAGAAGCAGTAAGTTTGGTCGCTGAGCGACGGCTCGGGCAAGTGCCACTCGTTGTTTTTGACCTCCTGACAAGAGTGCTGGCCTGCGATTCTTCAGCTCTCCGAGCTCCATCAAATCTATAAGCTCTTGTACGATGTCTTCGCCTTGATCTCCAGCAGCATATCGAATATTCTGAAGCACAGTCATTGCGGGAAAGAGTGCGTAGTCTTGAAAAACATACCCTACCTTTCTTACCTGAGGCGAGAGGTTGATGCGAAGCTCTTTATCAAACCACACCTTGCCATTGACTTCAATTCGACCTTTATCCGGATCCATCAGGCCAGCGACCATTCTCAAAATCGAAGTTTTCCCAACACCCGAAGCACCAAAAAGGGCAAGCGTCTTATGCCGCTCCAGGCTAAAGTCTACATTAAGCATAAATGTCCCCAGGTTTCCCGCAAGTTCCTTCTCGATGTTGCATCGGATCATCGCACCAGATCTTTTAGAAAATTACCATTGAAATAATAGAGGAGCAAAAGAATCAGGAAGGTGATCAGAATCAAGATCAGTGCATAGGAATTCGCATTGGCATAATTGAGGGCCTCTACCTCATCGTAAATTGCAATTGAAGCCACCCTGGTCTTGTCAGGAATATTTCCGCCGATCATCAATACCACTCCAAATTCGCCGACGATACCAGCAAAAGATAAAACCACCCCGGTAAGAATAGAACTCCTGATCGAAGGCAATAGGACTTTCTGCAATGTCACAAATTTTGATTTTCCCATCGCCAGTGAGGCCTCACGCAGACTGACAGGTAGATTTTGCAATCCCGACTGAATTGGTTGCACCATAAAAGGCAGGCTATAAATTAATGATGCGATAATTAATCCACCAAAGGAAAATACCAATCGGATACCCAGATGCTCTTCCAGAAAATGCCCCAGCGGATAGTTTGGACTAAAAAGGAGCAACAAATAAAAACCCAATACGGTCGGTGGCAGTACCATTGGCATTGCAACAAGGGTTTGCACAATCGGTCTCCAACGAGATGTACTGTAGGTGATCCAATGTGCAATGGGTATCGCCAGCAGCAATAAAATTGTAGACGTTATGACGGCGAGCTTAAGCGACAATATGATGGGTCCCAAATCCATCATTCAGAAGCCATCATGATTTCATTCGCTCTGACGTATGCGTAAATTGTCGACCCTACCTCCAAATCCATATTTGCTTCGGTTAAGATGAGAGCGCGAATTTCAAACGCTTGCACATTGAAGAAAACTCTGGTCAACAACGTTCCTTTTTCCACGCGCTCTATCGAAGAACGAAATCCGTTGGTCAAACTGCAATCCGTGAGCTGCTCCTTGCACAATACAACTTGCGTCTCATTAAAAATCAAGGACACATCCGATCCCTCCTTGAGATACTCCGCTGTTTCAGGCCTTTCGATGACTAGCACCTGACATAGACTCTG
>Ga0114956_1001920_pt1 | contig 16463 bp, 15 predicted proteins | sample MaitaG_FD_87304 | JGI IMG/M metagenome (GOLD analysis project Ga0114956, IMG submission 87304) | Marine algal microbial communities from Maine, USA - Maine_Asex2 metaG | ecosystem: Host-associated > Algae > Red algae > Unclassified | place: Maine, USA | collected 2015-01-05 | reverse complement strand
TCTAGTTTGCCCAGTCGACGAAAATTGTCACCAACAATTTTCACCTTGTACTGCAACTGTTTTTCGTAGTCAAGGTACTGCCATTTACAACCTCCGCAAGTACCAAAGTGCTCGCAAAATGCCTCTATACGATCGGGTGAAGGCGTCTTGAGTTCCAGCACTCTACCAGCCACGTAACCAGAGGTGGTTTTACGCACAAGAACGTCCACCACATCCCCTGGAATGGCATCGTCTATGAACAAAGCTTTGCCGTTGGGCATGGTAGCAAATCCTTTACCTCTTGCTACCAAATCAACGACTTCGATATCGTTCAAAATTTTCTTCTTCTTGCGGGTTCTTGCCATGGTTTCGCAAAGGTACGTCTAATCGGTTTGCCCCGAGAAACAAGAATACACAGCAAGTCAATGCATATCTCCGTTCTCACAGGGATTCTCAGTGACATACTGTCCTTGTTTTCAAGGGAATGTAATTTGAATGTGAATTTGTTGGAACGGGAAGTCAAAGAAGGTGGTGAATGATAATACTTGGTTCTCGCAAGAGTTGTGTGACGATTGATGTTATGCGATGAATGAAATCGATGATGGAATTTGCAATTCCAGCCACATCAAAGAGCCTTTGAGCTCATTTCGCAGGCAAAATGCTTTTCTCTGTGGGGTTGTTTTTCGCTTAAATTCTTTTACAAGAAAGGTGAAAAAGCTTCTACCGCTACATGCACAAGGCGGACGACCCTAGATATCGAAGTTTATCATCGATCATAGATTCGATTGGGAAATAATTCCTATATTCAAAGGAACAGTATTTGATCTTTCTAACCGGAAACTTGCATGTCTAAAAACAAGACCTTTATTCTGGCTAATTTATTAAGTCAAGATGAGGCTGATGAACTAGTGCGAGATTTAGATGAGGGAAAAAAGGAAAGGCAATCCTTGCTATTGCAAACGCTCCGAAAATTTTCAGATTACAAATCTTCTCGATCTTCCATATTTCTAACAGTCTACAGTGATGACTATTCCAAGGAAAAGGATTATCTGCTAAGGAATGATTTGCGAAAATTGACCAATGTGATAAAAAGTTTTATCCAGCGCGAAATTGCAAAGACAAGTAAGTCAATTGATTACTATCAAATTTTGCATAAGAGAAAGGCTTATGCTTTGTTTGAAAAAGAAATTGTAAAAACGATTGAACAGTTAAAAAAGACACAGCATGAATCCTTATATGAACATCAGAAAAAGTATTGTGAATTCATTTTGAGGTATAAGCCTAGGGTGGAAAGTGACCTAAAGAAGCAGAGGATATTGTTTTTGGATATTATCAGCCAAACGCCAGATGATGAGGCTTATTTCAAAAGTTACTTCATCTTGCTTTTAGCTGTTTTGGAGAGAATAACCTGGCAATATTTTTCCGCAGAACTTAGTGATTTGTCTTTGCTTCATTCCTTTGATTCAAAAGCAAGCGGCTTGGTGAAGTACAATTTGGAAAAAGCTAAATCATACCAGGTTTTTGGCATTGATAGAATAGAACAATTGAACAATTGTATGGCATTTTTAAAGGTGTCTTCTAAGCAAAAAGAGGAATTGAAAAAAGAAGCCAGCTATTTAGAAAGTCAATTAGGCTTAGAATATTATTTGCTTCCAGATTTCGATAAAAGTCTGAAGCATTATGAGAAGGCTTATTTGAATTTTGATTTGCTTGACAATAGTCAAAAAATTCAATTGATATACAATTACTCCAGTATGCGCTGCGCTTCAAATGATGATGCTGAGGTGATAAGATTATTGGGTAAGCATATTGATATTTTTGATAAAACACCGTACATACACAATGTTAGCTTGTTTTTGCTGATGGCACATATTAATACCAATCAAATTGCTAATCTTAGGAATTTACTTCCCGATCAAAATGCTTCAGAAGAACTTACTAAAGATGCGCAATTGTATTGGCGTGTCTTGGAATGTATCGTTTTGTACTATGAGAATTCCTATGAGCTTTTGATTACTTACTTGGAGAATATTTACAACACTTCTCGTTACAATAGATTTGTGGACAAAGCATTTGTTGAATTCTCTAAAATATTCCAACGATTTCTAAATGCTAAAATAGTCCTTGATAAGGAAGATAAATTTACAAAATTAGAAGCTTGTAAATTGGCTTCTGATGATTTCATAAGTGCATATAAGTTGGGTTTTGGTAGTAATATGCTCTGCTCCATTTGGTTGAATAAAGAAGTGGAAAGGGCAATTGTCGAAATTGGACAATAATCAATATGTCTTCAGATACTATAGGATTTGAGTTGTTGAGCATCCAGTTATGTGAACCGGTTACGAAGCGGTGAGCAAAAGTTGCCTCCACATCAATACAAACTCCCCGGCATGCCTTTTTTAAAAATGTATTCCTGTTTCTGGGCTCGAATGTCTGAAATTCCTGCAACTGTTTCAAACTGCAGTCTTTTTCAAGCCTTTCCGTTGTATCACTTTTCTGAGCTCATGATTCCAGCCCCAATTGTAGGCATTGGCTGGGAGTGCTCAATCCGAGGCAAATCAACTCTGTAATACACTGCTTCATTCGACCATGTCTAACTCGAGGCATTGATTCTTCAGCTGTCACAAAATCGAAAATTTCACGTTGCATAGCCCTTACCCCTTAGCTAGCTTTAGCTTATTGTTTTTTACTACTCTTTAACTTGAAATGTGAAATGCCAGCTATGAAAACCAAACAACTACTACCTCTGCGCCAATGATGTAACGTGACTATGCTGAATTCAAGCTCTCTAGAGCGTTCTTGATAGTCTTTCCCTGAGTCTAAAGCCTCGCACATCACTGCGACAACTATAGTTTAGTAAAATTACAAATCATGATTTATCAACTTCTAATTTTAATGCTAATAACCTTCGGCAACAGTTGTAATTCGCAAAATGAAGAAGTGTTTGAGATAAATCTAGAGGATTATACAATGCAAATTGAAGTAAAGTCAAATTTTGTTACAAGTATCAAGCATGGGTTTGACTCCAAAGTTTACAGAGCGATTTCTGCCTCTCAAGAAACATTAATGGATATTGAAGTTGGATTTAGTATTTCCAATTTATTTTACTCGAAAGAGGATTTCGAAAATGAGCAAGTAGGAAAAGAGTCAATGATAATACCTGAAAACAGAATCAGGCTTACATATTCAACGAATGAAAATACCCTTAGAAATATAAGCGGAAAGGTATTTTACCCCACGGATTCGAGATTCTTAAATTGCCTAAATTTTGAAGTCTCCGAAAAGGAATTTCAACAACTAATAATCATTTTACAAAACATTAAGATAAAAAAACAATGAAAAATACATTTTTGTTAATATTTGTTTTAATTTTTTGCTCATCAGTCTTGAAAGGACAGTCAGAGTCTTGTGGGACGATAGCAAACGAAAAAACTTTGAGTGAAATTTTTCTAAGGTCCTCAAAGTTCAATCAAAATTTATCAATTATTCAGAACGCCGATCTTTCCAGAGTTAGGAAAATAATTGATATAAATAGAATTAATGACATTTCACTAAATCTTGAAACTGAAGCACCGACCAGAGAAGTTGCTATACATGCAACTATTTTAAGAAAGTCAAATGGTAGCGGAGGTATTTCTACGAGTGTTATTGAAAACAACATAAGTAGTCTAAATGATAGATATCGTGACTTTAATATTAGCTTCTACATTTGTGATTACAGCTATGTTGACAACGATACTCATTTTAGTCATAGTTTCAGCAACTCAAGCCATCCAGACTATATAACAAGTAGCAATTTAGATGATAATAACATAGGCGGTGCAATCAATATTTACTTTGTTCCAAATTCGTCCGGAACATCATGGTCTTCTTTTCCTTGGATGGATAGAGAACATATTGTAATGTGGAATAGTCATGTTGCGGGAGCTAACTCCAGTAACTCCAGTAACTCAGGTATTCTTAGTCATGAGATTGGTCATTGGTTTGGATTGCTACATACCTTCGAAACTGCCAGAGGAAGAGAGCTGGTTAATGGTTCTAACTGTAATGCGGCAGGGGATGGAGTATGTGATACACCCGCGGACGGAGATGGGACCCATAATAGTTCAACTTGTAAATACACAGACAATTTGACTGATGCTAATGGGAAATTATATGCTCCGATGGTTACTAATATTATGAGCTATTACTTCGGTTGCTTGGATGATTTCACCAATGGACAAGAGCAAGTTGTTCAAACAAATTTAGTGAGTACAAGAAATTCAGTACTATCAAGTCCTGTGGGATGTTCAATAGTAGGACAAAAAGTAAAAGACTATGAATGGTCAGAGGGCTGGACCAATAGTGAGTTTTTCACGATAAATAATCAGACATATCTTTTCCTTCTCAAACAAAAAGAAATGACTGACGCAGGTAAAAACGTTCATATTCAGAAAATGAAAAGTGATGGCACAGTAGGACCAAGAGTAAAAGACTATAAATGGTCAGCGGGCTGGACCAATAGTGAGTTTTTCACGATAAATAATCAGACATATCTTTTCCTTCTCAAGCAAAAAGGATATAGCGACTCAGATAAAAACGTTCATATCCACAAAATGAACAGTGATGGTACGGTAGGAAAAAGAGTAAAAGACTATAAGTGGTCAGAGGGCTGGGCGAAAAGTGAGTTTTTCACGATAAATAATCAGACATATCTTTTCCTTCTCAAACAAAAGGGATACAGTAAATCAGAGAAAAACGTTCATATCCACGAAATGAACAGTGATGGTACGGTAGGAAAAAGAGTAAAGGACTATAAATGGTCAGAGGGCTGGACCAATAGTGAGTTTCTCACGATAAATAATCAGACTTATCTATTCCTACTTAAACAAAAAGGATATAGTAAGTCAGATAAGAACGTTCATATCCACAAAATGAATAGTGATGGTACAGTGGGGCCAAGAGTAAAAGACTATAAATGGTCAGAGGGCTGGACCAATAGTGAGTTTTTGACGATAAATAATCAGACTTATCTTTTCCTTCTCAAGCAAAAAGGATATAGTGACTCAAATCGAAATGTACATGTTCATGAAATGAACAGTAATGGAAAGGTTGGTAAAAGAGTTGCAATGTATAAGTGGACAGAAGGGTGGACAAATGCCGAGTTTTTCACAGGCAGTAACGATGGTTATCTCCTTTTACTAAGACAAAAAGGAATGAGTGGGCATGGCAAAAATGTCCACATTCACAAGATGGAATAACAAAAGAAATAAGGTGAGAACAGGGCTGAAGTTGAAGCGGCAGTAGTCCATTTATTGGGCTACTGTGTTTAGGCAGGCCGTTCATCGTTTGGTCGGTTAAAGGATTACAGAAACAAAGGAGGTCGCTTCAGTCAAAATGAAGCGACCTTTTCTTGCATTGTGCCATGAGATGCAGAACCATTCTTGTGGAATTTAGACTGAATCTCTCCCCAGAGTAAGATTTTCTCGTTTTCGATATTCAAGTTGCAATCAGTTCCCAAAGACAAATTCGAGTTCTTCAGTGGGAAAATCAGATTGGCTGCTCATTCACCACATCTGAGCCCGCTCTAGGTACGAATTCTTTGCGGCAAAAACCATCGGCAACAAAACCACTGATAAACTCGGAACTCGTAGGCTTGCAAGGCATAGCAATCTTTTCGCTCAGATCTTCCGAGTATTTACCTTTTTGCTATTGTTGCATTTAGTAAGTAGGAAGATGTTTGATGTTCTAACTTTGCATTGTGTCGAATCAACCACCAGGAAACGAAGGGAGCTTACTAGAACTCCGCAGCGATCTAAAAGTGATCGGAGATTATTTCAAGGAGATAGCCAATGAGGTCATCGAATTGGGAATCACCGAGCATCCCATTTTTATAGCGCATCGCGAAAAATCTGTTCAGTTAGGCCGTCCGATCATCAAAAAAGATCTGTCGAAAACCCACTGGTCATTCAATGCCTCTCACATGGAGGAGTTTGTCAAAAAGGGTTTTCTGGAGGAAGAGAAGCTCGATCAGTTCAAATCGGTCTATAAAAATCCGGCACGATTCATCTGTTTCTTTATTGTGAGTCCAAATCAAATGGAATTTGTCTGGGCACCCTACGACCTTGATGAAGACATGAAGTAAAGCTCCAAACATCTCCTTCATCGAAAAGAAAGATCATGAAGTGGGATTTGAAAAAACGTTTGAGTCAGTGGCAAGGCCATTGCCGAGGTAACCTGAAAGATTTTGCGGGCTTATTGTATCCAGATTGGTGTTGCGGCTGCGGCAAGCGCCTGGGAGATCAAGAGCAAGAGATTTGTCTCCATTGCTTGGGAGATCTGCCAAGAACCTTTTTTCACCAAAGTATAGAAAACCCAATAGAGAAACTCTTTTGGACCCGAGCCGATATTAGTTACGCGACTTCTTGGTTAGAATTTCGAAAAGCATCTTGTGTTCAGCAGATGATGCACCAACTGAAGTATGGCGGGCGAGAGGAGTTGGGCGTGCAATTGGGAACACTATTCGCCCAAGACTTGCTCAACGAACCGCTCTGGGAGCATGATGTAGTGGTGCCAGTTCCCCTTCATCCCAACCGTCAGCGCACGCGAGGTTACAATCAAGCCGAAACCTTGGCTCGCGGAATGAACAAGATCACCGGAGTGCCCGTGCTAGAGAACGGCTTAACCCGAACGAGCTCAAATAAAACCCAAACCCGTAGATCGAGAGAAGAGCGCTTTGAGAATGTTGAGTCCATCTTTTCTTGTCCCGACACGACACTTTTGGAGAATCGCCGCATATTGCTGGTCGACGATGTGGTAACAACCGGAGCCACGCTTTCGTCCTGTGCCAACGAGCTCCTAAGCATTCCAGGCGTAGCAGTTTTGGTGGCAACCATCGCCTATTCACCAGGTTTTTAGGTGTTCGGGTACAATTGCTGATAGATAATATTAGCCCAGAGCGGCCGTTTGCAAATAGACCTGCCTATTTTTGCGGCTTCAAAATCACGAATTTGAGAAATTACTGCCTCGTATTTTTTACAGCTTTCTTGGGCTTTTTCATGCTAGGAACGATGAGCTCTTGCCTCAACGATGATATCCTCGAAGACGATTCGGCTTTCCCTTTTGCGGAAATCGACACATTGGCCTTCGATACAATCTTCACCACCTTAGGTTCAACAACAGAGTTCTTTTTGATCTACAACATCCACGACAAAAAAATGGTAGTGGACCGTATTTATGTAGCCGGTGGCAACGATTCTCAATACAGAATCAACGTGGACGGGGTAGATGGGAACATGCACGAAAACGTAATCATTGGTCCAAACGATTCGCTCTATGTATTTGTAGAGGTAACGGTTGATCCAGACGATGCCACTACACCATTTCTCTTGGAAGACTCTGTGATGATTGAATACGGTGAGTTCTCCGACCAGGTTTTGCTCGAGGCCTACGGGCAAAATGCCACCTTTTATTCCGCAGTTGCAGTTTGTGATGAAACCTTTACCGATGAGTTGCCGATTGTGATCACGCGATTGCTTCGTGTGCCGCCCGATTGCACCCTCACTATTGAGGAAGGTGTAGATATGTACATCAGGCGAGGAGCCAGCATCATTGTTGAAGGCAATCTGATTGTCAATGGTACGGTCGATAGCTTGGTCACCTTTCAAGGAATTCGCTTGGAAGAATACTTTGATGAACGGGCCGGCCAATGGCGCGGAATTGATTTGCTGCGTGGCAGTCATGCAGAAATTCGAAATGCCGTTATTCAAAATTCAGATGTAGGTGTGAGCTTGGGATCCATCATTCCTGAAGCCGATGGTTCGATCGATGTGTCAAAGTTTGAGGTAGACATTCCCACAATGATCATGGAGAATACCTTGATGCGATACCAGTTGGGTAGCGGTATTTACGCATTGAACGCAGATGTAGAAATGAACAATTGCTTGATACACAGCAGTGGAGGCAACATATACAACATGACATATGGTGGTACAGCGAACATCACCAATTGCACATTTGCCAACTACGGAGGAATCCTCGATCATCAGAATGAGATCCTTTCCCTGGCAAATGCTGTTCAATGGGTCACCGGAGGAGATATCTTTTCTCGCCCTGGAGAAGCCAACATTACCAACACAATCATCCACGGTTCACAAGACGAAGAGGTCGCCATCCAAGATTCGGTGCCCGTTGTCAACGAACTCATTTACCGTTTTGATCATTGCATCTTGAAAACAGAGCTCGAACCCAACGAGTTTTACATGAATTGTCAAATCGATCCAGCTAGTCAAGACACTTTGTTTTTCGATCGCTTTTTGGGCGACTATCATTTGAACGACGACTCTCCAGCAATTGATGCAGGAATTTCGAACAGCATTACGCCTTTTACTGATTTAGAAGGCAAGGTTAGAGATGGTGCTCCAGATATTGGTTGTTACGAGTTTTAGTCGGAAAAAATCGCACCATCAACAACTACTTTAGTGCAAAATCTCTGAAGAAGTACTTTTCTTCTTTTTGATGAAGGTTCCGAGAAAAAACCGTCGGGAATATCTACATAATCACTTATACGTCAAACTCCTTCAATTAGCTGGTGTGTTTCTTTCCGTTTTTCTTTTGCTTTGATTATAAAGGCAGTACCTTTGCCGCGAAAAAAAACAGAAAAACCCGGTGCAGGACAATCATATCCGTTTTTTTTATACGCTGATTCTGACAGTAATTGTCGGACTTGGCCTTGGAATGTCAAATGACCTAAATGCTCAAAATGGGCATCAGGGTAAAGACCATTCTGGCCACAATCACGCAGGACATAACCACGATTCACATGCTGGTCACAACCACGCTCCTGGAGAGCATGGTAAGGCAGCTGTAAAAGATCCTCATGCAGGGCACAACCATGCGCCCGGTGCGCATGGGAAAGCCGTTCGCAAAAAGGTAGGTGTTGCGCATGATGATCACAATCACGGTTCAAAGGGCGCACACGCTGCTCATAGTTCTCACGGTGGAAAAGAAAAGCCACCGAATGTGACTGACATGATTATGCATCACATTGCCGATGCGAATGAATTTCACATCGTTGGAGATATTTCAATTCCCCTTCCATGCATCATGTACCACAAAGACCGCGGTCTTTCGATGTTCCTTTCCAACAAGTTGGGTGGGCACCATGAGTCGAAAGCTTACAACGGTTATGTGATGAACCACGGACGAGTGGAAGCCATCAAGGGCGATTTTCCAAGTGGATTGGTCGACATTAAAAGCGATGGTCACGGGCACTTCACCCACAATGGCAAAACCATTGCTACAGAAGCGAGTGCGAAAATAGGAGCGGGAAGTAGCTTCTACGATTTCTCAATTACAAAAAATGTGTTCACCATGTTGCTGGCGGCTTTCTTGTTGCTCGGCATCTTCTTTACGGTGGCCAAATCATATAAAAGACGCGAAGGACTGCCACCATCTGGTTTGCAATCTGTCATCGAGCCGATGTTCGTATTTATCCGAGATGAAGTGGCAAAGCCGATGATTCCACACAAATGGGAAAAGTACATGCCATTCTTAATGACATTATTCTTCTTCATTTTGATTGCAAATTTGTTGGGCTTGGTGCCATTCTTCCCAGGAAGTGCAAACCTCAGCGGAAACATTGCCTTTACGGCTGTTTTAGCTTTCATCACTTTATTGGTGGTAAGCTTTAGTGGTAACGCGCACTATTGGAAACACATTTTCTGGATGCCTGGAGTACCAACAGCGATAAAGCCAGTTTTGGCAGTTGTTGAGGGAATGGGAATCATCCTAAAGCCTTTTGTATTGATGCTGCGTTTGTTTGCAAACATCACTGGAGGGCACATTGTAGTATTGAGTTTGGTGAGTTTGATATGGATCTTCGGTAATTACGGAGAAAGTCTGTTGGGATCTGCCGGTGGCGCAGCAATTGCTGTTCCGTTTGTGATTTTCATTAGTATGATAGAATTGCTGGTAGCATTCCTACAAGCATTCATCTTCACCATTCTTACAGCCTTGTACATTGGATCGGCGGTAGAAGAACCGGAGCATCACTAGTACAAGCATTGATTAGATTAGAATTGAAATAATAACAATAGAACTTTAAAATTTACTTATTATGATTTACGGAATTGCCGCAATTGGTGCCGGATTAGCTGCTATCGCTGCTGGAATCGGAATTGGACAAATCGGTGGTAAAGCAATGGAAGCCATTGCTCGTCAGCCTGAGGCAGTTGGAGACATTCGTACGAACATGTTGATCGCTGCTGCACTTGTTGAGGGTGCTGCGATTTTCGCAATCGTTGTTGCGCTGCTTCAAGCAGCTCCAGCCGCTTAATACCTAATTACATCAAATAAGTTGATAAAAAATAAGCCGATCCGGAGTAATACCGGATCGGATTTTTTGCCAACTCTAATTTTGTAAAAAGTCATTACCTATGATGGTCCTTTTAAAATCCTCTCCTTTTTCTCTAGTGCAGCCCGATTACGGATTACTGTTCTGGACAGCTCTGATATTTTGTATCCTCTGGTTAATCCTAGGGAAATTTGCATTTGGTCCAATCACCAACGCCTTGCGCGATCGGGAAGATGGAATCCGTGATGCTTTAGATGCTGCAGAGAAAGCGAAGGCTGAAATGGCAAACCTCACAGCTGAAAACGAACGCATTCTTGCAGAAGCACGGGAAGAGCGCACGTTGATTTTGGCAGAGGCGAAGGAAATGAAAGCAAGTATTTTGGACGAAGCCCGTCAAAAGGCCAAGGAAGAGGCAAAGAAAATTGCCGCCCAAAGTATGGAAGAAATCGCAGTGCAAAAAAGAACTGCTATTGCAGAAGTGAAGAACTTGATTGGTTCGGAAACAGTAAACATTACGGAGAAACTTTTGTCTCGTGAATTGGATACTGGTGATAAGCACTCTGCTTACATCCTTCAAGAAATGCAGAAGCTTAACCTGAATTAATACATCTAGATGAGCTCTTCACGAATTTCAGGCAGATATGCCAAAGCATTGATCGAACTAGCTGAGGAAAAAGGCGCTTTGACAGAGGTATCTAGTGATATCAAGTCATTGTTGTCAATCATCCAAAGCAACAATGACTTGCAAAGTTTCTTTCAAAGTCCGGTAATTAAGCCGGCCAAGAAAACGACTACAGCAAGTGCAATGTTTGAAGGAAAGGTGCACAACATTACATGGTTGTTTCTCAGTCTTTTGATAAGAAAGAGAAGAGAGGGGCACATTGAAGATGTTTTTGCAGCCTACAACCAGCAATACAACAAGCTCAACAAAATTGCCACTGCTACTTTGATCACCGCTACAGAAGTGGGGGATGAGATCAAGGATAAAGTAAAGGGCATGGTTTTGAAAAGTTTGGAAGGAGTGGAAACTGTTGAAATTACCACGGAGATAGACAAAAGCTTGTTGGGAGGTTTCGTTTTGAAATACGAAGACAAACTGTATGATGCCAGCCTAAAGAAAAAGCTGGAAAGATTGAGAAAAGAATTTTCATAAAAGCTACACGGCAAAAACATAAATTACAATGACTGAAGTAAGAGCCGAAGAAATTTCGTCGATACTGCGCGAGCAACTCAGCAATTTTAAGTCTGCTGCCGAGCTCGAAGAAGTTGGTACCGTTCTCCAAATTGGTGATGGTATCGCTCGTATTTACGGTTTGACAAATGCTCAAGCCGGTGAATTGATCGAGTTCGACAACGGAGTTCGCGGCATCGTTCTTAACCTTGAGGAAGACAATGTGGGTGCAGTACTCATGGGTACTTCCGCAGGAATTAAAGAAGGCGATAACGTAAAACGTACGGGTAAGATCGCTTCTGTTCCAGTAGGTGAAGGGATGGTAGGACGTGTAGTAAACACTTTGGGGCAGCCAATCGATGGCAAAGGCCCTATTCCTGGTGAGTTACTCGATTTGCCATTGGAGCGTAAAGCACCAGGTGTAATTTACCGCCAGCCGGTAAACGAGCCATTGCAAACAGGTATCAAAGCAATCGATGCGATGATTCCAATTGGCCGTGGCCAACGTGAGCTCATCATTGGTGACCGTCAAACAGGGAAGACGGCCATCGCGATCGACACGATCATCAACCAAAAAGAATTTCACGAACGCAACGAAACAGTGTACTGCATTTATGTAGCCGTAGGTCAAAAGGCCTCAACGGTTGCGCAAGTAGCACGTGACCTCGAAGAAGCCGGAGCAATGGCTTACACGATAATTGTAAGTTCTTCCGCTGCAGATCCTGCACCAAACCAATTCTACGCACCTTTTACGGGAGCAGCAATTGGAGAGTTCTTCCGAGATACGGGTCGTCCGGCACTCATCATTTTCGATGATTTGTCAAAACAAGCCGTAGCATATCGTGAGGTGTCATTGTTGCTGCGTCGTCCTCCAGGGCGTGAGGCATACCCGGGTGATGTATTTTACCTACACAGCCGTTTGCTCGAGCGTGCAGCCAAGATCATCGCCGATGACAAGGTAGCATCAGAGATGAATGACTTGCCAGATGTTTTGAGAGACCGCGTGAAAGGAGGAGGCTCATTAACAGCTCTTCCAATCATTGAAACACAAGCAGGTGATGTATCTGCTTATATCCCAACCAACGTAATTTCGATTACCGATGGCCAAATCTTCTTGGATGCCGATCTCTTTAACGGAGGTATTCGTCCAGCGATTGATGTAGGACTATCTGTATCTCGTGTTGGAGGTAATGCTCAGATTAAGTCGATGAAAAAAGTAGCTGGTACTTTGAAGTTGGATCAAGCACAGTTCCGTGAGCTCGAGGCATTCTCGAAATTCGGATCTGATTTGGATGCAGCCACGAAAGCAGTACTCGACAAAGGTATCCGCAACGTGGAAATCCTTAAGCAAGGTCAGTACTCACCGTACTCAGTAGAAAAGCAAATTGCCATTATTTTCCTTGGATCACAAGGTCTGTTGCGCGATGTTCCAGTAGACAAAGTAGGAGAGTTTGAAGAATCTTACCTGTCTTTGATGGAACGCAAGCACGCAGGAATCTTGGATACATTGAAGAGTGGAAAGCTCACCGATGAGACCAAAGAAGTAATGACACGTGTTGCAGCAGAAATAAGCTCGCAATACAAGAAGTCGTAAGCATCAATCGAGGAATTCTAGCAAATCTGAACAATGTCAGGAAAGTTAAAGGAAGTAAAAACCAGGATCGCGTCGGTAAAGTCGACTCAGCAGATCACCAAAGCCATGAAATTGGTAGCGGCTTCTAAGCTGAAGAGAGCAACTGATGCAATTGTAGAGATGCGTCCTTATGCGACCAAGCTGGGCGAAATGCTGAGCAACATTGTGAAAGCCACAGAAGGGGAAGTAAACCTCGAGTTGGCCAATCAGCGTCCTGAAATTGATAACGTGCTTTTGGTAGTGATCACCTCAGACAAAGGTCTTTGTGGTGGTTTCAATGCCAACGTTATCAAGCAAGGTGTGAAAGGTTTGGAGCTTTTCGATCAACAACGCCAAGCTGGCAAGTTGACGGTTTTGACTTTGGGTAAAAAAGGCAACGACTTCTTCAAGAAGCAAGAAAACTTGAACCTCATTGACGACTACGTAAATGTGTTCAAATCATTGAACTTTGAAACAGCTTCAGAAGCAGCTGAATTCATCCTTGAGAAATATTCGATTGGTGAGTTTGACATGGTAAAGGTGGCTTATGCTGAATTCAAAAACCCAGTGGTTCAGAATTTCCAGTTGAAAGACTTCTTGCCAATTCCGCGAATAGATGCTCCAATAGTAAGCGACAGTGCTGAAAATAAAGGCGGAAACGCCGATTACATTTTCGAGCCCAGCAAGGAAGTGTTGTTGAAGGAGTTGGCTCCGAAAATTTTGAAGACACAACTCTACAGCTATATGCTGGACAGTAACGCTTCGGAACACGGCGCTCGAATGACGGCAATGGAGGCAGCGACTGAAAATGCGAACGAATTGTTGCGTGATCTAAAGTTGACTTACAATCGAGCTCGACAAGCGGCAATTACTACCGAGCTTACGGAGATCGTTTCTGGTGCAGCTGCTCTAAAGGGCAATTAGTAAGACAATGGCATACTTTGTCACCCATGGGATTACAAGAAGCCGTTCAATAAATAAATCAAATAGAAACGCCGCTCGATTATTCGAGCGGCGTTTTTTTTATATTGTTACTGAATTACTGATCTTTCTTACCTGCACCTGCACCTGCACCTGCACCTGCTAAGGCGCTAGCCGATCAATATCCCACTTTCCATCTTCTCCCAATCGGTACACAATCCGATCATGCAAACGGGCAGGTCTTCCTTGCCAAAACTCGAAACGGTGAGGTCTCACAATAAAACCACCCCAATGATCTGGCCGAGAAAGATCTCCCGACTCTTTTACACGCTTGTAATTCTCCTGCAATTCTTTACGTGAGTCAACGGTCGAACTTTGATTGGAGGAAATCGAAGCCGCGCGACTGTCGGCGGGTCTATTGTTGAAATAGGTATCCGATTGCTCTTTCGACACCTTTTCAACTTGTCCCTCAATCCGAATCTGTCGTTCCAGCTCATCCCAAAAGAAAAGCAAGGCCGCTTGCGGATTGGCAATTAAGTCCCTACCCTTTCTACTGTTGTAGTTCGTGTAAAAGACAAATCCCTCATTAGAAAAGTCTCTCATCAAAACAACCCGAGCAGAGGGTTGACCTTTGGAGTTTGACGAGGCAAGAATCATGGCATTGGCTTCCCGAACATCAGAATTGGCAGCAACTGCAAACCAGCTACTGAATTGTTGAACGGGGTCTTTGTCAATTTTTGATTCCAACAACTCCCCACGATCATAATTTTCTCGTGCATAATTAAGGTCCTCCTTATGCTTGTCTTTTGCGCTCATCCTTTGCTGTAAAATTGTCCTCCCGAAAGTTCGTCTAAACTTTGCAGTTATTCTCCTGGTAGGGCAATTCTGCTTTGAGAAGCTCCACCAAAAAATCCATAACCATTTTCCACATTGCTGTAAACTTGAACGGGTTCTGCAAATGGATTGTCTCGGTTACTGCCTTGAAAATCTACCGATCTTGAATAGAGGTAGAAATCTTTCGAGATGGTTCCCAAGAACAACTCTATATTTTTACCAGAGTTAATTTGGTTAACTAGGTTTCGATCTACAAAAAATTCCAATTTCTTTTCTAGATCACTAAAGGTAAGATCTCTAAAGTAACTGTCAATTCCTCTTTTGCAATCGATTTCGCTTCCAGCAAAAGGGTCATCATTGCTGGCCCCAAAAACAGCATCTAAGCTAAAAAGGCACCACGAATTACAATTGTCATATTGGTCACATTCGAACACTCGAATGTAATAATAATTTTCGACCGAAGGCTCATCGGTAAAGCTTAGGGTATATTCACTGTAGTCTCCTTCGCCAGCCAGACTTAGGTAATCTATATCGGTAAGTTCTATGTCGTCAATTTCTACTGGATTAGGAATTAAGCCCACTGCTTGAACACTCTCATAACCGGGTGCCGATACTTTAATAGTATACTCTTTCCCAATCTCGGGAGAGAAGTCAGGAGCAGCATACAAATTGTCTCCGTAATAAGCATTGGCAACATTCAGAACCTCATAAAATTCCAATGCAGTCAAGAATTCCTCACCCTCAAATACTTCTACAGTAGCGTTAGTGATACGTGTTTCACCATTGTAAATATATCGCTCATCAAGAACGGGAATACTGTGAGAAATAGTGGCAATAAATGGTCGGTCATCATTCAAAATTGAATTGACCACAATTTTACTTTCCGGAATGGGCACATCCAAATCGGCAGTAGTTTCGAACCAGTCTTCGCAACTGCTGAATAAGATCAACAGAAAAGCCAAGAAACTATATGTAATTAAATTTTTCATTGTAATTGATCTAACTAAGTAATTTTGAAAATAGCAAAGTTGAAAACGGACAGTTATTAGTTTTGCATCCATAAGTGTGAAATGTTACCATTTACGTGTCCAAGAGAAAGAAGGAATAAGCGGAAATAAATGAACTTCTTTAAAAGCAGGTTTTCCGTTCGAACTTCCTTCAAAAATGAAGAATGGATTCTTGTGGTTGTAAGCATTGTAAAAACTGAGGTTCCAAGTACGTTCACCTCTTTTCTTTTGTTTCGTGAAATTTATACCCACATCAAGTCGGTGATACGCGCCCATTCGAAAGCTATTACGTTCACCATAACTAACCAATTCTGAATAGTAGCTATAATCAACAGGAGCTCCTTCGTATCGTTCCAATGGCAAAGTAATAGCAACACCGGTTCCGTAAACCCAAGTTCCAGAAATATCAATTCCTTCACTCAATTCGTAAATTCCAACTAAGGAAATATCATGACGACGATCGTACTTGTAAGGAAATTTATTTCCGAAATTTAATTCCGAACCTGGTCGACTGAAGTCACGGTTCGACCAAGCAAGGGTATAGCCCAACCAACCCGTAAATCGACCGGTCTTTTTTTGAATAAATAATTCTAATCCATAAGCATC
>Ga0114956_1001919_pt1 | contig 16465 bp, 17 predicted proteins | sample MaitaG_FD_87304 | JGI IMG/M metagenome (GOLD analysis project Ga0114956, IMG submission 87304) | Marine algal microbial communities from Maine, USA - Maine_Asex2 metaG | ecosystem: Host-associated > Algae > Red algae > Unclassified | place: Maine, USA | collected 2015-01-05 | reverse complement strand
GTTACATCACCGTTACCGCCCTAATGAATCTGGATTTTCCAGTGGTCATGGGTTCTGTTTTATTTACCGCCGCCATTTTTGTAACCGTTAATATTTTGGTGGATGCCTTGTATGGAGTCTTGGATCCTGGAGTGCGGAAGGATTAATTAAGTAAGAATCAAGTTCAATGTAGAATAAGTACATGCGAAAACAAACAAAACAAACACATAATGTTACGAACATTACTTTTTTTATTGCTTTGCCTAAATACTCTTATCGTCTTTGGTCAAGAAAAATATGAAGATGAAGAAGTTACTTTTGAGTTTGAAAATGGACACAAAGAAACAGTTTCTTTTAGCGATTTAAATCCCAACAATGTCGATAAAAAACTCATTGTAATTTCACCAATAAGTATACTAGTTGTCGATTATTTAAGTTCTAGTGATGATGTTCTTGGATATGGCCCTTTTGGATTAGACCTAGGGTACGAATACTATTCAGATGCACTGAATTTAAAATATGGTGGAGTATTGTCTTATCAACCAATGGATTGGCGGAGCAACAAGGAAGGCAAAAACGCTTTTGATCGCCCATCAATAACAGCCGAAATTCATGGGCATGTTACTTTTGTTAAGTTTCTTGGGCGTAAAAAGGTAAAGTTCGAAACTTTAAGACCTACCGACGAAGCACTTACATACAATCGATACAACTTTCGACATCGCTTACCTTATGTGGGAACGATTAATGTAAGAAATGGCTTAAGATACTTTCAAAATGGAATGCACTTTGATCAAGCTTATCGTTTTCATAGTATAGCAATTGCTGGTTTTTTTACAGGGATATCCTCTAATATGTTTTTTAGCTATAGAGTCAATAAGCGTTATGAAAAAATATTGGGCGAAATATTTATAGACCTATTATACACGCCTTATCAAAGAGTATATGGCGAATTAAGAGAAGGAGCAGAAATTCTGCCTTCTGTTGAGATTGGTGATAATGGATGGATTAATGATCCCAGTTTGTATGAAAATAAAATAGGATATCGAATGGGAATCGCCTACAGGAGTGATTATTATGCCATTTCTTTTGAATTAGGGAAATTAGCAGGTCCAAACATAGGAGCCTATGGTTTATTTAAAATTGGTTTTTTCCTTAGTACTAAGAAAACCTGATCATAAACTAATTTATTTTTAAAAATACTGAGGAATCAGTCTTTTTAATTTTTCCAATGTTTCCGCTACCGTTAAATCACTCATACCACCAGCAGCATTGGCATGTCCGCCTCCGTCAAAATGTTCTTTTGCTAAAACATTCACTGGATTTTCTGCGCCCTTAGAACGAAAAGAAATTTTCATGATGCCATCTTTTTCTTTAAACACAATGGCTGCCTTCATTCCTTTTATAGACAAGAGCAAATTAGCCAAGCCATCTGTATCTCCTTTTTGGTAATTGTACTTGGCGAGTTCTTCTTTCGACAAAGAAATGATCGCAACATTTTGTTCGTATAAAATCTCTAATTTTTCACTCATGGCATAGCCTTGCAAACGCAAACGATTTTCTGTATTCGTATCGTTTAACTTTTCGTGAATTAAGTGATGTTCGACTCCTGCTTCTAAAATTTTAGCTAAAACTTTATGAGTATGTGGCTTTACGGAATTGAACCTAAAACTACCAGTATCTGTCAAAATACCTACATATAATGGCGTCCCAATTTTTTCATCTAACAAAGCTAGATGTCCAGACTGTTCTATTAAATCTACGATTAGTTGAGCCGTAGAGGAGGCAGTTGTTTCTGAAACAGTGAGTGTCGGAAAATCCTCGGGATTCAAATGATGATCTATCATGATTTTCTTACAAGTCACTTCTTCTAATAAGGCTTGCATACCTGGTCCTAGACGGTTTGTTGCATTGTAATCTAAACAGAAAATTAAATCTGCTTTTTTCATTTGAGCTGTTACTTCTTCTGGATTTTCGTCCATCAAAATAATAGCCGTTGTATCCAACCAATATAAAAAATCTGGTGCTTTGTCTGGGTGACAAACAACGGCTTTTTTACCTAGTTTTTCAATAAAATGTAATAGACCTAAAGAAGAGCCAACCGAATCTCCATCTGCAGATTTGTGCGCTGTAATAACGATATGAGTCGCCCCTTGAATTTCTGCTTCAATTTGTTTATAAATATTCATTAACTGTATCTTTTTAAAGGCCTGCAAAGGTAAGTTTATTATTGAGGTGATACAGAGATTATTTTGATTGTAATTATTTAGCTAACCATATAAGGCATTTAAGAAAAATACTGATGAGATATAGTTCTATCTCAAACAGGCATATTCTTGGGTTTATATGTCCTTCATTTTGCCAAAAGGAACATATGAGCTGGTAATCGTAAATGATTGAGGGGATAATAACCAAGAAATTGCAATCTTTTTTTGATAAAACTCTTATATGTCTTATATGGTAAACAGTTACGATTGATTGAAAAATAATCATGAATTATTCCTTCACATAATCATAAGTTGCAGGCGGTCCTGCCATAAATGCTTTTATATTTTCTTTTAGTGCCAAGTGTAGGGGATGGGCTTGGTAAGTTTTATAGTCTGCAACATTGTCAAAAGACATCTCCATCATCATTCCATATTCTGTCAAGGCACGAGGATCTTCTAGGTTTTCAAAGAAGCCCACTTCTAAATTTTTCACCTCGTCGATTGCCTCTAGTTTTTTGACTTCTTTGATTAAAAAACCTTGGTCTGCGGCTGATTTTAGTTTGAATAAAACAACATGAACCAGTTCTCCTTCTTCCTCAATTTGATCCTGCAATTTTTTGACACTGGGTGTTGATGCTTCGAGTTCTTGTTGAACGCTGGTCAATTCTTTCTGAAGAGCTGAATCCGAACAGCTGCTTAAGCCGAAAAGGAATAAGTTTAGGATGATTAAATATTTCATTGGGTGATTTTTTTCTCTACGAATGTAAAATAAATATTTATGGCTTTAATAAAACACACTCAATAATTTTTCCTCCAAATCATTTGGATAGTCCAAGCAAATTATTTATCATTGTATCAAATATAAAAACAACGTTTTATTATATGAAACAATTAAATGAATTTATCTTAACCAATATTGCTCAAACAATTGACGATGCTGCTCGACATGCAAATGCGGTCGCCCAACTTAGTATTACAAATGAGTTTAATTTGGACAATGCCTATACCATACAAAAACTATCTATAGATAGGAGGTTGGAAAGGGGCGAAAAACTAGTAGGGTACAAGCTGGGTTTTACCAGCAAAGCCAAAATGGAACAAATGGGCGTGCATGAGGTAATCTGGGGAAGGTTGACCGATGCGATGCATATTGAAAATGGTGGTCAATTGGACTTTAGTAAGTTCATCCATCCAAGAGCAGAACCAGAAATTGCCTTTAGGGTGAGCAAGAAAATAGATGCGGAGTTGACAATGGACAATGTGGGGGAATACTTCGATGGAGTTGCTGCTGCGATTGAAATCATTGATTCACGCTATGAACAATTTAAGTTTTCATTGGAAGATGTTATTGCCGATAATTGTTCTTCTTCTGCATTTGTAATAGGTGAATGGTTTGATCCCAAAACAGCCGTCAATAACTTGAGTATTGCTTTTAACATCAACGATTCGCTTCGTCAAGAAGGAAATACCAATGCAATTTTGGGAAACCCCATTGAGTCTTTGATTGAAATGTCTAAGATGTCTTTAAAATACGGAGCGCCCATTGAGGTAGGAAGTGTGATTTTGGCGGGTGCTGCGACTTCTGCGGAATACATCAAAATTGGTGATCATATCGAAGCCATTTTTCAAACCTTGGGAAGTGTGAAATTAACCGTTGGGTAATGCTTGAGCTTAAAAATTCTGTTCATAAAACGTTTGCAGTGTTGGAGTACTTCACTGTTCAAAAACCAGAATGGGGTGTGACAGAGTTGGCAAAAGAAATAGGGACAAATAAAAGTACGGTCTTTCGATTTTTGGCTCAGATGCAAGCCATTGGTATTTTGGATAAAGACAATCAAACAGAAAGGTATCGGCTTGGGTTAAAACTATTTGAATTGGGAAATCGTGTGCAATTGCGAACAGCATTTGTTGAGAAGACTCATCCACAATTGGTCTCTGTTGCAAAGAGTATTACCGAAACGGTTCATATTGCTGTCTTGAAAAACCACCAAGTATTTTACATTGATAAAGTGGAGAGTCCACAAGGGCTAAAAATAAGCAGTCACATTGGTAGTTATTTGCCTGCTTATGGTATTGCCTTGGGCAAAGTGCTATTGGCTTTTTTACCCGAAGAAGAACAAAATAAAAGCCTAGATTATATTTTCAATAAAAATAAAACGACCGCTTTTACTAAAAATACCATCAATAATAAAAAGCAAATGCAAGCCGAATTGTTGAAGATTAGGAAACGACAATATGCCATAGATAGAGAAGAATACGAAATCGGATTGATTTGTGTGGCAATTCCTATTTTTAATCAAAAACAACAAGTCGTTGCCAGCCTAAGTGCCTCGGGTCCTGCCAATCGTTTTAAAGAAGCCGAAGTGAAAAATTATGTAGCAACTTTAAAGAAAGGCGCATTGGCAATACAGGAAAAAATAGGCAATTTTAAACTTTTATAAATACTAGATGTGAGATGCTAGATGTGAGATATGAGACTTTTGCAAGGTCGTAAAACAATTCTAAAACATCTCACATCTCACATCTCAAATCTAGTATCTCAATTTTAATATTATGCAGCATCTTCGAATAAATGGACATTCCCATCTTTTGCCTTATCCAGAGCAAATACCAGCTTATTTAAAAGAAAAAGAAATTTTTTGGATAGATGAGGATCGGAAACATATGCTTCAAAAAAATTGGAGACGCCCCGTTACGGATTCAAGTTTTTTCTTAGATGAAAAACTCGAATGGATGAACCGAAATCGGATTGACCATGCCGTTGTGTTAAATCTTTCTCAGCTGTATGGGAATGGCTTGCGTATCAGTGATATGAAACGTGCTTTGCGTTTTCAAAATGATTTTAATGCAAAAGTTCAGCACGACCATCCAACCAAATTTACCTGTGGTTTTGTGGTACACGCTGGTTTTATAGATGGAGCGTGTTGGGAAATTGAGCGTTGTGTAGATGAATTGGGTTTGCGAGTTCTTTGCTTACCAACACACTATATGGATTCGATTGGAAACTGGCGAGGCATTTTTGATGAAGAAACGGCGCCTATTTTTGAATTGGCAAATAAGTACAAACTGGCAATAGAAATCCATCCGTATGATGGTGAAAAATTCATTCGTTTGGCAAACACTGCTTGGCGTTTCCACTTGATTTGGATGTTGGCGCAATGTGCAGATGCCTATCATTTTTATACCCTAAATGGCTTGTATGAAAAGTATCCAAACATACGTGTGTGTTTTGCACATGGAGGACAATTAAACCACCTTAATATTGGACGTAGGACGCAAGGCTTCGATGGTCGCCCCGATTTGTTTGAGGGTATGACTCGTCCACGAAAAGCAGTTGGACATCCCAATATTTATTTTGATACCTTAGTACATGATACCATTTCCTTGGAGCTGATGGTACGTCGCCAACAGGGGACCGATCAAATTTTATTAGGTCTTGACGATCCGTATCCTTTGGGTGAAATGGAGAGTGAACGACAGTCTTCTTATCCTGGCAAATTGCTCGATTTGGCGGTTAAAGAAGGGATCATTACGGAGAAACAACACAACGAAATTTGGCATGATAATGTGGTGAAATGGTTGTGTGGTGAGGAATCCGAAGCGTTTATGAGTCGGGTTGTTGGGAATAAATAAAAATTAAAATAGGCAATGAAAATTAAAAAATACAAATGTGATTTTTATTTTCACTAAAAATTTTCATTTTAATTATCAAGTAAATGGAATATCAAAAAGACCTTGCCTTTGCAAGAAAAATGGACAAGGCAGATGCGTTGCACAAATACAGAGCGCAACATCATTTACCTGTTCAAAAGAACGGAGAACCATTTGTTTATTTATGTGGCAACTCATTGGGGTTACAACCCAAAGCGACAGAGGCGCATATTTTACAAGAGTTATTAGACTGGAAAAACTTGGGGGTAGAAGGTCATTTTCACGCAAAGAAACCTTGGATGCCGTACCATGAGTTCTTAACAGAGGCGATGGCAAAAGTAGTAGGAGCGAAGCCAATTGAGGTGGTGGTGATGAACACCCTTACGGTCAATTTACACCTAATGATGGTTTCTTTTTATCAACCCAAAGGAAAGCGTAATAAAATTCTAATAGAGGCCGATGCTTTTCCTTCTGATAAATATGCCGTTCAATCCCAAATCAAATTTCACGGGTTTTCTCCAGACGATTGTGTCATAGAATTGAAGGCTAGAACGGGTGAGGTTTGTTTGAGAGAAGAAGATATTCTAGAGGTAATCGATGCGCAAGGAGATGAAATCGCACTAATCCTATTGGGAAACACCAACTACTATACAGGTCAGTTTTTTGATATGAAAACAATATCTAAACATGGACATGCCAAGGGGTGTATGGTTGGTTTTGATTGTGCCCATGGTGCTGGAAATGTTTCTCTAAACTTACATGATTCGGGATGTGATTTTGCGGTATGGTGCAACTACAAATACTTAAATGCTGGACCTGGAAGTATGGGTGGGGCTTTTGTCCATGAGCGACATGCCTACAATAAAGACCTTCCTCGTTTTGAAGGTTGGTGGGGACATAATAAAGATACACGTTTTAAGATGCGAGATGCCTTTGATCCCATTCCAGGAAGTGAGGCTTGGCAATTGAGTAATCCCCCAATATTGGCAATGGTCTCTGTGTGGTCGGCACTACAATTATTCGATGAAATTGGGATGGATAAATTGCGCAAGAAAGCCATTGCGTTAACAGGCTATATGGAATATCTGGTCAATACCTTGGGCGACGACGTCATCAATATTATTACGCCTTCTGATCCCAAACAAAGAGGCTCTCAATTATCTATTCAAGTAAACAATGCAGATAAAAAACTGTTTGATAAAATTACGAAAGCTGGTGTCATTGCCGATTGGAGGGAACCAGATGTGATTCGAGTTTCTCCCGTTCCTATGTATAATTCTTTTGAAGATGTTCACAAGTTTTATTCGATTTTACGGTTGACGGTTGACGGTTGACGGTGAACGGTTGACGTATTGTTTGTTATGGTTAAACGATAAAATGAAATAATGGGGAATTTTAAGGAATTAAGGGTATGGAATGATGCTGTTGGTTTGGCAACTGATATTTATAAAATAACTTCTCAAAAACCTTTTTGCAATGATTATGGTTTATGTAATCAAATTCAAAGAGCAGCTGTTTCTATAGCTTCAAATATTGCAGAAGGCGATGATAGAGGAACAAATAAAGAAGCCATCTATTTTTTTAATGTTGCTAAAGGGTCTGCAGCCGAAGTGATTACTCAATTGAACATAGCTTATAGAATTGGTTATTTGAGTGAAGAAGCTTTTTTTAAGACCGAAAACCTAACTGAAAAAATAAAGGCTTCTCTACTAAATTTAATTAAAGCAAGAAGATAACATGACAGAAAATAATACTCCAAAAAAAGAAAAGAAAAATCCCAAATCGTCCAACGTTCACAGTTGGTCGTCTACCGTAAAACCGTCTACCGTTCACCGTAAACCATCCCATAGTTCTTCTAAGATCATCATTGTTGGTGCTGGACTGTGTGGAACACTATTGGCTGTTCGATTGGCACAAAGAGGATTCAAAGTGGCACTTTATGAAAAACGGTGGGATATGCGACGGAAAGAGATGGATGCCGGGCGTTCCATTAATTTGGCTTTGTCTGCTAGGGGCTTGATGGCATTAGATCGTGCAAATCTAAAAGAGAAGGTATTAGAAGGTTGTATTCCAATGAGAGGACGAATGATTCATCCTTTGGGTGGCGATTCTTTTTTATCCAATTATAGCGGTCGTTCCGAAGATTACATCAATTCGGTATCTCGTCCAGGTTTAAATATGATTTTATTGGATGAAGCAGAAAAGCACGAAAATATTGAAATAAAATTTGACACTCCTGTACTTGATGTTGATTTAAAAGAGGGCGAAATTAAGTATAAGGATGTAAAAGGCAACATTCGTTACGATGAGGGTGATGTCGTTATTGGAACAGATGGTGCGGGTTCGATTATTAGAAGAAGTATGATGCGCTATACTTCGGAATTGCTATTTAATTATTCACAAGATTTTCTAAGACATGGTTATAAGGAATTGAGTATTTTGCCCGACGAAAATGGTGGTTGGAAAATTGAGAAAGAGGCCTTACATATTTGGCCAAATGGTCATTTTATGATTATTGCTTTGCCCAATTTAGATGGAAGTTTTACCCTAACGATGTTTCATCCCTATGAAGGCGAAGCAGGTTTTAATACCCTAAATACCAAAGAAAAATTAAAGTCCTTTTTTGAAAAATATTATCCAACTTTATTACCTTACATCCCACATTTATACGAAGAGTATTTTGAAAATCCAGTTGGTAATTTAGGAACCATTAAATGTTATCCGTGGCAAGGTTTTGGAAAAGGATTGATAATGGGCGATGCTTCTCATTCCATCGTTCCTTTTTATGGACAAGGGATGAATGCTTCCTTAGAAGACGTTCGAGTATTTGACGATATTTTGGAAGAACACGGTCCTGATTGGAAAAAAGTATTTACGCTTTTTCAAGATGCTAGAAAAGAAAATACCGATGCTATTGCCGATTTAGCCATTGATAATTTTCACGAAATGAGAGACCATGTAGACGATGTGGCTTTTATGAGAAAAAGAAAAATAGAAATGCAATTGGAGCAACAGTTCCCTGATTATTATTCTAAGTATTCTTTGGTTACTTTTAAGCCGAAATTGCCTTATTATGAAGCAATGGTCAGAGGAAGAAAACAGGATGAGTTGTTGGTGAATATGTGTAAGAAGGATGATTTTGAAAGTACTCCTTTAAAAGAGTTTTACGAAAAGGCTATGGCGATAGAGTTGTGAGATGGGAGTTGGAAGTTTTTTAATTTTAATTTTACATTTTTATTTTCATTCATTGAGTTTTTTATTTTTATTATATTATGTTGACAAAAGAAGTAATTGAATCAGCAGCTCTAAGACTTAGGGAAGCTGATTTGAATAAAAAGGTTTGTGAGCCAATAAGAAATCTTATAGGTATTGACGATTTGGATGCAGCCTATGCCATTCAACAAATTAATACCAATCACAGAATAAAATCTGGTGCTAAAGTTATTGGTCATAAAATTGGATTGACAGCTCCTGTTGTGCAAAAACAATTGGGGGTCGATCAGCCAGATTTTGGATTGCTTTGGCAGGACAAAGAAATATTGAATGGTGGGGAGATTTCTGTAAAAGAATTGATGCAACCCAAAGCGGAAGCGGAAATTGCGTTTGTTTTGGCTAAGGATTTAACGAGTGAGAAACTGACTTCTGTTGATGTTATTTCTGCTATAGATTATGCCTTGGCGTCTATAGAAATTGTGGGGAGTCGCATTCAAAATTGGGACATAAAAATCACCGATACCATAGCGGATAATGCCTCTGCCAGTCATTGGGTTATTGGTCATCAACCTGTTAAACTTCAAGATTTGGATTTGATCAATTGCAAGATGGTGATGGACAATAAAGGTGAAATTGTTTCTGAAGGTGTGGGAAAAGCCTGCTTGGGTTCTCCGATTAATGCCCTTTTGTGGTTGGCGCAAAAAATGGTGAAAATGGGTCAGCCTTTAAAAGCTGGTGACTTAATATTAAGTGGTGCACTTGGTCCAATGGTAAACATCGTTACAGGCGATGAGTTTACGGTCAATATTGAGGGATTGGGTTCTGTTAGTGCTTCATTTGTTGACTAAAAAAATAAGTTGATGATAAAAATAGCCATTCTGGGCTTTGGTAAGGTTGGTCAAACGGTCTTAAAAACCATACAAGAAAACCCTAGCTTTAAGGAACGTTTTGAAGTAGTCGCATTGTGGAATAGAAGCCCTCAAGTATTTGATTCTTTTGATATTCCAGAAACAATAAAGGTACATACTTCTTTGGATAATTTGATTCATCAATTAGAGGAGGTTGATTTGGTGGTTGAGTGTGCACACCCCAATATTGTTGAGCAATATGCATTGGATGTATTGGATAAAACGAATTTATTTGTTTCGTCTCCGACAGCTTTTGCAGACAACACTTTTCGTACAAACTATTTTAATAAAATAAAAGAAACATCTTTCAACTGTTATCTTCCTTTGGGCGCATCGGTTGGTGTTTGGGATGTCATTCGGTTGGATCAAGACAATCAATTAAAAAGCCTCTATGTCGCTATGAAAAAAGAGCCAGATGCTTTTAAAATTAAGAATCCTTCTGTTCTTGATAAAATGGCTCAAGCCAAAGAATCGGAAATTCCCATTACTTTATTAAAAGCACCCATTCGGGAAATTAATAAAATTGCTCCTCAAAATACGAATACGATGTCTGTTTATGCATTGGCAGCATCCAGTCTGGGATTTGAAGAATGCGAAGGTGAGATAGTTGCCGACCGCAAATTAGATGCTCATTTGGTTGAACTGAAAATAGAAACCAAAGGCGGTTTGAAATTGACTTTATTAAGAGACAATCCTGCGAATCCAGGGCAAGTAACAGGCTCTGCTACTTTCGGTTCTTTTCTTAACAGCTTATACCATTATCAAGAAGGAATAGTACACAATTATTTTACATTTTGTTGAAACGATAAAATGTGTTTTTGAAAGAGTTGTTACATTACACTTAATTGTTTTATACTATGAAAAAAGTAAAAGTAGCCATCATTGGTCCTGGAAATATTGGGACAGATTTAATGATAAAAATTATAAGAAAATCGGAAAAGCTAGAAATGGCTGCAATGGTTGGAATAGATTCCAAGTCTGATGGTTTGGCTAGGGCAGAACGAATGGGTTTTTTGACGACTTCAGAAGGATTGGCTGGATTGGTTAACATGCCTATATGGTCAGATATAAAAATTATATTTGATGCCACCTCGGCAAAAGCGCACCATTATAATTGGGGTATTATCGAGCAATATCCAGACAAAAGAATCATTGATTTAACACCAGCAGCTATTGGTCCATTCTTAGTTCCCCCGGTAAACTTTGATGCCAGTCACAATGTGCGAAATGTAAATATGGTCACCTGTGGCGGACAAGCAACCATTCCCATGGTGGCAGCGGTTAATCGAATTGCAAAAGTACATTATGGAGAAATTGTGGCTTCCATTGCAAGTAAATCAGCTGGTCCGGGCACACGTGCCAACATTGATGAGTTTACAGAAACAACCGCCCATGCCATTGAACAAGTAGGCGGTGCCGACAAAGGAAAAGCCTTGATTATCTTAAATCCAGCGGAGCCTCCTGTCGTTATGAGAGACACCGTGTTTACTTTAAGTGAGCAAGCAGATAGAGAAGAAGTTCGTGCGAGCATTCATCAAATGGTTGAAGAGGTCCAAAAATATGTTCCTGGTTATACTTTACATCAAGAAGTACAGTTTGATGATATCCCAGCTGATAAACCTGTTTTTATAGAAGGTTTGGGACTGCGCCATGGCTTAAAGACAACCGTTTTATTAAAGGTCATAGGAGCCGGACATTACTTGCCTGAATATGCCGGAAATCTGGACATTATGACGAGTGCGGCGATGGCAACGGGTGATCGATTGGCGGTCCTTTAAATTAAAATGAGCTATTACACAGAGATTCACGGAGTTTTCACAGAGGTTCACGGAGTTTTTATAACATCAATTATATATTATGACAGACAATGAGATAACAGAAACCATTATCGGTTGTGCTATTAGAGTACATAGAACATTTGGTCCCGGTCTTTTGGAGAGTGCATATCAAACTTGTCTTGAATATGAGCTAAAGAAATCAGGGTTAAAAGTAGAGAAAGAAAAACCAATGCCAATTATTTATGAAGAAATAAAATTGGACCACGGTTATAGGATTGATTTATTAGTTGAGAATAAAATTGTTGTTGAATTAAAGACAGTTGAACGATTTACAGATGTCCATTTAGCACAAGTACTGACATATTTGAAACTTGGAGAATATAAACTAGGATTGCTTATTAATTTTAACGTTACCTTATTGAAACAGGGTATTAAAAGGATAATAAACTAAAATAATCTTAAGCAAAAAGACAGATATCTCTGTGAACCTCAGTGAAAACTCTGAGTAACTCTGTGGAACAAAAATTACCGTACTAAATTTTAAAAAGTAATGCACAAACTATACATACAAGACGTCACCCTCCGAGATGGCATGCACCCCATACAGCATCAATATACGAAGCAACAAATAAAAGACATTGCCATTGCCTTGGATACCGCAAAAGTAGATGCGATAGAGATTGCCCACGGCGACGGATTGACAGGCGGAAGCTTTAATTATGGCTTTGGGGCACATACTGATTGGGAATGGATAGAAGGTGTTGCGGAACATTTGACCCACGCAAAATTGACGACGCTCTTGATTCCCGGAATTGGAACCATTGAGGACTTAAAGAGAGCCAGAGATTTGGGAGTAGAATCTGTTAGGGTTGCGACACATTCGACAGAGGCTGATATATCTGCTCAACATATTGAGGCTGCTCGAAATATGGGTATGGATGTGGCTGGATTTTTAATGATGGCACATATGAACGATGCCAAAGGTCTTGCCGAACAAGCCAAGTTGATGGAAAACTATGGCGCAATGTGTGTCTATGTGACCGATTCTGCTGGCGCTTTATTGATGGATGGCGTACGAGATCGAATCAAAGCATTTAAAGATATTTTGAAACCTGAAACCGAAATAGGAATTCACTGTCACCACAATTTATCCTTAGGTGTTGCCAATACCATAGTGGCAATGGAAGAGGGTGCTACTCGCTTAGATGCTTCTTTGGCTGGTATGGGTGCTGGTGCTGGAAATTGCCCTTTAGAAGTTTTAATTGCGGTCTTGAATAAAATGGGAGCAACACATAATTCCGATTTATTTCAACTGATGGATATAGCAGATGATGTAATCCGCCCTTTGCAAACTCGTCCTGTTCAAGTAGACAGAGAAACCCTTTCTTTGGGATATGCAGGTGTTTACTCTAGCTTTTTACTACATTCCGAAAGAGCCGCTCAAAAATATGGTTTGGATACTCGAACCATTCTCAATGAATTGGGGCGACGCAAAATGGTTGGCGGACAAGAAGATATGATTATTGATGTTGCGTTGGATTTGGCGAATAAATAGCCTGGTAATCCATTATATCTTTTCACTTCTTTAATGCTATTTTTTGGTAAAAATACCAGATAGGATTAATATTGTTTCTATATCGTTATAGGGGATAAGCCTATTATGTATTTAACGTTTTCCACATTGCCACATCAATTTCATCAGTCCATATTTCTGAATGTTCGATTCCGCTAGCTTCATCATAAACTCTTTTGGCATTGAAATGCATACAATGTTCAAAGATGACCCAATGGCCAAATTTGAGTGTCATAGTCTCAAGCGTTTTATGGCAACAGATTTTTAAATCTTCTCTTTTTTTAATACTCATCAAAGCTTGCTTATAAAATTATCTTGTTTGTGAAAAATAGTATTCACCAAGGTAATGGTAATAACTAAAATTACTTCCACTCTTTTGCTACAAACCATTAAATTGGTATCTTGTCTAAAATAATGCTGGTTGGTATGGTAAAATGAACAACCAATGAGCCCTAAAAGGGTAGGAGGTTACCCGTCTAAAGTTGCCAAACTGCTTCGTCGCATGTACCCCTCGGCTACGCTCGGGGTACGATTATACTGAACCCCGAGCGTAACGGTCCGCCGCTGCGGTCGAGGGGTGGATTTGAAAAAATATTAGGCAACTTTAGACGGGTAGCCGGATAGGATTAATTGTTTTAGAAACCCACAAACCTCTAAAATTTCAAAACTTGAATTCACTTTAATTATGATAAAAAAAATATTATTAGGTGTTGTTGTTATAGCAGTATTGTTGGTTTTAGTCATTATGTTTGGACTCAATAAAAAGTACGAAGCCATAAATTACCAGACCAATTTTTCAATACCTCCACTTAGTGAATTAGATGCTTTTGTGGCTAAAAAAGAGGCTGATTATTCTTTAAGAGCAGACAATCAAGCTCGGATTATTTGGAACGATTCCATACCAAGTAAAACGGAATATGCCCTCGTTTATTTACACGGATTTGGGGCAAGTCCACAAGAAGCCAATCCAACTCATCGCCAAATTGCCAAACAATATGGGATGAATCTTTACTTAGCCAGAATAGATGGTCACGGTTCTAACGAAGAACATATGATGCTTAATATGACGCCAAACAGTATGATGAACAGTGCGTTGGAAGCTATAGCAATTGGCAAAAGAATAGGAGAGAAGGTCATCATTATGAGCACTTCTACGGGTGCGACTTATGCGACTGGTATTATGGCAAACGATCCAAGTATTCATGCGGCGATCAACTATTCTCCAAACTATGATCTTGCAGATCCAAACACCCACATTCTATTAAAACCATTTGGTTTACAAATTGCCCGATTGCTTTCTGGAGGTAAGCTTCGTTCTTGGAATCCTCCAGCAGAAGCGGCTCCTTACTGGACAACAACCTACCGTTTAGAAGCAACCCTTGCTTTACGAGCTTTAATCAATATGGTCATGACTGAAGAGAATATAAAAGCCATAAAGCAGCCTATGCTGAATGTAGCTTATTACAAAGACGACGAAAACCAAGATGATGTGGTTTCTGTTCCCGCTATGGAAACTGTTCACCAACAATTGGGGACCGATGATGCGAAAAAGAGATTTGTTAAACTACCCGATGTTGGAACCCACATTATGAGCAATCCGATTTTCTCGAAAGATATTGAGTCAGTGAAAAGAGTTACGGAGCAGTTTATGGAGGAAGTTTTAAAGATTGAGAAGATTCGTTCTTAGTACACTGTAAATTAAATAACTGTGCTTTTTTACCATCTATTTTTTAATCATATAAGGAACGAATACGAGCGAATAGCCTAGCTCTTTGAGAGTATTCTGACGAAATATGATTAAAAAATAGGTATGTCAAAATGGCTCAACTTATTAATTTCGTTTTACTTAGTCGGTGACTGAACGAATAGGATTTAGATAAAATAATTATGTTGATTGAAGTCTTTGTTGGTATGTTGTTGGCATTGGGTTTGCTTGGTCTAGGTCATAAAATTTACCCGAATAAGGCTGCCAGATTGTGGCAACAAGGCTTGTTAATTGCTGCCCTTATTTATGTTGTATTTGCTTTATTCGGTGAAAACCCTAAATGGATATTGATAGAGTGTGGAGGCGTATTACTATATGGACTGTTCGTTTTTTTAGCCATCAGAAAATCGATTTTGTTTTTAAGTCTGGGTTGGGGCTTGCAGGGTGTAATTCAGATTTACGCTTATCAAGCAGCATTATTAAATTTGTTTAAGATTATTCTCTCAATTCTTTTACCCTTTCCGCTACGGTATAATGCTCTAATATTAAGTACAACTTGCAGGCCCTTATTCCATCGCTGTCCTGATAATTTACATCGCTGTTGAGCGACATTTCGGACAGCAGATTCTATAGCTCCACTACCGATTAAATACCCTTTTTCTAAATAGGTTTTGTAGTCCATTCGATGCTTATTATTTTGGTAGTAAGTTAACAGTATTTCTACTTCAGTACGTACTTTTTCTTCTTGGTGTTTGCGGTAGGTTTCCAAATCAGATATGATTTGCATTACCTCTCCGTTTTTTAGTTGTGCTTTCCAAGATTGAAGTTTTTCTTCTCGCTTTGCGCAATTTTTTATAAGGTGTTTGGCAAAATCGCACAGATACTCATATGCGTGATAGAAATCCAAAATATGAAGGGCATTGGGGTAACGTTGTTCCACCCACTTGCGCATCCATTCTGCCCCATCAGTAAGAAAGACTAGGCGAGCCTGTGGATACATTGTCTGTTGAGCATCCATCAACTCACCATAAGGTGCAACAAAGTTTTTGTAGTGACCCTCTTGCATCAAATACTCGGAGTTGATCACACGATTTCGATGGTTTTCTGACTGATTATCAACACTTTGCCCACCACTAATAATTTGAGAAGAGCGGAATATTCGACCTATTTTAACTTCGTGATACCCATCATCATAGGGAAATTGTCCGCCATCAAACATTCCATAAAGCACCTCTTGGACTGTATTTTGTCCATCTGGTTTTTCATTAACCAATAATTCTTCGTCTTGTAAGGGGGTACATAATTCTTCTTCAAGCAAAGGATCTGAACCGTATTGGTCAATCAAACGATAAGCTTGGGAAGTAGTGGTTAGATTGCTGCTAACTAATGTTGTATTGAGCAGTTCACAAGCTTTTTGTGGAACTACTTCGGAGCAATATTTCAAATAATGGCTT
>Ga0114956_1001917_pt1 | contig 16474 bp, 16 predicted proteins | sample MaitaG_FD_87304 | JGI IMG/M metagenome (GOLD analysis project Ga0114956, IMG submission 87304) | Marine algal microbial communities from Maine, USA - Maine_Asex2 metaG | ecosystem: Host-associated > Algae > Red algae > Unclassified | place: Maine, USA | collected 2015-01-05 | reverse complement strand
TTCCACATTCGCGACGCCGACGACCACGAGCTCAGCTTCGCCCGTCGGCTCTAGCCCGCCCTCGCCATGTCGGGTCGCGAGCTGAGCAGTCGCTCAAATTGCGAATATGAAGCGGCGATGGCGGATCGTTCACCTGATGTTTACCTACGGCACCCCGCGCTGCTCGAGCGGCTACCTAACGTGTGACCGTGCCTACTGCCGTTGCCCGCATACTTCCCGGCATCCTGGCAACCGCCGCCATTGTCACACTCACCATCTCGGTGGTCTTGTTGCCCTGGGCCGCACTGCCAAACGGAGCCAGCGGTGGCCTGACCAGCAACCTGCCATGGTTGTTCGGTGGTGCCGACTTCGCCGAGAACACGCGAGGTCGGTTCTCCAACGGTTACCTCTTCCTCGCGCTCGCCGCGCTCATGGTGGTACCGGCCGCACTCCTGCTGCGAGGGAGGCGCCTCGGCCGAGGTTGGATCATGGTATTCGGGGCGATTGCCATCATCTTCGCCCTCCTGACCCGGTCCCGATTCCTCGATCAGTTTGCAATCAGCGAACTCCCGCTCTCCGCCGGTTCGGGTTTTGCCGGTGTGATCATTGCTGGGGCTCTTGCTTGCGCCGCAGGCCTCGCGGCCGGATGGATGCCACGGTCGGCATCGACTGGCGGTCCGGTCACGCTCGAGGCGCTCGCCGGCGACAAAGATCGTCTCGGCAGGGAGCGGTCGATTAGCGGCGTTCTCGCCTTTGCGGCGATGTGCTCGGTCTTCATCGCGGCCGCGATCGTCTTCGTGCTCGTACGTGAAGCCTGGGTGTTTGCCTCGCAGGTCGAATGGACCCGGGTGTGGGACATCGGCTGGTTCCCGCGCCGCGGCTTCTACGACCTCCCGACTCTTGTCTTCTCAACGCTCGTCGTCACCGGCATCGCCATGATCGTCGCCGTCCCCCTCGGTCTGGGCGTTGCCATCTATCTCTCGGAGTACGCGTCACCGCGGTTACGTGCCGTCGCGAAACCGGTCGTTGAGATTCTCGCCGGTATCCCAACTGTCGTGCTCGGCTTCTTCGCCCTGCTCTGGCTTTCTCCGCAGTTTGTGCAACGGTTCTCGGAAGCAAACCAAGGCAACCTCACCGCCGCGGGTCTCGGTGTGGGCATCGTGATCATTCCCCTCATCGCATCGGTCGCCGAAGACGCGCTCGCCTCGGTGCCGCGTGCGCTCCGCGAGGCGGCGGCGGGGCTCGGCTCTCGCAAGGCCACAACAACACTCCAGGTGGTGTTGCCTGCAGCATCATCGGGCATCGTCGCAGCGATGATCATCGCCGTCTCGCGGGCGTTCGGTGAAACGATGGTTGTGTTCATGGCGGGCGGTGCCGCCGACACGGCGGTCCGTACGTTCAACCCACTCGACGGCAGCCTTACGATGACGGCGGCAATGGCATCACTCGCCGGCGGCACCGACTCGGTTGTCGGTGAAGCGCTAACGCAGCAGAGCCTCTACTTCGTTGGCCTACTGCTCTTTGTCATCACGTTGGGGTTGAACGTCATCGCAAACCGCATTGTCCAGCGGACGAGGGAGAAGTACTAGTGGCGCTTGGCCAGGTCCTCGACCCCCGCACTGCGGCCCGGGTCGAGTCCGAGATCTTCAAACGCAATTCCGATATCCGAGGTGGGATCTTCCGTCTCCTCCTGCAGATTGCGCTGCTCGTCACGTTGCTCACGCTCGCCGTGCTGCTCGTCGACGTCGTACGCGATGGGTGGCCGGTGTTATCGACCCGGTTCGGCGATTTCATCAACGGCACCCTGCGGTCGCAGTCGAAGGATCCGCTGCTCGGTATCTCGCAAGGCCTGAAGGGGTCACTGTGGATCGCGCTAATCGTCGCAGTGCTCGCGTTCCCGATCGGGATCGGCTCGGCGATCTACCTCGAGGAATACGCACCGAAGAACCGGCTCACCTCGTTCATCGAACTGAACATCCGCAACCTGGCCGGTGTGCCATCGGTGGTCTACGGCCTGCTCGGTCTCGGCCTGCTCGTGGGCCCAGCGGCTCGTTTCACCGGCGGCCGGAGCGTGCTTTCGGCCGGTTTGACCATGTCGTGCCTCGTGTTGCCGATCGTGATCATCACCGCGTCGGAGGCGATCCGGGCCGTTCCCGATGCGCTCCGTGAAGCCGGCTACGGCGTGGGCGCGACGAAGTGGGAAGTTGTGCGCGACAACGTGCTGCCGTATGCGGCACCCGGCGTGCTGACCGGCACGTTGCTGTCGCTGTCGCGGGCTCTCGGTGAAGCGGCACCCCTCATTCTCGTCGGCGCCGTACAAGGTCGCCTCGGCGGTCAGCAGGGATGGTTCGATCCGGTTGCGCTTCGTGAGAAATTCACCGGCCTGCCGATCATCATCTTCAACTGGGTCCAAGACGGCGGTCGTGACCCGGGGTTCGTGTCGGCGTCAGCTGCCGCGATCATCGTGCTGCTCGCTGTCGTGCTGCTGTTGAACTCGGCTGCGATTCTTCTGCGGAACTACTTCGAGAACAAACGAGGCTGACGACGATGAGCCAATCACCGCAAAAGGCGGCAGGATGACAACCGTGGAAGCAACAAACACCGGTGCGCTCACCGAGACGCAGGCGTACGTCGAAGCGACGAATCGCCTGTCCGACGCCGACGTGGTATTCGACGTCGACGAGTTGAGCGTCTACTACGGCGACTACCGAGCAGTTCGCGATGTCGAATTCGACATCTATAAGAAGAACATCACCGCGATCATTGGCCCATCGGGTTGTGGCAAGAGCACCGTGTTGCGGTGCTTCAACCGCATGAACGACCTCGTGCCCGACGCTCGCATCGAAGGCCGCATCGGCTACCACGATGTTGACCTCTACGACGATCGAGTCGACCCCGTCGAGGTTCGTCGTCGCATCGGCATGGTGTTCCAGAAGCCGAATCCATTCCCGAAGTCGATCTACGACAACGTGGCCTACGGTCCAAAGATCGCCGGCCTCGCAAAGGGCCGCGGCGCGCTCGACGACATCGTCGAAGAGTCGCTGACGAAGGCCGCACTGTGGGAAGAAGTAAAGGACCGCCTGAAAACGTCGGCCATGGGCATGTCCGGCGGACAGCAGCAGCGGCTGTGCATCGCCCGGGCCGTGGCCGTCAGCCCCGAAGTTCTTCTGATGGACGAGCCATGCTCGGCGCTCGATCCAATCGCGACCGCGCGAATCGAAGAGTTGATGCAGGAACTCAAGAGTGAATACACGATCGTCATCGTCACGCATAACATGCAGCAAGCGGCACGGGTCAGTGATCTGACCGCATTCTTTACCGCCGAAGTCGATGACGTGACCGACCAGCGCACGGGCCTTCTGGTTGAGTACGACCGCACCCAGAGCATTTTTTCGGCGCCAAACGATGAGCGCACTGAGAACTACGTGACCGGCCGTTTCGGCTGATAGGTCGCTATCACAACCCACATCAGATCTCGGGAGAGCAAGATGTCAGAGGAATTGCGCAAAGGTTTTCACGGCGAACTCGACGAGATTCGCGCGACTGTGCTTCGGATGACGGCCATGGTCACTGAGGCCATCCCTCGGGGCACCGAAGCCTTGTTGAACAACGATCTACGCGCCGCCGCCCAAATGATCGAAGACGACGACGCGCTCGACCTGTTGTCGATAAACCTCGAAGAGCAGTGTTACCAAGTGCTCGCATTGCAGCAGCCGATGGCTAGTGATCTGCGAGCGATCGTGTCGGCGCTGCGCCTGAACTCCGAGATTGAACGATCTGGCGACCTCGTCGTGAATATCGTGAAGGCGACCCGTCGGATGTACGGCAACGAGTACCACCCGAAACTGCGGGGGCTTATTGTGAAGATGGGAACCGAGGCGCAGCGGATGTTCCGGCTCGCCGGCGAGGCGTATGCCGACGGCGACGTTGGTCTGGCGGCCGCGCTCGACGACATCGACGACCGACTCGATGAACTGAACTACGAGAACGTGCAGGCCATCTTCGAGGCGCACAATAAGAAAGAAATCGATCTTCAGGCTGCCGTGCAGCTGGCGCTTGTCGGCCGATACTACGAACGGATCGGCGATCACGCGGTCAACATCGGCGAGCGAGTGCAGTACATGGTGACCGGTTGGTTGCCAGAGCACACGGGCGCAGTGCGAGCGACGGCCCGCAAGATGCAGGCGCCGGCCGATCCCGCCCTCAACCCGGTGGAACTCGTCGAGGGCGTCTGAGTCTTGGGTTTGGTCATCGCCTTTCTCGTGGGGCTGGCTGTCGCCCTTTTTGGCGCGGCCGCCTATGTGTATTCACAGATCGTTGCACCGCTGAACCTCATGGCGTCGCATGTCGACATCGCGCCACCGGCGCGGTCTCCGGCCGCGCGGATCAACGCGGTTCGGCGAGTCTTACTCGAGACCCGACGGCGATCGACGGTTGCAAGCGCGGGCGTGAACCGGCTTGAGCTCGCGATCAACGCGTTGAGTCAGGGCATCGTCATCGCCGATGCGACGGGAGCAATCATCACCCGCAATGACCCCCACGGACCTCGACACGCTGATGCGCTCATCGAAGCCGAGGTCACCGAGATGCTCGAGATCGCCGTTCAGGGTCAGACGCTCAAACGCGATCTTCGGGTCTACGGTCCGCCCGCCCAAGTGCTGTTCTTAACGGCGACACCGCTCACCGACGACGGCGTCGTGATCGGTGCCGTTGTCCAGATCGACGATGTGACCGAGCGCGAACGACTCGATTCGATGCGTCGCGATTTTGTTGCGAACCTCAGCCACGAGCTTCGGACCCCGGTCGGTGCGATCAGTCTGTTAGCCGAGACCGTGGTCGACGAGGCAGATCCCGCAACTCGCGAACGGCTCACTACCCGCCTCGTCGCGGAATCGACTCGTCTCACCTCGACCATCGACGAGCTCCTTGAGCTCAGCCGCATCGAACACGACGATCACCACGAGCGCAATGAGGTTGTGGTGCAAGAGATCGTCGGGGAAGCGGTTGCACGGTCGAGGGTCCTCGCTGAAACTCGCAAGGTCGAGGTTGATGTCGTCGTGCCCGACGACGATCTCGTGATGTGGGGCAACCGGCTGCACCTCGTCGCGGCGGTTGCCAACCTCGTCGACAATGCCGTGAAGTATTCGGTCGCCGGAGATTCGGTACGTGTGCGGGCCTGCTCGCTCTCGGGTGGCCTGGCGCAAATCACCGTGCAGGACACTGGCGTCGGCATTCCGGCAACCGATCAGCGGCGAGTCTTCGAGCGCTTCTATCGCGTCGACCGGTCCCGTCGCAGCGACACCGGTGGCACCGGCCTTGGCTTGTCAATTGTGCGCCACGTCGTCCTGAACCACGGCGGCAATATCGAGCTCGCCTCGGCCGAGGGAGAGGGATCGACGTTCACCATGACGTTCCCGTCCGGGCTGAAGGCCAGCACAAACTCTCGAAGCGACGACAATGTCGAAGTCGGACCACGTGGCGCCTTGCGTTCGCGTGCTTCCGACTGATCGACGACGCCTCGGCATGGCGGTTTCGAAGATCTTGATCGTGGAGGACGAAGAGTCATTTCTCGACGCACTTCGGGTCGGGCTCGCCCGGGAGGGTTTCGCCATCGATGTCGCCCGCGATGGGCAGGAGGCCCTCGAGCGTTTCAAATTGACGAAACCCGACCTCATCTTGCTCGATGTGATGTTGCCAAAGATCTCCGGTGTCGATGTCTGCCGCGAGATTCGGACGATGTCAACGGTGCCGATCATCATGGTCACCGCGAAGGGCGAAGAGATCGACACGGTTGTTGGTCTCGAGGTCGGAGCCGACGGCTACGTCACGAAGCCCTACCGGTTCCGCGAACTCGTCGCCCGGATGCGGGCGCTGTTGCGGCGGGCCGAAATGGGGCCGGACCCAACACCGGTCGTCGAAGGCGTCAGCGGTCCGTTGCAAGTCGGCGATGTCGTGCTCGATCCAGATCGTCACGAGGTGCTGGTCCGCGGCGAGCAGATCGTGATGCCGTTGAAGGAATTCGACTTGCTCCACAAACTGCTTTCCGAGGCGGGTCGGGTCGTGAGTCGCGAGCAGCTGATCGACCAGGTCTGGGGGAGCGATTACGTCGGCGATACAAAGACGCTCGATGTGCACATCAAGCGGTTGCGGGCCAAGGTCGAAGCGAATCCGTCGGAGCCCGAGCGGATCGTGACGATTCGAGGGCTCGGCTACAAATACACGGCCGGCGCCTAAAGAGCTGATGGTGTACGGCTGAACTCTGGAGGCGGTCTGCCTGAGCTGCGTCACAGGCTGCCCGTAGGATGGCCTCCGTGACTGAGCAGGAAGGCGACAACCCGACCGCGGGCCGAACGACGGCAAAGAGTTCTGCCGCGAGTTCGGGCGAGGGTGCGGTCGCTACTCGGCGTCGCCGGTCCGCACGGACCGACCGCCCAGCAGCCGGGTCCGCGGCCGAGGCGCCGGAGCGTCGGCCACAAAGTCCGTTCGTACGGCTAGCCCGAGTTCACGCGTTAACCAGCGGAGGTGATGCGGTCGTCGCGATCGCACTGGCTGGTTCGCTGTTCTTCATCGATCCTGAGGCGGCTCGATCACGGGTACTCCTGTACCTGTTGTTGACGGTCGCGCCGTTCGTGCTCGTCGGCCCGCTCATCGGCCCGGCCCTCGACCGGGCCCGCGGCGGCCGGCAGGCCATGATCGTCGTGATCAATGGGCTACGGGTGTTCACGGCCGGCCTGATCGCGTTCTATCTCACCTCGCTCGTGCTGTTTCCGATCGTCTTCGTCCACATGGTGCTCGGCAAGAGCTATGCCGTCGCCAAAGCGTCGGTCGTCCCGAGCACGGTGCAGTCCGACGCCGAACTGGTCGAGAAGAACTCGCGCCTGGCGGTCCTGACCGCAGTGTCCAGCGTGGTTGCCGCGATACCGGCCGCACTTGGTCAGCTCATCGGGGGCTCGCGGGTGACAACGATGCTGGCGGCGCTGGCGTACTTTTTGGCGGCCGTCGCCGCAACCCGTCTGGCGAAGAGCGACACGTCGACGGATGGTTCGGGCAGCGCCGCCGTGACGACGGGCAATGTGTTTCTCGCCAGCTCGGGCATGGCCGTTATGCGAGGCATCGTCGGGTTCATGACCTTCTTGTTCGCGTTCAAGTTCGGTGGCCGCGCCGACGAGCTCGAACTTGCCGGCGTCGGTCGGGCCGTTGGGGCCGCGGTACGAGCGTCGGTTCTCGGTATTGAAGGCGAAGGCCGCTCGCTTTGGAAACTTGGCGTGCTCGGCGCCAGTACCGCGGGCGGCTCCTTCATTGGGTCGTTTCTCGCGCCCCGGCTGCGGGAACGATTCGCCGAAGGAAAACTGCTACTCGGAGGGCTGAGCGCCACAGCCATTGTCTCGTTGCTCGCTACGTGGGTCGGCGGCTTGAGTGGCGCCGGCGTCCTTGCGTTCGTCGTCGGCTTTTCGGCAGCGGCGAGCAAGGTCGCGTTCGACGCGATCGTGCAACGCGACGCAGGCGGAGCGAATCACGGGGCGGCATTTGCCAGGTTCGAGAGCCGGTTCCAGCTGGCATGGGTTATCGGCGCCCTTGTTCCCGTGATCTTCCCGATCGGTATCCGAGTGGGCGCGTTCATCATGGCCGCGGCCGCCGCATTCGCTGCGGCCTCATACTATTTCGGCGGTCGTAGCGCCCGGGCCGGAACGGTGTCGCCGATGTCGGCAACGGCGCTGCGTCGGCGGTTGCAAAAGCGGCCCCCGAAACTGACCGACGACGATGCGGTCGAACCGTCACCGCCGATCGATGCTGCGGTCACCTCGTCGTCACCGTCACCGCCGATCGATGCTGCGGTCACTTCGGCGTCGACGTCACCTGCGATCGATGCTGCGGTCACTTCGGCGTCGACGTCACCTGCGATCGATGCTGCGGTCGCTTCGGCGTCGACGCCACCTGTGATCGACGCTGCAACGCCGACGTCGGTCGCCGAGGGCAGTGGCGGTCCGAGGCGAGCGAAAGGCGGGAGGGTCACCCGGAGAGGTCGAGGTCGACGGGCCAAGCGGATGCGATCGGGCGCCACGGCCGCCGACGCCGATCACGACGAGCTTGAGGTGCCGGGTTGGATCGGCAGCACGCCGCCCGAGTTGCAGTCCATTCGACCACCACAGAAACCCGCATCGACCGATCGGCCTGACGGCACCCCCGAGATGTGGGATGACCACCGATGACGGTGGTGATGGGTTAGTCGCTCGTCGACTCGGGGTCGGTATCGCCGTCGCCGTCGGTCGCAGAATCGTCGGTGTCGCCGACTTCGAGCTCTGGGTCGGGGATGTCGATGCGGGCGAGCCAAAGACCAGGGGCATCGAGTTCGTTCGGAGTCGGTAGTTCACGAGCCGAGACCCAGAGGCGACCGAGTGCTTCTTGCCCACCGCGCTCGATCACGCCGGCAACAAAGTTTGAGCCTCGGTCATAACACTCGCGGTCGAGTTCAAGGCCAAGCATTCGTTCGATAAATCGATCCGACGGGCCCGCCGTCAAGCGTCGGCGGCGAAGGGCCTCCGACAACATCGAATACGAACCGATGAGTTTCGTTCCGATCGTGTCCATCGCCCAGTCGCAGTACCCCTCGACCGCGGCGACGATCGCCGTGAGCTCGGGCAACATGGCCCGCTGCTCGTCGGTCTGGACGACACCAAGAATCGCTTCTGGGTCGGCCATCGCGGACTGCATCGATTCCATCGACGATGGGTCGGACATGTCGAGGTTGCCAAACCGGTCTTGAATCGCCCGCTGATCCGGCCGGAAGGCTGCCGCGTATTCACTGAAGAGGCGCGTGAGGCGTTCATTTACGTGGGGGCGACGCAACACGGCGTGATGCACGAGCTGGTTGAGGCACACCCACAGGCGAACGTCATCGACCGGCACGCTCCACTCGTCGGTGAACGCGACGACGTTGGCGTGGACCGCAAGCAGTTCGGTCGCATCGGGGCGGGGGAGCGGCAGGTCGTAGTCACCCATGTTGCGCTGGGAGAGGTGGCCGGCTGTCGAACCGGCCGTCATCGACAACATCATCGAACTCAGCATCTCGCCAATGCCAGCCATCGCGGCCTGGGGGTTTGCTCCCCCGTCGGCGTCGTCGGTCAGGCCGGTGCCGAGCGAGGTGCCAAGGCGTTCGAGGAACGGTCGATAGGCGTCGAGCGCGGCGGTGGCCCATTCGTGGCGGGTGGCGGGTCGAACGTTCATGCGCCCAGAATCGGACACGCTGAGACCAGTGAGTTGGGCGACGTTCAGTTCGGCGACCCGGCTCAGTTGTTCATACGCGATGCGGTCTGCGGGGTCAACGTTGTTCTCGGCGCCATCGCCCGATGCGATCGCTCCGGCGATCTGACGAGCTAACACCCAGCCGCCGCCGCTCTGACCGCCGAACATGCCTCCGAGTGCGCCCAGACCTCCAAGCCCGCCCATGCCGCCCGCGCCGCCAAACATCTGGAACAGGGCGGCGAAAGGATCGGCTGCGTCGTCGTCTTCGAAATCATCACCTTCGGCTGGCAGGTCGTCGCTCACACCTGCATCGTACGGGAGCTTTGGTTCTGACCCGTTGCGGCCCCTTCGCCCGGCGCCTGTGTCTTCTCCGGCACGCTCACGTTGGTGACGGGGGCAGGTTGTTGGCAACCTGACGGATGGGCCTGGGCGCGAGGACATTTCTCGCTGGCGCATCCGAAGTTTGGTGGACATGAACAAGGTTGTAATCACAGGGGTAGCTGGATCGGTTGGATCCCGCGTTGCGCAACGCCTCTCCGAGGCTGACGGCGTCGAATCGGTCGCCGGTGTTGACCTGCAACATCCGTCGAGTCCGGCTCCACCGATCGTGCTGCATCAAGGCGATATTCGCACGATGGATCTCGACGGAGCCTTCGCCGAGGCCTCGACCGTCATCCACCTGGCATCGGCTTTCCGGCCGTCGACCGATGGCACCGACGTTTCCCAGCGCGTCGATACTGCGGCGACGCAACGCGTACTTGCTGCAGCGCATCGCGCTGATCTGCGGCGCCTCGTCGTGTTATCGAGCGCGATGGTTTACGGCGCGTGGGCCAACAACCCGTTGCCGCTGACGGAAGAAGCCGATGTCCGACCGAATCCGACCTTCGCCTTCGCTGAGCATAAGGCCCAGGTCGAGACGTTGGCGGCTGAATGGAGCGAGGGGCGAAGTGGCGCCCGCGTCGCCGTGTTGCGTCCGACGACGGCTGTCGCCTCCGGTGAAGATAGTTGGGTCGCTCGAGCGATGAAGGTGTCGGCGAGCCTCGCGAGTGACGCTGATCCGCCACTGCAGTTCCTTCACCTCGATGACCTTGCCGACGCGGTCGCGCTCGCGGCAACGGCTGAGCTCGACGGTGCCTACAACGTCGCTCCCGATGGCTGGGTCAAGGGTGACGATGTACGACAGCTCAGCGGGCGAGCGCCTCGTCTGCGTTTGCCGACGTCGGTCGCCGCCCAGGTCGCTGCAGCGAGCTGGCGGCATCGTGTTGCCCCGACGCCACCCGGCATCGTGCCGTATACGAGCCAACCGTGGGTCGTTTCGAACGACAAGATCCGAAGCGCCGGGTGGTCGCCGGAGTACTCGAACGTCGAGGCCTATGTCGAGGGCAGCACGGCACGGCCGTGGGCGATGATGAACTCGAAACGTCGTCAGCAGTTGTCGCTCGGCGCAGCCAGCGGTGCTGTTGCGATCGGGGTTGGCGTGGCTCGGGTTGCGGCTCGACGGCTACGCGGTTGAGCCCGCAAAGTTGAGCCCACAAAGTTGAGCCCACAAAGTTGAGCCCGCAAAGCGAGGAAGCGTGCTCCCGGCTACGAGCCGTCGCGCATTCCGAGGGTGACGGTGCGATTGATGATGTGGGTATCGCGGAATGTCAGGATTTGTAGCTCGGCCTTCGGTTCGTGATTGCGAAGCGCGAGTACCAGATCAGCCATCGACCGGACCGGCACATCGCCGACTTCGACGATGAGATCGCCGGCTCGAATACCGCCCCGACTCGCGGGGCCATCGGGAATGACATCAACAACGATGGCCGCACCGACCAAGCCGGTTTCGTCAACGTGCTCCGGCGATGCGTCGATGCCGGTGATGCCGAGCCAGGCGTGTTGCACATGGCCTATGGCGAGGAACTCGGCGGCAACACGTTGCACGAGCGAGATCGGAATCACCTGACCGGTTCGGGCCTCCGAACCTGACGTCATCGACACCGGATGAAACAGCGCCGTTGCTGCCGCAGGAACCGACGGGGCCATGCCAATGATGATGCCGGTGTCATCGAAGATGGCGGCGCCGGGTTCAAGATCGTTCGGGGTCGCAATGCCGAGCAGCCCGTAGAACGTTGGTCCGTAGTCGAGCTTGACCTCGGCGCCGAGGCTGGAGATGCGGCCCGGTTGCAGGCCGGTGCGGTCGTCGAGGCTCAGCGCATGCTGACCGATCTGGGCTTCGTGGCGAGTACCGAGCAGCGCGGGGGCTGCGGGCGGATCGGTGACCTGGATAACGGCGACGTCGGTGAGTTTGTCGGCCGCAAGCACCGTGGCCGCATGCCGTTCGTTGCCGAACCAGACGACCGTATGGGTAGCGCCCTCGACGAGGGCTGCACTCGTCAAGATGTGGCCTTGGTCGGTGAAGAGGATGCCCTGCCCGTCATCCATGGACGCGTTGCGGGTGACTTCGATGCGCGGCAGGCTCGGCTCGATTCGGTTCCGAAGCGCGTGGGTCCAGCTCGTCGAAGCGGCGGCCGACAAGACGGTTTCGCTGGCCGGAACTGCCGGTTGCTGATCGGCGGGCGGAGCGATGCGACCGAGTTGAAAGCCACCGAAGACGAGCAGGCCAACCAGCGTTGTCAGCGATGCAGCGAACAGGGGACGGCGCGGCGAGTTCGTGGCAGGGGCGGGAGCGGCGAGATCAACCTCCGCGCGCGCCATTGCCGCCATCTCTGATGGGTGTCGCCAAAGGCGATCATCTTGATGGGGTGGTGGACGGAAGGTCGGATCTTCGTCGTCGTAGTCATCGAAGAACGACACAGCGCAAGAGTACAGACGGTTCCCGTCCGAGTGTCCGCGGCTTGGGACGCGAGTCGGGCAAACGCCCATAGTTTCGCTAGGTAAATCTTCACATTTTTTGATCGGCGAAACTTCCGTGTTGGGCACCCCGAGGTCCCGGTCCGTAGTATCTGGGAGTGAACTCTGATTCGTCCAAGTCTGTGCGGCCCCCTGAATCGGGTACCACCTGGGTTGCGTTGACCGCCGAATCTCTGCCGGTTAACGAGGCGCTCGAATGGGCCCATTCGCCCAACTGCGGTGGTGTCGTCCTGTTCAGTGGTGTGGCGCGTGACCATTCCGATGGCCGCGACGATGTTTCGCAGCTTGAGTACGAGGCCTACGAGAGCCAGGTCGAACCGCGCCTGCAGGCACTGGCCGACGACGCCAGGCTCCGCTGGCCCGACCTCGAACGTCTTGTGCTCATGCACCGCACCGGTCCACTCGAGATCGGCGAGTCGGCGGTTGTTGTCGTTGCCGCCGCCCCGCATCGAGCCGAGGCGTTCGCGGGCGCCCGATTCTGTATCGACGCGCTGAAGGCAACGATCCCGATCTGGAAGCGTGAGACGTGGGCCGACGGCGAAGAGTGGGGGGTCGATGCGCAACACATCGCCGAGGTCGACGACCTCTCGTCACTCACCGTTGGGCCCGATGGATCGGTGCAAGTACCAAAGCCGTCCTGAGCGTCGGTTCTCGTCAGCCAGACCGACTGGCGGGCAACCGAGAACGCCAAGTTGTGGGCACCCGCTACATTCTGGGGTGTTCATTGCCCTTCGATTGACTGGTGGCCGCAGTAGTTCATGTCGAATCTGATCTTCCTGGCGATCGCGCTCGGGGTTTTCGTTGTCGGTGGGGTGATCGTCGTCATCGTTAATCGCGTACGCACCGGTTCGTCGTCACCGATCGACGAGTTTCGCAACGAGATGGGCGCCATCGCGCCGCCGATTGCCGACGATCCCCGCCGTCGTAGGAACTAGTTCTGGCTCGCGACCTCGCTATCGATCTGGGCACGGCGAACACCCTCGTTTATGCCAAGGGCCGGGGCATCGTTTTGAACGAGCCTTCGGTTATCGCGCTCAACAAGAACACAGGCGACGTCCTGGCCATGGGTCACGAGGCCTGGCAGATGATCGGGCGAACACCGAGCTACATCGTCGCGGTGCGGCCACTTCGCAAAGGCGCGATCACTGACTTCGACGTGACCCAACGCATGATTCGGCTGCTCCTGCAGCGAGTCGGCGTGAACCGTTTCAACCGACCACGTGTCGTTATCTGTGTGCCGTCTGCAATCACCGCAGTGGAACGCCGAGCCGTGATCGAGGCCGCTCGTCGTGCCGGCGCGGCCGACGCTCAGCTGATCGAGCAACCTCTGGCTGCGGCGATCGGGGCCGGGCTGCCGATCAACGAACCTGTCGGTTCGATGGTCGTCGACATCGGCGGCGGTACGAGCGAAACCGCGCTGATCTCGATGGGCGGCGTTGTTGCGCTCGAGGCTGTTCGCGTTGGTTCGTTCGACATCGACGCAGCGATCCAGCAACACATCCGGCGCGAGCACGGCATCGCCGTTGGCGAGCGCACCGCGGAAGAGATCAAGGTCGTCGTCGGGTCCGCGGCGTACACCGAAGGCGAGGTCCGGGCCGAAGTGCGGGGCCGTCAGCTGATGACGGGTTTGCCGGAAACGATCATCATGGAACCGGGCGAGGTGCGCCAGGCCATCAGCGAAGTCGTGACCTCGATCGTCGACTCATCGTTGGCGTGTCTGGCGCAAGCACCACCCGAGTTGTCGCAAGACCTGATCGTCAGCGGTATTCATCTCGTCGGCGGCGGCGCACTGTTGCGAGGCCTCGGTGCCCGGTTGTCGCGCGAATCCGAAGTGTCGGTTCACCTGGTGCATGCGCCGCTCGAATGTGTGGTGCTCGGCGCCGGTCGTTGTATCGAGTCGTACGACGCGGTGAAGGCGATGTTCATGGACGTCAGCCGCCGCTGACGCGTTCCGGCCCGGCGAGTGCGCTCGGGTGTCAGCCGGAGTTGTCGTCGCTCAAATTTGGTTGTCCGCGTCCGCGTCTTCGTCGCCGGCCATCGGTGGGCGGAGCAACGTTTCGGCTGCTTGGCGGGTCTGCCAGTCGCGGTCTTCGGTAGCGGCAATGAGCGCCGCGTCAACCTCGGGGCCCTCGAACGGGGCCAGTGCTAAGACCGCTCGCCGCCGAATCGCAGGCTTGTCGCTGCAACCGGCGAGAATCGTGTCGAGGCCGGCGGGGTCACCGAGCGCGCCAAGCGCGGCAACCGCTGCCTCTCGACACAGCGGATCGTCGTGGTCGGTGCCGATGGCGATGAGCAAGACCACAGCTTTGGTGTCGGCCTCGCGCTCCCCGCAGGCCCAGGCGGCGACCTCGACGACCGATGGGTCGTCATCAGCGAGCAACTCGTACTGACGGGAGCAAGCTAGGTGGGCGCCGACGCTGGCGGCGCGGCGCCGGACCGTCGGGCTTTCGTCGCCGACGGCGGCATTGAGCTCGTCGGGCGTGAGCACGTCGAGGCGCGCCAGCGCGCCAAGGGCGGCCGCTCGAACCTTCGCGTCAGCGTCGGCCAGGAACTGACGGGCGGTCGTGCTGTCCCCGGTATGGCCGGCGACGATTGCGGCCTGCCGCCGACTAGGGGACGCCGCCGCTTCAGTCTGCGGCGAGGTCAACCGGCGAGAATTTCGAGAAGAACCGTTCCGAGGAAGATGAGGAACGCAACGAAGATCGCGAGCAGCGCGCCGAGCGCAACGACCATCACGAGCAGGATCACGGCAGCCCGTACTCGCTCCCACCACCGAACACGTGCATCGAGCCCGACGACGGCGCGGTGATGTCGCAGCGGGTCACGGCGTTTCCGAACCGGGCGCCCCGAGGCCGTTCTTGCGCCGCTCGTGGAGCCGACCGTGGTGCTCGAAGAACCGGGCACCGGGGCCGCCATGAGCATGCCCACGAGTGGGAGCGGCCGAATCAGTTGTTGCAGTTCGGTAAGAAGTCCTAGACCCGACGTGAGTTTGGGCGTGCTGCCACCTACCGTGAGGACGGGAACGATCATGCGCAGGCGACGCGGCCCGGTTCCCTTCGCCAAGAAACCAGCGAGGATTGCCAGGGTGACCGAGAAAAGGAACGAGTTCGACACAACACCGAACACGTTACCTGTGGGCGGCGGGGCACCGGTGGTCGCCACCGGGCGAAGCGCTCCTCGCCGATTCGTCACCCCGCTTATGGCCATCGGCGTCTTCCTCGCCGTCGTACTCGTTGGCGTTGCGGTCGTGTTCTCGTTCTGGCGCCGCCCGTACTACGCGCTTGCTCCGGGATCAGTGCGTGACGCGTCGCAACGCATCTCGGTTGCCGACGTCGAGGCATTCGTGCCCGAGGGCGAGGTCGGCTTCGTCACGGTGTCGCTGACGGAACGCGTCTCGATGTGGGAGTACCTGAGCGCAAAGGTCGACGACTCGGTCGACCTGGTGCACGAAGACATCATCAATGGTGATCGAACGGCCGACGAGAAGCGTGAAGAAGACCGCCGACGGATGCAGGATTCCAAGAACGATGCTGCGGTCGTTGCATTGACCTACCTCGGCTATGACGTCCCGTGGAATGGGCTCGGCGTCGAAGTTGCGAACACGACGCCGTGTATGCCGGCGGAAGGAATTCTCAACACCGGCGATCTCATCGTGGGCGTCGATGGTGCCGACGTCGCCTTGATCGAAGAACTGGTCGAGGAGCTTGGCGATAACGCGCCGGGCGATTCGGTGATACTCACCGTCGACCGCATCGAGGACGGCACGATCGAAGACGTCGACCTGGTCCTTGGTTCGAGCGCCGCGAGCTGTTTGCCCGAGGAGATTCGTGATCTCGGCGACGCAGCGAAGGCCCGTATCGGCATCGGGCTCGGTCCTCAGCTCGTCGAGTACCAGTTGCCCGTTGATGTCACGATCGAAACCGATCGAGTTGGCGGCCCGTCCGCGGGCCTTGCGTTCACGCTCGCGATCATCGACGTGTTAACCGCTGGCGAACTCACCGGCGGCCTGAGCGTTGCAACCACGGGAACGATCTCGCCGACGGGCACAGTCGGTCGGGTTGGTGGCGTGAAACAAAAGACGGTCGCGGCACGCGAATCGGGAACCGACCTTTTCCTCGTACCGGCAGACGAACTCGACGAGGCGCTGGGTTTCGCCGGCGACATGGACGTCCGGGCGGTCGCAACACTCGACGATGCAATGGAAGCCCTCGACTCGTTCGGCGGCAACGGCCTCAAGATCGAACGCAACGGCGAACTCGCAGCCGACTAGTTGCATTTGTTCGACCCTGCGGGTCGAAGCGTTTCCACGCAGGCCTGGGTTCGTCCTGTGGCGTGCGTCGCTTCGCTCCTCGGGATCACCGGTATCTTGTTCGACCCTGCGGGTCGAAGCGTTTCCACG
>Ga0114956_1001915_pt1 | contig 16485 bp, 14 predicted proteins | sample MaitaG_FD_87304 | JGI IMG/M metagenome (GOLD analysis project Ga0114956, IMG submission 87304) | Marine algal microbial communities from Maine, USA - Maine_Asex2 metaG | ecosystem: Host-associated > Algae > Red algae > Unclassified | place: Maine, USA | collected 2015-01-05 | reverse complement strand
ATGGGGTTCGATATTTTGATGTCATGACAAATACGGCACTCCTTTCGGAGGAAGTGGGTGAGTTATCGGGTTTATTGGCGAGAGTATATGGCGAACAATCATTTAAGAGCAATACCCCAGAAAAACCCCTGACCATGATCGGAGACGAAATAGCTGACGTGCTATTTGTGCTTGTGTGCCTGGCCAATCAACTCGGAGTAGATTTGAATGAAAGCATGAAGACAAATTTGGAAAAGAAGACAGAGCGAGATCGCATGCGACACCGACAGAACCCAAAGCTGAACAACTAGAGTCCTATTTAGTGGATGTAATCCATACTATACGATCGACTTCGTAGACGATAAAAGAAATCTTGAATATAGCGCACAGCTTCACTTCGATGCGAGCCCTTCATTTGATGCACCCCCTTGATCACATCGACGAATGCTTCTTCATTTGCCATGAAGCGGGGCAGAATCTTCTTATAAACTAATTTATTTTTGAGATAGCCATTGTACTTCCGTTTCACTGTCCGATTATCCTCAAGTCCAGGAAAAGCATAGCGAGCATTTACGAGCAATGAGTAGTCGAAATCATAGGGGATCGTGAGCATTTTTCCATTCTCTTTTCGCATCAGTTTGCAATTGTGAGAGGTGGCTAAGTTCATATCTTGATTTCCAATCATATAATTGAAGAGGCAGGTCATCTCGAGCGTAGCGGCATCTACAGAATCGACGGTAGCACCAAAAGAGTCATCAATTTTGCCATCCAGCCGATCTTCCAGCTCCTCGTTGCTCTCGATGAGCATCGCATGAGAATTGAGGGTTTCGCCAGAGCGAGAATTCTCATAGGTGATTTTGAAGAGTTGCACTTGAAAGCTTGAGTCAGTAACCAGGTTGTACATTTTGTAGGCACTGTATTCCTTATAGAGGTATTGCACTCCGCGTTTATCATCTAGACAATGGGTAACTAATTTGTATGAATCGTCCTTTTTCAGCCCAAGGTCCTTTAAATCTCCCTTCTTAAATTCCAGCTTGATGGGAGGCAAATCACATTCTTTGCGCCGGAATTTGCCCCTGACAGAGACCTCAACAGGAAGAGTCATTGTTCCCGTATCGACCGTAAATGCGATGTGACCAACAAAAACCTTTGCAGTGAACTTGTTTGTGATCAGAGAGTCTATTTCAAAAGCCAAGTGAACATGTTCTAAACCTGCATCTTGTAGATACTTAAATAAGGTCTGAGCATTGAGCCCAATCTGCAAAAAGAGGGAAGCCGAAAAACACAAGGCGGTAAGCAGTTTCTTCATTGTTCGAGTCATACCAAGATGAGATTCTTAACTTGCTCTACTAAGTTACTATCTCACCTGTTGATAATGGGAACACGAACCTATTTGTATTCGTTCGCTTTGATTTTATATACCTGTACTCCTGCGCAGAAAATTCAGCCTACGGCAAATACAGGAGAGAAGCAGGTTGCGAAGAATGTCATTTTCATGATTGGAGACGGAATGGGTCTCTCACAAATCACGGCAGCTTCTTACAAAAAAAAGAGAGCCCTGGAAATGCAACGCTTTAATAACATTGGCTTGCAGGCTACCCATTGCAAAGACGACCTCATTACGGACTCTGCGGCAAGCGCAACGGCGATGGCTAGGGGGGTGAAAGCCGACAAAAACTCGTTTGGTTCAACCAAGGAATTAAAGGCTCCGAAATCGGTATTGGAGATTTTTGAAGGCAGAAATTGGGAAACGGGCATCGTCGTCACGTCTTCCATTACACATGCAACTCCGGCTGCATTCTATACGTATCAGAAAAGCCGAAGCATGAATGAAGACATTGCTGTGGATCTAATCAATGCAGACATAGACTACTTGGTGGGCGGCGGAAAAAAGTTTTTTGACCGACGCGTTGATGAGCGTAACCTCATTCAAGAATGGAAAGACGATGGATACGCAGTCAAAAGTTACCTGGATGGCAATTTTTCCGAAAATATTGCTTTTGCAGATAGACCGTACGTCTATTTCACAGCTGATTCAGAACCCCTTTCTCATTCAATAGGAAGAGACTATTTTCCAGAGGCCTGCACATTTGGCTTGTCCTTTTTGAGGAGGAGGGGAGACAATGGATTTTTCTACCTCATTGAGGGTTCACAGATTGATTGGGCGGGACATTCCAACGAATTTGATTGGCTCATGGATGAGCTGCTTGAGTTCGACAAACTTGTGGGTCAAATGCTGGACTTTGCAATCAAGGACGGAGAGACTCTGCTCATTGTGACCGCAGATCATGAAACGGGAGGGTTTTCAATTCTTTCACAAGATCCAGGCAATAAAAAATTGATCACAAACTTTAGTACTAAGCTTCACTCGGGGGCCAATGTACCAGTCTTTGCCTATGGCCCGGGATCTGAGCTATTTCGCGGGTCGTATGACAATACCGAAATCAAGAAAAAAATCTTGCAGGCAACCGGTATGAACTGATTTTGTCCATGAGGAAAAAGAACTTGCTTTATCAAATTAGTAGCCGAAGCTGGATCAGACGATTTGGAGAAAAAGCAACATTGGGCAATGTCCCACCTGCCTATTGGGACAATTTGGTTGAACTCGGATTTGAGTTCGTCTGGTTGATGGGGGTCTGGCAGACGACCGAGTCGTCGATAGACAGGTACTGTTTCCACCCTGACCTTGTAAGCCACTATGATAGAGTAGCCCCGGATTGGCAGGGCAGTGATGTTTGGGGCAGCCCATATGCAATCGAAGACTACAGAGTTCACAGTAGACTTGGTGACAGAGACGATCTTTTGGGGCTGAAAGAAAAACTGAATAATAAAGGGCTAAAGCTGATTCTGGACTTCGTCCCCAACCACTTCAATGGTGAGTCGGAACTCTTAGCAAGAGAACCAGGGGTCTTTATGCAAGGTTCTGAAGCAGATCTGCAAAACGACCCTACCACTTACTACACTCATGCTGGAAAAGTTTTCGCCCATGGACGAGACCCCCATTTTCCAGCATGGAGTGACACAGTGCAGGTCAATTATTACGAGCCAGAAGCGCAATCTTTTATGCTTGAGAAACTGCGTGATGTCGCTACGCTATGTGACGGGGTTCGCTGCGATATGGCCATGCTTATGCTGCCAGACATCTTCCACCAAACCTGGCAGCGAGGAAATTCAGAGCCGGCAGATTTTTGGAGCGGTGCCATTGCGGACATAAAGCGAGACAAGGACTTTGTATTCATTGCCGAAGCATATTGGGACCGCGAGGCGCAACTGCAGCAAAAGGGCTTTGACTATTGTTATGACAAGAACTTGCTTGATTTGCTGCTAGCGGACAACCACGAGGGAATACACCATCACCTGGACAGGGGTCTCGATTGGTTTGGGCGAGCCATCACCTTTCTAGAAAACCACGATGAAGAGCGCAGTCTTTCTTCACTTGGGTTTGAGAAATCACGTGCGGCTGCTGTGATTGCGGGTACTCTACCGGGATTGCATTTATTTTTTGATGGTCAGTTTACCGGAGCACGACACCGCGTACCGGTGCAGCTGGCGCTCGAAGCACAAGAGCATAGATGCGTCTGTAGCATGTCTCAAGATGCTGTGAATTGCAGTTGCCAGGAGGTCTTTTACGAGTCGCTCACCAGCGCTTTAAAACATCCGGCATTTGCTGGAGATTGGCAACGAGTTGATGCAGGACATTTTCATGGTTATGCTTCATTTTGGAGCACCGGAAACACGCATTGTTTAATCTGTACCAACTATGGTCCAGACCTCATTCAGGTGAACATTTCTTGCTCGTTTGCAATCTCCAAGGATCTTCTCAATCAGGTAGACGATCCTGATTATGTCTCCCAGGAGGGCGAACAAGTGCAGATTGAACTCCCTCCATATAGATCCGTCATCCTAATCTAATATCAGTTACACACCTTATCTTTAATTAAACTCGTTATAGCACTGTGATACTCAGGACCTTGGGCATCGGTATTTGCTGCCTGATCCTTTTACCGGGATGGGCCCAGCAGAACATTGTTCCTAATGGAGGATTTGAGTCAATCAGTGCTCCTTCTGAAACCTGGTTTTTTCAAGGAAGCGACTTTACTAGAGCGGCTCAGTCATGGACCTCTGCCACACAGGCTTCGCCAGATCTTTATAGCCCATCTACTGTCGTTCCCGAGTCTTGGCAAAACAAGGGTTTTGGAGATCAACGTGCCAGAACGGGACAAAACATGGCAGGCATCACTTTGTATGGATGTACAAAGGGTAAGCCGCACTGTCGAGAATATTTGCAGGTTGGTCTCACAGAGCCCACGGTTCCCGGTCAGGAATATCGAATCTCTCTCTGGACCGCCCCGCTCAAACGCGGCCTCCGCGTAGACCGGATGGGGGTTTACTTCTCGGATCAAAAAATCACTGGCAATACCGACCGGCTTCTGGAGTTTTTACCACAGGTCTGCACCCGTGACATCATCTCTGATACTCGCGGAAATTGGCAACATCTCAATTTTAAATTTACTGCAGATACGGTGTACCGGTTTTTGCTATTGGGCAATTTTTCAAATGACGAAAACACAGGCACTTCGCCAGGCATTGACCCACAGCACTCGTTCGCCTATTATTATGTAGATGACATTGAGGTCCGAAAGATCGCACCGCTTTTAAGTACGAAAGATCCACTCGCCAAGTGGTATCCGCTCAGCGAAGGCAGAGTCATTGAGATTCAAGTGCTCTTCGATATTGACAAACACACCTTAAAAAATCGCGCCCAGCTCGACCTGGATCGTCTTCTTTTATTGCTTTCGGAGTATCCCGAAATGCAGATCGAGATTTCGGGGCATACCGATAGCAGCGGAAACTTTAATCACAACATGTCCCTTTCTGATCGGCGCGCCAATTCTGTTGTGCAATACTTGCATGATCATGGCATCGATCACGGTCGGATGATCGCTTCGGGACATGGCCCCACCCAACCTGTGGCTTCAAATGGGACCATCGCAGGGAGGCAACTGAATCGCCGGGTAGAATTTAAGATTTTGCGATTGTGATAAGGGCGTAGCATCGCTTGCACATATGTATATTTAGCATATGTTACCTAGTAGGCTGATTAGATCCAGACTCGAGGCCGGATGCGACGAGGCAGGGCGAGGCTGCCTGGCTGGTCCCGTGTTTGCTGCTGCAGTCATTCTACCACCAGACCTGGAGCACGAGCTGCTCAATGATTCGAAAGTACTAGAGCCAGCTGATCGTGAAATGATGGCCGAATTTATTAAAGAACAGGCAATTAGTTACGGCGTGTCATTTTGCTCACCAGGCAAAATAGATCAGATCAATATTCTCAATGCTTCTTTTTCAGCGATGCATGCCGCAGTTCGAAAACTCCAGACACGGCCAGCGCATTTGCTCATCGACGGCAATCGCTTCAACCCGCTCAAGGGCTACGACTTCACCACTATCATTAAGGGAGATGGAAAAATTGGGTCCATTGCTGCTGCGTCAATCTTGGCCAAAACAGCTCGCGATAAGTATATGAAGCGCAAGCATCGGGACTATCCGCAATATCATTGGATTACAAACAAGGGTTATCCAACAATGGCCCATCGTCAAGCCATCCTTGACCATGGCCTTACGCCCTTGCATCGCATGTCGTTTAGGCAGTATCCACTACCAGAGCAGTTAGTGCTCTTCGATACTTAGCTATGCGCGCACAAAAGGATTATGCTCTTTCTCGTGCCCAATCGTTGTCTTCGGTCCATGTCCCGGATAGATCACGGTCTCGTTTGGCAAAGGGTATAATTTTGTTCGGATGCTCTCAAAGAGCACAGCTTGATCACCACCCGGAAGGTCAGACCGGCCGATGCTTTCGCGGAAGAGTACATCTCCGGCAATGACATAATTTTCCGCTCGGTTGTACAGACAAATGCTTGCGGGAGAGTGTCCGGGCGTAAGCAGGACACTAAAAGAACTTTCACCGAGTGTTACCACATCGCCCTCCTCCAGAAAACCAGTTGGGGGTGGAGAAGGGGCACAGATCACTCCATACGATTGGCCCACGACCGGACAGGCATTGAGCATTTCCAGCTCACCTCGGTGTATAAGGAATGGACAGGCAAAACGCTCTAACACAGCCAGGTTCCCAAATACATGGTCTAAATGACAGTGGGTGTTGATCACCTGTACGACAGTGAGATCTTGCTCTGCGATCAGATCAAAGAGTTGTTGCTCTTCTGATTTATCATAGCACCCGGGATCAAAGATGATTGCCTGTCGCTCAGTATTTGATACGATGTAGGTGTTTTCTTGGAAAGGATTTAGGGTAAGACAGGTAACGCTCGTCATGCTTTGTTCGTTATAGACCTGGACGCAAACGTGGGAATGTTGTAATTTCCGCCGGATAGGTCATTTTGATGAAACCCAATTTTACAAAATATTGGCTGGCAGTCGCACTGCTGGGTCTGCTGCAAGTCAGCATTGCACAAGTCTCGCGGGTGGAATTTGGTAAAAACCGGATACAGTACCACGACGACTTTGACCAGTGGATCTTGTACGAAAGTCAGAATTTTATCACTTACTGGTATGGCAAAGCTCGCAATCACGGTGTAGCGACCGTTAAACTTGCAGAGCAAGACCATGATGAGATACTCGATCTGATCGAGCACCGCATCAATGAGAAAATCGAAATTCTGGTCTATTCAGATGTTTCTGATCAGAAGCAAAGCAACATTGGCTCTGACGAAACCTTTGTCAGTTCCTCGGGACGTACGAAACTTGAAGGGACTAAACTCTTCGTGTACTTCAATGGCGATCACGAAGATCTGCGCACCCAGATCCGTAAAGGCGTTGCCGAAGTTTTTCTCAACAGCATGTTTTATGGCTCCAACTTTCAGGAACTGGTACAGAGCCGTTCCTCCAACAACATTCCAGTTTGGTTTACAGAGGGCTTGATCGAGTATATCGGAAGATCTTGGGATAGTGAATCTGACGACGATCTCAGAAACATTTTCAATAACACGCGCCGCAAGAAAACCTTCAAACGCCTCAGCGGTACCTACCCCGTCAAAGTAGGTCAATCAATTTGGCACTACATCGCAGGCACCTATGGCCGTTCTGAAATTTCAAATCTACTCTACCTTACGCGCATCAACCGCAATGTGGAAGACGCTTTTCTCTATGTATTCGGGATTCCGTTTGAAGATCTTACAGAGCAGTGGCTTGATTCCAATACCAAACGGTACGCCGCCGAAAAACTTCTGATCGATGAGCAGAATGCAGAGGGTGTCGTCAAGTACAAAAAGCGCAAGAGAGTGCCAATCACAGAGTTGCGCTACAGTCCAGATGGAACGCACCTGGCGATTGTTGACAACCAGATCAGCAAAACCCGTATAATCCTGAAAAATTTGGACACGGGAGATCAAAAAAAATTATTTAAACACGGATTTCGCAATAACATTCAGGAGACGGATGTCGACTATCCGTCGATAGCTTGGCACCCCAATGGTAACGGACTATATATATTGTATGAGGCTCGCAACGAAATCTGGCTGGAATATCACGATCTCGAGACGGGCGATAAATTAAAACAGATCATACCAGAGCGGTACGATCGTGTTTATTCGATGGATATTCTCAACGATCAAGATTTGATCTTTTCGGCGCTCTCAAATGGCATGGTCGATTTATTTCTTTATAAAACGAATACACGACAGTCCACACCTTTTACTCAAGATATTTACGATGATCTGGAAGTAAGGATCATGACAATGGATGATGGCAGTAAAGGGATCGTTTTTGCATCAAATCGTCCTGACGCAATACAGCAAAAGAGCTCACTCGATACAGTTTTGCCGTTTGCAAATTTCAACCTTTTCATGCTTAAGCAGGTTGACGACCAGATGCGCTTGTTTCAATTGTCGCGTTCTGAAGAGATCAATTTGCGCAACCCGGTACCGACAGGTTCGAAATCCTTGTCTTTTTTATCAGATGCGAATGGTGTGACCAATAGGGAGACAGCAAAATTATCGAGCACGACAGTTTCAGACCAGAGCGAAGTAATTTTTCTGAATGGAGATACCAGTATCCTGGCCAACGCTTTGATTACACCCGAAGACTCGACGATCGTCAGCATCCGCGAAATTGAAACACCGGGGTTTGAATTGGTTGACCAGAAAAGTGCATATCAATTGCGCAATATTATTCAGTATGATGTCTCTTCTGTACGTGGCAAGTCTGCCGAAGTGTACAAAGTGGGAGATGATTTCCGCATCATTGAGGGAGACCTTAGTTATTCAGATGCTGCACCGACCGGCCGCATTGAGCAGCCCGAGGAGGAGGAGAAAGCTCCTACGAAGCAGCAAGAGGAAGAAGAACGAAGAACAGAGAAAGACTACAAGAACGAAGAGGTGATTCGGAGCAGTGAGGACGGTGGGCAGTACCTATTTCAAAGTAGGTTTGATGACATGGATTCGGAAAAGACTGAACGAATTATGCAAAATGAGTTGCGTGATAGCCGGCCATTGAACACAACTTCGTACTTGGATCGCAGAGGCCGTGTGCTTGAAAATACCGAGATAGATCGGCTCCGCATCATACCCTACCGACTTAAATTTCAGATTCACAATCTCACGACCAATGTTGATAATAGTTTGCTCTTTGGTGGACTTGATAGCTACGCAGGCTTTAAGCAAGAATTCGAACCGGTTCCACCAGGTATCTTAATTAAAGCAGAATTTAAAGACCTTTTCGAAGACTATTCATTTAAAGGAGGCGTGCGTTTTCCAACCTCATTTAATGGAACTGAATACTTCTTGGTATTTGATGACAACAAGAAACGCATTGACAGACAGTACGCGTTTTATCGCAAGACCACCACTGACAATCAGTTGGTGAACGGCACGGATCCTCAGCGAACTCGCAACACAGTATTGCTGGGACACTATCGACTCAAGTATCCTCTAGATATTTATAACAGTGTGCGAGCCACAGGTACTTTGCGCCAAGATAAATTTACCTTTCTCGCAACCGATCGAGCTTCGATCGACCAGCCCAATCTGACCAATCAACGCATCGGCTTACGGCTAGATTATGTTTTTGACAATGCCATTGATATCGATCTAAATATTCGATCCGGGACGAAATTTTTATTTTCAATTGAAGCGGTCAAGCGATTTATTATCGACACAAGTCCACTCAATGTCAGTTTTTCTCAGGGGTTCATGACAGTGCTTGGTCTGGATGCACGGCATTACCTTAATTTTGGAAAGCACTCTGTACTAGCAGTAAGGGGCGCAGCAGGCACCTCATTTGGCTCTGAGAAAGTACTCTATTACTTAGGAGGTTCTGACAATACGCTTATTCCAAAATTTAATCAGGATATTCCGCAGCCAGAAGGAAACTTTGCGTATCAAACCATCACACCGAATTTGCGGGGCTTTGATTATAATATTCGCAACGGATCTACTTTTGCTCTGATCAATGCCGAGTTGCGTATTCCAATAATAAAATATTTATCGCGTCGTCCGATTCGTCTTTCATTTTTGAGACACTTGCAGCTAGTGGGTTTTGCAGATATCGGAGCGGCCTGGGAAGGCATTTCTCCTTTTGATGAAGAAAACCCCATTAATATTTTAAATCTCTCCAACCCGCCGACCGTCTTTCTTCAAGTAAATTATTTTCGGGATCCATTGGTGGCGGGATATGGTGTCGGCATACGGACGCAACTGTTTGGTTACTTTTTACGATTCGATTATGCTTGGGGAGTTGAAACCCGAATTATTCAGGATCCCAAAATTCATTTTTCACTTGGACTTGATTTCTGACACGACCATAGAATTGTATCAGGTCGATGCATTTGCCGAAAAATTATTCGAAGGCAATCCGGCTGCTGTAATCATTCGGAACGAATGGTTGCCAGATCAAGTCATGCAGCAAATCGCAGAAGAAAATAACCTTGCTGAAACGGCCTACGTTGTGCCAGAAAAAGACCAATATCGCATCAGGTGGTTTACGCCAGTGCGTGAGGTGCGGCTTTGTGGTCATGCGACGCTGGCCAGCGCCCACGTCCTCTATCAGCATTTGGATTGCAAGACACCATCCATTGTCTTTGAAAGTTTATCTGGGCCGCTCACGGTTTCTAAAAATGGAACCCGCTACTTGATGGACTTTCCAGCTGACCAGTGTGTCCCGGCGCCTGAGCATCTCGATGACATTAGCGCGGTATTGGGTCTTGTACCTGATGAGGTCTGTAAGGGATCTGATGATCTACTTGCGTTGGTCCAATCCCAAAGCGTCATTGATGATCTTAAACCAGATTTGAGTAAGCTGAATGAACTGGATGTGAGAGGTTTGCTGGTTACAGCCAGAGGCGACGAGGTTGATTTTGTGAGCCGATGTTTTTTCCCTCGCTATGGCATCGACGAAGACCCTGTGACTGGATCTGCCCACACCCTCCTTGCTCCTTTCTGGGTACAAAAGACAGGCAAACAGAAGCTGCAGGCACAGCAACGATCTGCGCGTAGCGGGCTTGTACATTGCGAACTTGAGGGAGACAGAGTGTTATTGGGCGGTACGGCCGTCACCTATATGCAAGGCAAAATCAAACTTTAATGGCATATAGTAAACACCGTTACGAAAGCAGGCAGGAAAAACGCGCACGCATCGCTCGAAACACCAAAGTGGTCGTTGCGTTTGCGGCAATTGCGCTGGCCGTCTTGACCTTCAAAAATCGAGTGTACATCTTCGATATGCTCCGGTATCTCTTCTAGGCAGTTATGTGCGAAACCAAGCGAGTAGTTGCTTTTTTTCCAACCATGCTATGACACCCAGGTACACCACAAAACATACGGTGCTCCAAAAGAGACTAAGACCTATTTGAGCAATATCTCCTGCGATATTCTGATGGAGAAAATAAATTGCCAGGGCGAAAAGGAGATAGAAGAAAATTCTCCCCAGGGGATAGTCAACCGGATAGTGCTTGCGACCAAAAGCATAGGCCAGGGTACTCATCGCCACATAGCATGCAAGGGCTGCCCAAGCCAGCGCCACTTTTCCATGGTTTTGAATGAGTAGCATGGTCACAACCAGTGTAACAACGACCCCTACACTGGAGAAGAGTGCGCCGTATTTGGTCTTGTCAGTTACTTTATACCAAACCGATAGGTTGTAATACATGCCCAAAAACCAATATGCCACTAACAATATCGGAACGATAACGAGCCCAGATCGGTAATTGCCACCAATCAAATATTGAAGCACATCTAAATACAGCAGGATGAAAAGCAGTACTGCACTGGCGACCATCGCAAAGGCCTTTCCCACATCGGCATAGGTGCTCTTGGCACTGTCTGTGACAGACTGCTTAAAAAAGAATGGCTCTGCGGCATAATTGAATGCGACCGTAAAGAGATTCATCAGAATAGCAATTTTGGCGGCCGCAGCGTAAATGCCCATTTCGACACTTACGTCGCCCACTGGCAGCAAATATTTGATCAATGGCACCGCAAAAGACTGATTGAAAACACCACCAAGGCCGACCACCACCAGGGGCAGTAGATACGTAAGCATGCGGCGCAATATTTTTTTCGAAAACGATGCCACCTGTACAAAGCGCAGTTGTGGTATGAGCAAGAGAAAGACGATGCCACTGGCAATCAGGTTTGCTGCAAAAAGTAAATCCAATTTCCGATCGGGGGCATAAACCTCCTCCCAAAAAGAATGTCCTGCCGCAATGAGTCGCGGACAGACCTCCAGGAAAAAGAAGACAAGAAGTAGATTGACCACCACACTAAGTATCCGGATGATGGCAAATTTTCGAGCTTGATTCGTAAGTCGAAGTCGTGCAAAAGGCAAAGAGCTCAGCGCATCGAAACCAATAATCAGCGCAAAGTAGACTACATATTGGCCCTCTTCTGGATACTTCAACAAGGCAGCGATCTGATCTTGAGCAAAAATCAAGAGTAGCACGAATACAAAGGAAGAAGCAAGCAGGGTCAGCACACCCGTTGAGAATACGACCTTTTCGTCAGAGGCTGAGTGTCCAAAACGAAAGTACGCGGTATCTAGCCGATACGTAAACAATATGAGAAGCAGCGCAGCGTAGGCATAGAGATCTGCATAGATACCGTATTGGCCCTCCTCGGTTGCAAATACACGCGTAGTCAGATAGACGGTAAAAACGGCATAGTGGAGAATGCGCGGAAGGATGGTACTTATTCCATAAATGGCGGTTTCTCCCGCCAATTGCTTTATCAATGACATCCCGGCTGGCTGTTCAAACAAACGTAGCTAATTCATCATGAACGCTCGTAAAATGTTTAAATTACCCCTTGCAAAAAAGATGATTGAGCCCGATGAAGAAGTTTGACTTACTGAAGCAGATTTGCGAAACCCCTGGAGCCCCAGGCTACGAGCATAGAATAAGAGACCTAATTCGGAAGGAAGTGTCCCCGTTGGTAGACGAAGTCACCACCGATGCCATGGGCAATCTCATCGCCATAAAGCGGGGCAAAAGCGACAAGCGACTCATGATCGCAGCCCATATGGATGAGATCAGTTTTATTGTCACCCATATTGAAGAAGAAGGCTTCGTTCGCTTTCACACCTTGGGTGGATTCGACCCCAAGACCCTTACTGCGCAACGAGTCATCATTCATGGGCGCGAAGATGTGATGGGCGTGATGGGCTCAAAACCTATCCATCTCATGAAGCCCGAAGAGCGATCAAAAGCTCCGCAAATCACAGACTACTTTATCGACACTGGCCGACCCATCAAGGAGGTCAAGAAACTAGTTTCCGTCGGCAATGTCATCACCAGAGAGCGCAGTCTCATTACGATGGGAGATTGTGTAAATGGCAAGTCGCTCGACAATCGGGTCTCAGTATTTATTCTCATCGAGGCACTCGCACGCTTGCAAAAGAAAAAAATACCGCACGATATCTACGCTGTTTTTACGGTGCAGGAAGAAGTGGGTTTGCGAGGTGCCATCGCTTCGGCAGGGCATATCAATCCTGATTTTGGCCTCGGTCTTGATGTAACCATTGCCTTCGATGTGCCAGGGGCGCAGCCTTTTGAAATGGTGACAAAATTGGGCGCCGGCACAGCCGTTAAGATCATGGACGGATCTACAATTTGTGACTACCGCATGGTTGATTACCTGAAGAAACAAGCAGATAATAAAAAGATAAAATGGCAGCCTGAAATACTCACAGCCGGAGGCACTGACACAGCCGGCATACAGCGGTCGGGAGCCAATGGATCCATTGCTGGAGCGATATCCATACCCTTGCGCCATATCCATCAAAGCATTGAGATGGTGCATCAAGATGACATCGAAGCCAGCATCAAATTGCTCACCCAGGCGTGCATTGCATTAGATACCTACGATTGGAAATTGTAAATCAAGCATATGTTTATTGAGAAAGACGACAAACTACAGGCAGAACTGAAATTCAAGGATTTTCAAGAGGCCTTCGCTTTTATGACAGAAGTGGCCATTTGCGCCGAGCGAGCCGATCATCATCCCTGGTGGTCTAATGTGTACGACACAGTTGAGATTCATCTCAATACACACGACGCCGGTAATGTCGTGACTCAAAAAGATCGAGATCTGGCCGGGGAAATTGAGAAACTATATCAGAAATACAAGAAGTGATCAGACAGTGATAAGTAAACTACCTGATCAAGGCACAACCATTTTTACCATCATGTCTGCATTGGCCGCTGAGCACAATGCCATAAATCTTTCGCAGGGATTTCCAGATTTTATGCCCGACGAAAAACTCATCGACCTCGTGCATCAAAAAATGCTGGAGGGCAATAATCAGTATCCGCCCATGAGGGGTTGTACCGAGTTGCTTGAGGCCATTGCCACAAAGATCAAGCAACTTTACCAACTGGATGTAGATCCGCTGGAAGAAATCACCATCACCAGCGGAGGTTGCGAGGCAATCTATACAGCAATCACAACCTTGATTCATCCCGGTGACGAAGCCATCATTTTGGAGCCCGCCTATGATCTGTATCGACCGGCTATTTTGCTTAACAAGGGTATACCGGTGGTACATCAATTGCAAGGCCCCGACTTTGCCCGTGACTGGACTGCCATCCGGGCACTCGTGACGGATCGCACACGACTTATTGTAATTAACACCCCTCATAACCCGATTGGAAAAATCTTTGGAGCCGACGACCTAAACGCGCTCGAGGAGCTTGTCGCAGATACAGGTATTTACGTCATCAGTGATGAGGTCTATGAGCACATCACGTTTGGTGCGCGACACGAAAGCGCATTGCGCTATCCGGCACTCTATCAAAACTGCTTTGCATGTTATTCCTTCGGAAAGACGTTTCATGCGACCGGCTGGCGCCTCGGCTATTGCGTGGCCCCTCGCCACCTTACAGCAGAGTTTCGCAAAGCACATCAGTATACTGTCTTTACCGTATTTAAGCCCGCACAACTTGCGATTGCTGAATACATGGCGGATCCCTCGACATATCTGCAATTGCCAGCGTTTTTTGAGAAGAAAAAAGACATACTTGAATCCGGAATGAAGAAAAGTAGATTTACTTCGCTCCCTTCACAAGGATCCTATTTTCAACTCTACGATTACTCAGAAATCAGTGACGAAGTCGATACCGAGTTTGCTAAAACAATGACCATCGAGCATGGGGTTGCAGCCATTCCTTTGAGCGTCTTTTACCTCGACCCTCCTCCGACACAAAAATTAGTCCGATTGTGTTTCGGAAAAAAAGAAGCAACGCTCAAAAATGCGATTGATCGGCTCGTGAAGATCTAGCGAACGGCCCAATGTTAGATCTCCATTCTCATGGTTATTGAGTGGCTTCCAAACCCTGCCTTTTCATAGGCTCTGATCGCAGAATGATTTTCGCAATAGACAAGAAGGCGAAGTTCAGAAATACTATGCTGCGCTACGAGGTCTTTTATTTCGGCAATTATTTTCTTATTAATTCCTAGTCCTCTGTAAGCTGGCTTGACATACATAAACCCTAGATGTGCATAGTGCGTGTGTCTAAGATGTGGTTTAGCCAACAATTATTTCGGAATCAGGTGAATTGATCATTGCTTTCAAATCATAGTAGTTAATATGGCCCGACTTTAATGTGACATCGAAAGGCCTTTCGGCTTTAATTAATTCCTGTACAAATTGATTTAGGACATTTAAATCATCCAAAATACCTAAGCGAATTTGTACATTATTCAAATCTGAAACTACTGCGTAAAAAATTTCACTTGGCGCCTTAAAATTTAATTGGATTTACGCGGTATTGTCCAGATTTCCTCCTGGCGACCATCCAAAAACCGAAACTGCTCACCATCAAAAACCCCATCCTCTTCCAGCATGATTCTTACAATTTTACCCCACTCCTCGATTTCTGTCGAAGCGTTGAGCTCGATGCTGTAGGCCGTGTTTGGATACATGATGTAATCACCAGTCCCTTTGACACCCTCTTGATTGTCCCACATACCAATCGCTGGGCCAGCGGCATGTCCATGCACTCCGATTGGGTGGGTATAGATCGAGGGCCGAATTCCTTCTGATTTAGCTTGGTCAAGTGAGGCTTTTAGAATCTCATTGCCACTTAAACCCTCGGTAAAATTACTGACGAGAATGTCCTGTAGTCGGTTTGCATCCGCAAAGGCATCTTTGAGAAAACCCGGCACGTCGGTCTCACCTGGCTTCAAGACATAAAAGTGCTGTTGCTGATCGGTATTGAGTCGCAGGTAAGTGATGCCAAAATCGACATGCAATAGATCTCCCGGCATAATGATGCGCTCGTCGGGGCGCTTGGAAAAAGTGCGTAAGTGATCAGAATTTTCCGGATCATATCTCTGAATTGCCACGGTGGGGTGAAACCAGGTGTCAAGTCCCAAGTCACTTACGCGCTGGCGCAGTGCCCACACCACATCATCGGTGCTGGTGATGCCGGGATGAATCACTTTTTCCGATAGGCCCTCCTGCAAGATGGAGTGACCCATCCGGCAGATCATCGGATAGATGGCGAGCTCCTTTTCGGAGCGAGTCTCAAGCCAGGCGATGGCTAATTTTTCTGCCGAAACCACGCGGTCTTGATAGGTTGCCGGCAGATGCGCCATCATACTTTCATACTCGGTGTGAACCAAACCATCGGCCAGGCCGAAATAGTCTGATTTGTTGATTCCAATCTTTTCTGGATTCTTTTCTTTGATTAGCGACACCAGTGCTTCCCATTGGTCTGGATAGACATCGATGTCCCAAGCTCCCTGCAATAGTCGACCCACAGCATATCGAGCGATAGCCACTTTTTCGATCGGCTCATCGTTGCCGGGGTCGTAAAAAACCATGATGGTACGTCGACGAGCATTGAGCCAGGTGCTTGGTAGCATCGTGCGCATCACCGGGTCTTCATTGTACTCTCGCGAGATGATCACCCACATGTCGATGCCGGAGCGTCGCATGAGCTGAGGTAAGAGATTGTCCATTCGATCCTCAAGGATCTCATCGATCAGGGCACCACGT
>Ga0114956_1001913_pt1 | contig 16510 bp, 15 predicted proteins | sample MaitaG_FD_87304 | JGI IMG/M metagenome (GOLD analysis project Ga0114956, IMG submission 87304) | Marine algal microbial communities from Maine, USA - Maine_Asex2 metaG | ecosystem: Host-associated > Algae > Red algae > Unclassified | place: Maine, USA | collected 2015-01-05 | reverse complement strand
CCCAAACCAGAACCCAAACCAGAACCCAAACCAGAACCCAAACCAGAACCCAAACCAGAACCCAAACCAGAACCCAAACCAGAACCGCAAGCGATTGCGTCAGTGCCCGAGCCGACAGAAACAGAAGTCATTGTTTCAGCAGAACAACGGCAGGCTGAGGTGCAGTATCTGGATCGTTTGCGTGCTGAGATTGCTAAAAACCGAGTGTACCCACGTCAGGCGCGACGTAAGAAAAAGCAAGGGACTGTCAAAGTCTCTTTTTCGATAGCGGCAAATGGTCTGATCTCGCAAGTTGAAGTGGTGAGCAGTTCGGGTGTCGATGGATTAGATCGAGCTGCAGTAGCTGCGGTGTCAGCAGTTGGTCAGTTTGAATCATTTCCAGAGTCATTCGCCTCAGACACCAAAACTATTACAGTGCCGGTTAGCTTCAAATTGCGTTAGAGACTGTAAATTCAAGTGTGTAAAGCTGCGCTATTCAGCCTCTTTCCCGTTGTTACGTTGATCAAATTTGGATGAAATAAGTTGCGCTTAGAAATTGAATTCGCTGTCGTATTGCATATACTGGTATAATATACAGTATTCAATGAATCAGGTGGCAGGCTAATGATTAACCCGCAGAATAACAAGAATGTAGTTCGGCACATTGAAATTAAAGCATACGTTGATGACTATCAATCGCTGTGTGCACGCGTATCTTCGCTCGCGTCTCAACGATCAAATAGTTCTGAAGGCTGCGCAACAAGTAAGTTGGCAAACGGGATGAGATCGGTGTCACGGGTCGTCGATACACCAATAGACAGGGTGCAAGACGATACCTTTTTTCATTGCCGGTCAGGGCGCTTAAAGCTACGAAGTTCGGGCCAGTTTCATGACCTGATCTATTACCGACGCGAAAACGATTATGGTCCATCGGAATCGTTCTACCAATCCGCTCCTACAAAAAATCCTGCTGCGCTGCGCACATCATTAACCAGCGCATTTGGCCAGGCCGGTCGGGTTAAGAAATTTAGACGCACGTACCGAGTTGGCGGCTCTACGATTCATCTCGACAGGGTAGGTGGCTTGGGTGATTTTATTGAAATAAAGGTCGAGCTCACCGCACCGGAAACACCTCCTACGGCAAATTCCGGAATTTTTTCGCCCGCTCTTGAACCCACTTGCTCAGTGAAAAAAGGTGCTCGTATGGTTGAAAGCCTGATGAGTGCGCTCGAGATTGACTTGTTTCAACTGGTCGACGGAGCCTATATCGATCTTATCAATGAGCGCGGTCCGGCCTAGGTCGCATACTGTCTTGGTTCTGCACAGGCTCACTTTTGCCTGGCATCGTGATCCCACACTGTCTGGCGCTAATTTACCGCTAATGCGCTTTTTTTTGTGACTAAACCATCAATTGTTAATAAAAACAACGATTAACCTTGGTAAAACTTGGCGTTAGAGTAATTGACTTCGGGCTGCTGACCAACGACCATATAGAGACGCGAAAAAATGAAAGCTCTGCATGATCAATCAATCTTCAAAACGCTGCAATAGTAAGGATGCGGGTATGAAATGGTACAAAAACTCTGCGTTGTTGCTCGTACTCACTGCAGTAATGTTTGTTCTCAGCGCTTGTTCCGAGACAGAACCCAGTGGTGAAATTAGATCAAATGGCAAAGGTGGAGTGTCACTTGATTTTTCAGCGCCCGATGCCGTGCTAAATTCGCGTGCTATCGATCAGTCGGCTGTCTCTCTGGAAGTTACGGTTAACGGTCGTCAGGTCCTGCTGGATGGTGGTACCGGCCAACAACGCGGTGTGATGAACGTCAGTCGTGGCGATGTGCTAAAGGTCGTTGCTACCTGGTCGGAATTCTATGAAGGCAATATTCTCAATCTGGCCCAGGCTACTCAAGATTACACCGTACCGGTTAATCCGGAGACCGACGTATTAGTGCACTTTTTTACCAGTGATTACTTTACTGGTTTTGATGAAGATCAGGACGGTATTAGTAATATTGACGAACGCAACGCTGGTACCGACCCGTATGAAATTGAACCCTTCAGAGATCCTATTGTTTTTGTTCCATTGAATTTTAATGCTGAATTGCCTGATCGGTTACGAGATGCCGACGGCGATATCATTGACTCGTTGTTCGCAGTAGCAGAACTAAACCGGGTATCCATAGAACTATCACTAGACGGTAACCGACGATGGGTGGGCGAAACAACGTTTGCTACCAATACTGATGTGTTAGTAGATTTTGTTGTCTATTCTTCGACGGAACGTGATGTTCCACTGGCCAGGTGGCAAAACACTCGTAACGTGGGTTCAGGCACTACCGTATCGATTAATGCTGGTGAATACAGATACGACGATAATTCCGATGGCGATGACTTGAACAATCTTCAGGAAGTGCTCGACGGCACGAATCCTCTGGACAAGAGTGACCCGGCAACGGAGCCGTGTGATATATCAATCTTTGCTGATGGCTGTGATAACGACACTGATGGAGACGGAATTGCCGATAGCATCGAAACTGAAACAGCAAATGAAGATGGTGACGATCTACCGGATTATCGTGAGTCAAATGACGACGATAACGATGAAGACGGTTTCACTGCATATGAAGATCCTGATGAGAATAATCCCTGTGTTCCTTCGGACAGAACGGTTGCATGCCAGGGGCCTGATAGAGATGGTGATGGCTTCGCTGATGCCGTGGATAACTGTGAGTTCATTAGTAATCCGGGCCAGGAAGATGCCGATGGGGACGGTGTCGGTGATGCCTGTGAAGAAGAAGAGCCGATTGAACCGACAGCACCCGATGGTGATGGAGATGGCATCGCCGATGCAGAGGATAACTGTGAGTTCATTAGTAATCCGGGCCAGGAAGATGCCGATGAAGATGGTGTCGGTGATGCCTGTGAAGAAGAGGAGCCGATTGAACCAGCAGCCCCCGATGGTGACGGAGACGGCATTGCCGATGCAGAAGATAACTGTGAGTTCATTAGCAATCCGGAGCAGGAAGATGCTGATGAAAACGGTGTAGGTGATGCCTGTGAAGAGGAAGAGCCCGTTGAGACGAACCCGCCAGTTACTGAAGAGCCGGCGTCGCCTCTATCGTACTTATATTACGAAGGTCAGTGGGCGGTACTTCCAGATTTCGTATCGTTGACTCCTGATGGCGGGGGCACGATGGGCACGTTCGAACTTCCACCCAGTGATGGTGTGCTTTTTTACGGGCTTCGATTTACTGGTCGGCTGAATATTACCAATGCGGGGCAATACACGTTCTACACGGCATCCAACGATGGCACCAAGCTGTATATCGATGGCAGTCTCATCGTCGACAACGATGGCACACATACATTAGTTGAAGAACAGGGTTCTGTGACATTGAATTCGGGCCTGCATGATATCGCGTTGGAGTATTTTCAGGCCAATGGCACCGAAGATCTCGAAGTGAGCTGGTCCAGCGATGACATTGCAAAACAACCCATTCCAGATGAAGTGCTGTTTGCTCCATAACGGCTAGTTCGCAATGCTATGCTAATTCGCTGGTTAAGTAGCACACTGTCAGAGCTTGATGCGCTGACGTTGTACAGGATGTTCCAGCTTCGCCAAAACGTATTCGTGCTCGAGCAGCAATGTCTTTATCCTGATATTGATGCACTCGACGAACACGCCATACATCTGCTGGGTTTCGACTCGCACCAAGCGCTCGTTGCCTACTTACGCATTCTAGCGCCAGGTAAACAGTACAAAGAACCCGCCATCGGGCGCGTCCTCGTTGCTGAAACTGTTCGTGGCAAAGGGGTCGGTCGCAGTTTAATCGATGAGGGTGTTCGACTTAGCAGACAACATTTTTCCGATTTAAATATCCGAATATCGGCGCAAAGTCATCTGGAGGCTTTGTACAAAGGTGCAGGTTTTAAAAGTGTGGGCAAAGCTTATCTGGAAGACGGAATTCCACATCAGGAAATGCTGCTGCAAACTGACGCAGCTTAAGTGTCCTCCGGAACCAAACAACCAAGCTCGACCAAATTCAGCAGTACTTTGGTGTCATCGGCGTTGAGCTCATCTGCACTTAGCGATTGATTATTGCACAGTGCTTTAGCTAACTTATCTGAGCAAACCAATACCTCAGCATCTACATAAAGTGTTGTCGTGTTTCCATGCTTATAGTAGGCGAAGCGGCTGAATGAGTGTTTACGCCAACTCATATTGAGTTTCTGTTGCTGACTAAATTGTTCTCGCTCCACGTCAATCGCCGGTGTTGTTAACAGTCGCCCGGCTATGTTGGCCAATTCGCTGTCGGCAAGCTGTGTTGCCTGCTCCCATAATGTTTTGAATGCCATCAGAGATTGCTCATCGAGCTCCCCCGGTTCGCAAACTTTAAGGTGTGGGTCGCAGTAACGCTGATTTTCGAATTTATCAGCAATCATTTCGGCAAAAGAGTGAATGATGTCGGAAACCATTGGTGCACGAAAACCTACAGACCAAGTGGTGCAGTTGTCACTCACTGCAATTCCATGGTGCGGCATTCCCGGCGGTAGATAAAGCATGTCGCCTGGTTCAAGATCATAGGATTCAGTGGCAATAAAATTAGCCAGCAATTTAAGGTTTGCATCGGCGACTAAAGTGACATCGGGAGCGTGGCTGGAGTCGATCATCCATTGACGTGTACCGCTTGCCTGAAGCAGAAAAACGTCGTACTCATCAACGTGCGCACCAACCGATGCACCCCTGGGTGCATAGCTGATCATCAAGTCATCAATGCGCCAGTTTGGAATAAACTGAAATGGACGCAGATACTCGCCCAGTTCTGGCAGGTGTTTCTCAACATCAGTAACCAGTAGCGACCAATTGTTATCGGTGAGTAGTGCAAAACGAGCCTCATCGAAAGGTCCGCTTTCCAAATGATAGTGGCCATGCTCATCACAAGTAATCAACCGCGGTGTTGAGTCTTCTTCAAGCGACAGCCCGGCAAGTTCGTCAGCTGAGATTGGCGTTTCGAAATTGGTAAAAGCTTGTCTTATCAGCAGTGGTTTTTTCTGCCAATACTCACTCAGAAACCGCTGATCATCGAGACCGTCTGGCCAATTTACGTTCGTTGGTACATTCAAAAGCCTAGATATCCAGCGCTAGTTGCGCAGCATTGCCTGTGTAGTTTGCCGGTGTCATGGTTTTTAAGCGTTGTTTTTCGGTTTCGGGGATATCCAGCCCGTCGATAAATTGCTGGATAATTTCCTGGTTGATGGTTTGGCCTCTGGTGAGCTCTTTTAGCTGCTCGTAGGCGTTGGCAACATCGTAACGACGCATGACCGTTTGGATGGGTTCGGCCAATACTTCCCATGCATTGTCTAGATCGGCTGCGGTAGCGGCGCTATTCACACTCAATTTACCCAGCCCTTTTTGTAAAGAGGCGAATGCGATTTCAGTATAGCCGGCGCCAACGCCCAAGTTTCGTAACACAGTTGAATCGGTTAGATCTCTTTGCCATCGGGATAGCGGTAATTTTCGACTTAAGTGGGAGAAAACGGCGTTGGCTAAACCAAGGTTTCCTTCCGCATTTTCAAAATCAATCGGATTGACTTTATGCGGCATAGTCGAAGAGCCAATTTCGCCTGCCACGGGTTTTTGTTGCAGGTAGCCTAGCGAAATATAGCCCCATAGATCGCGGCTCAGATCGATCAGCGTAACGTTGAATCTTTCGACGGCATCGAACAGTACAGCAATGAAATCATGTGGCTCAATTTGTGTGGTGTATGGATTAACCTGCAGGCCGAGTGATTCGACAAACTGTGCTCCTATAGATTGCCAATTCAGAGCAGGGTAGGCGGCAAGGTGTGCATTATAGTTACCAACCGCACCATTGATCTTTCCAAGAATAACCGCTTGGCTTATATGTTCACGATGGGTTCGCAGACGGTGAACCACATTGGCAATTTCCTTACCGACTGTTGTCGGGCTTGCTGTTTGCCCATGCGTTCGACTCAGCATGGGTTCCGCTGCCGCCTCTTTTGCCATAGCGGTCAGCGTGTTAATCAATTGATCTGCTTCAGGTAGCAGCACCGAGTCACGATAGCTATGGAGCATGCACGCATAGGCAAGATTGTTGATGTCTTCCGATGTGCAGGCAAAGTGCACAAACTCGGCTTTTTCCAAAATTTGAGGGAACGCTTGCAGTCTGGATTTGATGAAGTACTCTACCGCTTTGACATCATGGTTGGTGGTGGCTTCAATTTTTTTTACTTCAGCGGCATCTTCAACTGAAAAGTTCTCGCCGATCTGCAAAAGCGCATCTTTGGTGTCACCGGTAATTTCAGGGAGTTCTTCAATGCCAGCATGCTGGCTCAAATGTACAAGCCACGCCAGTTCCACACGAACCCGTTCGCGAATCAGCGCAAACTCGCTGAAACAGTCTCTTAGATCAGTTGTCTTAGTAGCGTATCTACCATCAATAGGCGATATGGCGGTAAGGGCGGACAGGGTGAGTTTTGACATTGCAGCTGATATTCAGGGCCGTTAACAATAGGCACTTGGTTAGATTTGTGGGCACTAATAGTGTACTGCTGTACCACTGAAAAGGATACTGGGTCGGTGCGATTGGCCAAACTACGAACCACTTTCACGTGTGTTGTGCTGTATTTTCACGATGAAGTTAAGCAGTATATATCTGTGTTGCAAAGTGAATGACTGCAGTTTTTTATAAGCAACTACATATATTACGTAAACAATTTCCGAATCGATTCAAGCTAGTTTACGATAGTGTCAAATTGTCTACTATAGTGATGCTATGAGTCGCGCGCTCTACAAACAACTGACCGATGACTTTCTGGAAAAAATTGGAACAGGTGAGATAAAAGTCGGTGAACGTCTACCACCGGAAGACCACTATGCCGAGCAGCTTGGGGTCAGTCGATCAACTCTGCGCCTCGCGTTTAACCAGCTCGAACTCAGCGGAATCATAAAACGAAAAAAGCGTGGTGGCACGCAAGTGATTTCCGATAAGCCTGTCGAAAGATACAACATGGTTAGCGGTGGTATTTACGACATACTCAGTCTTGGCCGTGATTCGTTGTTGTCTGTAAGCGATGTCCGGTTTGTAAAAACTGAGGAAGTTGACGATCTTGCCAGCTACCAGGGTATCTCTAGCCGCTGGTTGTGTATAGCCGGTAGCCGATTGATTGCCGATCAAAAAACGCCGTATACGTGCACGCAGGTGTATGTTCCAGATCGCTATAGCGAGCTCACTGTAAAACCGGGAGATCGTATTCCTTCGGTATTCAGGAAAATCGAAGAGCAGTATGGTGTCTGTGTGGGACGGGTAAAACAGTCTGTTTCTTGTATACCATGCCCGGAAGCATCGGCAGAATTGATGGGCATGAAAGAAGGAGAACCGGTGATGACTATTCTTGCCGAATTGATGGATGGCGATGCACATTTACTTGAAGTCGGGTTCAGTTATTTTGATCCATCTCGATTAAACATTAGTTCAGATGTACAAATTGCCCGTTGAGCCTTGGAAATAGTTGATGAAACAAAAGCTCGCGCTCACCTCGGTCCTGGTCAATGACTATGATAATGCGATCGATTTTTACGTCAACCTGCTTGAGTTTGTTTTGGTAGAAGACACATTGCTGGTTGCAGCGACCTCAACTGAGCCGGCGAAGCGTTGGGTGGTTGTTATGCCCAAAGGCGCAACAGAGTCCGGGCTATTGCTGGCGTATGCAGCAAATGCGCAGCAACGAGCGAGCATCGGTATGCAATGTGGTGGCCGCGTTTTTCTGTTTTTGAACACGGATGATTTCTGGCGAGACTATCATGCCTATCAAAGTCGCGGTGTAGCGTTCGAAGGTGAACCACGTGAAGAGCCCTACGGTACCGTGGCTGTGTTTGTCGATGTTGCTGGCAATAAGTGGGATTTGATAGAGTCACGAGTAAGCTCGGCGACTTAACATTGGCGTCTTAGCAAGGAGTGGTGCAATGGCTGGTGGATGGTCCAAAGATGGTGCAGTGCAAGATCAAATAGATGACAGTGTCAATGAAGCGGTCGAGCGCGCGCGCGGACGCCTGCCAACGGGTGAAAGTGCAGAGCACTGCGATGAATGTGGCGACGCTATTCCGCAAGCACGACGTGATGCGTTGGCCGGTGTGCGTTACTGTGTAGCGTGCCAAACTGAAATGGATAACAAACAGGTAAAGGATGAAGCGTTTAATCGGCGTGGAAGTAAAGATAGCCAGCTTCGCTGAAAGGTATTGGTAGGCGCGAGTGGATTCGAACCACCGATCGGCACCTGTTATGTCACTCCTTTATAGATACCGAGGCCGCAATTGCATGAACTTGCTCCATAAAATTTTCTAGTGCTAACTGCTCACCCCTAGCCACCAGGCGAATATGCCGACCATCTGCTGGTAGAGCGAAGTACTGTATGTGAAGATTTCCGTTTTCTTTTGCCTCTATCAAGTACCCGCGGTGTCCAGCAAAATCAATGACCTTCGCTGTGTGGATAATCGCTTGCGCTGAGTCTTTCGTGCCTCTAAAAACATGTTCTGCATGTCTCGATATATCGATTGACTCTACGGAGTCGTATTCAATTAAACCCCGCACAATATTAATCCGAGGACGCTTCCCGGAAGGGTCCGTGTTCTCGAACGTTTGCAGACTTGCCGATGAGCCACCAAAAGACGAGACGTAGTCAAACGGCTCAGCAGATTGAAATTCAAAAGAGAGTTGCGCCAGTTGGACCTCAAGTGACGGGACTTCAGCATGAGTGATCGATTTCACCGCAGCGACGACTTCTTCTCTGGTGGTGTTTTCTCTATCCATAACATTAAAAGTTATAAGAACTGTTTTTTCTCCACCGAATAAAGTCACATATTTGACAACGTCAGTATGCGTTAATTTTTGAGTACCAATAATCATTGGTACTTGCACACCAGAAACCTCTAGAAACTCTTGCTCTGTAAATACAATATTAGTATTTTGTGCTCCGAACATAGCTGTCGCGGTTTCTGCGTTTTCAAAAATTTTAGATACCTCTTGGTGTGCTTCTTTTGGCAGTTCCACAACAGTTATGCTTGAACTATTATTGGGATTTTCGAAGCCGGCAAAGTGCCTGGATAATACAAAGGTATCGGGCGGAGTCATGGATATCGTAGTGCCAGACACGGCTGTTGCATCATCAGCAGCAACAGTCTGTAAAGAATTACAAATGAAACCAAGTACCAAGAATGCAGCGGGAATCCACTTCATGGGTGCTCTCATCAAAAATTCTCCCGGTGCGGATCACAGATTGAAATCTAGTTGAACAGTTTTCTCAACGCACGCGGAAGCAAAAATAAACAGTATTACTTCAATCGGTCAGTTTTGCCTGTTTTTATCGAAGCGACATTGCGTGGATTGATTGCTCTGAAATTTTTCAGTTGGCGCAGATTGTATGGCGCTAAGCCAATGATAAAGGGAAGTTATGCAGGATTGGAATGCTTGAATATTAAATGAATTGGTAGGCGCGAGTGGATTCGAACCACCGACCCCCACCATGTCAAGGTGGTGCTCTAACCAACTGAGCTACGCGCCTGCCGTGCTAGCAATTGTACGGGATTTGTATCCACATGGGGAAAATTGAAAAAGGTTTGAAAGTGGTAGGCGCGAATGGATTCGAACCACTGACCCCCACCATGTGATGATGGTGCTCTAACCAACTGAGCTACGCGCCTGCCGAAGAACTGATTCTACGGCACTTCTCAGCCACAGTGGCCTCCCGATGTCGAATTAAGATAACCATGTTTTAATTTGAAACAATTCGGCACAGCATTTGCGCATAACTACACATATTGCGGTGAAAACAACTGGTTTAAAACGCGCTACACTCAAACGCGCTACACTCATTAGTACAATTACGCACAAGTGGCTCTTCGTTTGGGTCACCGCTGATAAACACGTGGCCTATCGTATGGGTCACCACTGAGAAATGCACATGCCTCAAATTACACTGCCAGACGGCAGCGTACGTCACTTCGCAAACCCTGTATCTGTTTTTGATGTTGCGGCCGATATCGGTCCGGGCCTGGCCAAGGCGACCCTTGCTGGTCTGGTTGATGGTACGTTGGTCGACTCCAGTCACATTATGGAAGATGATGCAACGCTGTCTATTGTTACCAACAAAAGCGAAGAGGCGTTGCCACTGCTTCGCCATTCAAGCGCACACCTGTTAGCTCAGGCCGTAAAGCAGTTATTTCCAGCTGCGCAGGTAACCATTGGCCCTGTAATCGAAAACGGCTTCTACTACGACTTTGCTTTTGAACGCGCGTTCACACCTGAAGATCTCGAGCTGATCGAGGCGCGCATGACAGAACTTGCGTCTCAAGCTATACCGATTGAGCGGTCCACTATTGGTCGCGACGAAGCGGTTACTTACTTTAACGGGCTGGGAGAAGAGTACAAGTCTGAAATTGTTGGCAGCATCCCAACCAATGAAGACCTCTCGTTGTATAAACAAGGCGACTTCACCGATTTATGTCGTGGACCGCATGTACCCAACACATCTCATCTGAAAGCCTTCAAGCTAACCAAGGTGGCCGGGGCTTACTGGCGAGGGGACTCAGATAACGCCATGTTGCAGCGCATTTACGGCACTGCGTTCGCTGACAAGAAACAACTCAAAGCCTATTTGCACAATATGGCTGAAGCTGAAAAGCGCGATCATCGTAAAATAGGTAAACAGCTCGATCTGTTTCATTTGCAGGAAGAAGCACCCGGCATGGTGTTCTGGCATCCGCGTGGCTGGGCAATCTACCAGAGCATTGAGCAGTACATGCGTAAGATGCAGCAAGCCGATGGCTATCAGGAAATTCGTACACCACAAATTGTTGACATGTCGCTGTGGGAGCGCAGCGGGCATGCAGACAAATACAGCGATGATATGTTCGCGGTAAAAACAGATGATAAAACCAGTGCCATCAAACCGATGAACTGCCCGTGCCATGTGCAAGTGTTCAATCAGGGGTTGAAAAGCTATCGCGATTTGCCGTTGCGACTGGCAGAATTCGGTTCGTGCCATCGAAATGAGATGTCTGGAGCATTGCATGGCATCATGCGTGTGCGCGGGTTTACTCAGGATGATGGCCATATTTTTTGTACGGAAGATCAGATTCAGCCGGAGGTTGCGAAGTTCATCGATTTCCTGCATGCGGTCTACAAGGATTTTGGCTTCGAAGAGATCATCTATCGATTATCAACACGGCCGCCAAATCGTGTGGGCAGTGACGAAAACTGGGACAAAGCCGAAAAAGCGCTGGCTGATGCGCTGGATGCAAAGGGGCTCGACTGGGCAGAATTGCCAGGCGAGGGTGCCTTCTATGGTCCGAAGGTGGAATTCTCGCTAAAAGATTGTATTGGGCGGGTTTGGCAGTGCGGAACCATGCAAGTCGATTTTTCGATGCCCGGAAGGCTCGATGCCAGCTACGTAACCGAAACTGGCGAAAAATTGGCACCAGTGATGCTGCACCGGGCCACTATTGGCTCTTTTGAGCGGTTTATAGGCATTTTGATCGAAAATTTTGAGGGTAAATTGCCGCTCTGGTTGTCTCCGGTTCAGGCTGTTGTCATGAATATCACGGATAAACAGTCAGAGTACGTTGAGAAAGCTGTGAAAGTGTTGCAAAATAGCGGGTTACGCGCTGAGTCAGATTTGCGCAATGAGAAAATCGGTTTCAAAATCCGCAGCTGGACGCTGGAGCGAGTTCCGTATCTGCTGGTTGCTGGAGACAGAGAGATCGAAAATGGTGAACTCGCTGTACGTACTCGAGACGGAAAAGATCTGGGTACCATGAAGCTTGAGCATCTTGCTGAGCAGTTGAATTTAGAGGCCACCAGTCGTGGCCACAATAAAGTGGAGGGTTAACGTATTTCTGCAAAAAAGATTAATCGGAAGAACGACGAAATAGACGTTCCCGAAGTCAGGCTCATTGGAGCTGACGGGGAGCAGGTTGGAGTTGTAACGCTGGACGCCGCGATGGCGACTGCAGCGGAAGCTTCTCTGGACTTGGTTGAAATTTCGCCAAATGCCGAACCGCCTGTTTGTAAGATCATGGATCATGGTCGCTTCCAGTTCGAGAACAACAAGAAGCAACATTCAGCGAAGAAAAAGCAGAAAACGGTTCAGATAAAGGAAATCAAGTTTCGACCTGGCACGGAAGACGGTGACTATCAGGTTAAGCTTCGTAGTCTGGTCAAGTTTTTGGAAAACGGCGACAAGACTAAAATTACCTTGCGATTTCGAGGTAGAGAAATGGCTCACCGCGAATTAGGTGCAAAGTTGTTGAAGCGGGTAGAAGAAGATTTGTCGGAACTGGCCACAGTTGAACAGTTCCCCAAGTTGGAAGGCCGTCAGATGGTGATGGTTATGGCACCACGGAAAACGTAATAGAAGTAATACAGAACTAGTAAACACCTCAGTTGTTTGAGGCGATTAGTACAACCGCGATGACGTACAGACACTAAGACGTCACCGGTATTTCACTCAGGTGAGCAAAAGCGCACCATAAATCAGGAGTCAAACAGTGTCTGCGAAGAAGCAAAAATCAGTTAGTGGCGCAACCAAGCGTTTCAAGCGAACAGGTTCGGGCGGTTTCAAACGCAAGAGCTCGCACATGCGACACATCATGACCAAGAAAAGCACCAAGCGTAAGCGTCAGCTGCGTGGTGTTTCTCAAGTACACGAGTCAGATGTAGTTCTTATTAAACGCATGCTACCCAACCTACGCTAGGAGACCACTATGCCAAGAGTAAAACGTGGCGTCACCGCACGCGCCAGTCACAAGAAAGTACTAAAACAAGCGAAAGGCTACCGCGGTGCACGCAGTAAAGTCTTTCGAGTTGCCAAGCAGGCGGTTACCAAAGCCGGTCAATATGCTTATCGCGATCGTAAAGCCAAGAAGCGCATGTTCCGCCGTTTGTGGATTGCGCGAATCAATGCTGGTGCCCGGGAGCAGGGCATTACTTATAGCCGACTGATGGAAGGTTTGAAGAAAGCTGAAATCGATATCGACCGTAAAATGTTGGCTGATCTGGCCATTGCCGATTCAGCAGCGTTTACCGCCATCGTCGATAAGGCGAAGGCTGGTCTGCAAGCAGCCTAACGGTCTGCTTGGCCGGTGAGATACATCACCGGTTATTTGCTACATAGACCAGGCGTTTGATATACGCCTTATCGACGGGGAAAGCAGCTACGTGCTGCTTTCCCCGTTTTTGTGTCTGGCACTCAGACTCATCTTTATAAGAAGTAAGCCTGTAAAGCCTGAGTTAAAGAACTGATTTTAAGACAACTCTTTTAAGAATTAACAAGACAAGCAATCATGGCACTTGATCTAGATACACTGTTAAGCGAAGCTCAATCGCTCATAGCGCAGGCTGATTCACTCGATCGCATCGAGGCTGCGCGGGTGGAATTACTGGGTAAAAAAGGTCGGCTCACTGGCGCTTTAAAAGCCGTTGGGCAACTACCCAAAGAGGAGAAGCCGGCAGCCGGACAGGCCGTTAATAAAGTTAAGCAAACCGTGCAAGGATTGCTCGACGAGCGTTTGGCTGTTCTCGATAACGCCGCATTGGCAGAGAAGTTAACTCAGGATGCCGTTGACATCACCTTGCCCGGACGTGAGTTGGCGACCGGTGGATTGCATCCGATAACGCTAACCATTGAGCGAATCTCTGCACTGTTTGCGCAACTGGGTTTTGATGTGGCACTCGGACCTGAAATAGAGGACGACTATCACAACTTTGAAGCCCTGAATTTTCCGGCTCATCACCCCGCGCGTGCGATGCACGATACGTTTTACTTCGACGCTAATCGTCTGCTGCGAACCCATACGTCGTCTGTGCAAATTCGTTACATGAAGTCGAACCAGCCGCCTATGCGCATAGTGGTACCCGGCCGCGTTTATCGTTGCGATTCTGATCAGACACACTCCCCGATGTTTCATCAGGTTGAGGGCTTACTGGTTGATCGCGATATCGGGCTCACTGATTTGATGGGTCATCTGGAAGGTTTTCTCAAACTGTTTTTCGATCAGGATAATTGCGAAATACGATTCCGGCCGTCCTACTTTCCGTTTACCGAGCCCTCAACTGAGGTAGACATCCGCATTGGCGATGGACCATGGATGGAAGTGTTGGGTGCTGGCATGGTGCATCCGGAAGTATTCCGTGCCGTTGGTATCGACACGGAAGCCTTCACCGGTTATGCGTTTGGTATGGGCGTGGAACGACTGGCCATGCTTCGCTATGGTGTAGATGATCTTCGCCAGTTTTTCGAAAACGATTTGCGTTTTCTCCAACAGTTTCATCAGGCAGGGTAACCCATGAAATTCAGTGAAAAATGGTTGCGTGAGTGGGTGAATCCACCGGTCAATGCCGAAGAGCTTGCCGATCAATTGACTTTTCTCGGCCTGGAAGTTGACGACATAACGTCCAGTTTGCCGGCAATGTCTGAAGTGGTGATTGCGCGTGTTGTTGATGTCATGCAGCATCCGGATGCCGATCGACTCCGAGTATGCGAAGTGGACAACGGTACTTCTGATCTTGTTCAGATTGTTTGCGGTGCTCCCAATGTTCGCGCGGGTCTGGTTACCGCATTGGCAAACGTTGGCTGCCCAATGCCTGATGGTAAGAAACTTAAAAAAGCCAAGCTTCGTGGTGTTGAGTCAAATGGCATGTTGTGCTCCGGTTCCGAGATCGGTTTGTCCGATGACAGCGACGGCATTATTGAACTCAATGAAAAAGCGCCGGTTGGTGAATTATTGGTTAGCTACCTTGAGCTTGATGACAACATCATTGATGTTGACCTGACTCCCGACAGAGGGGATTGTCTGAGTATTCGTGGTATCGCTCGCGATGTGTGTGCGCGTAACGATTTGCCATTGCAATTACACGAGATAACGCCGATTGCCAAACAGATTGATGATGCCTGGCCGGTAAAATTGTCATCCACGTCGGCCTGCGCACGTTATGTTGGTCGCGTAATAAAAGACGTTGATATGCGTGCCGGCACACCCATCTGGATGAGTGAACGTTTACGCCGTAGCGGTGTGCGAAGCATCAATCCGGCTGTCGATGTAACTAACTACGTCATGCTGGAAATTGGCCAACCGATGCATGCCTTTGACATAGATAAAATTCAAGGTGATATCCAGGTAAGACTCGCTGGCGAAGGTGAGAAGCTAACCCTTCTTGATGGTCGTGAGGTGAAACTCTCTGGCGAGACAACAGTGATAGCCGATGACAGTGGTGCCATTGGTATTGCCGGCATTATGGGTGGTGCAGGAACTGGCGTAGATGCAGACACTACCAATATCTTTCTGGAATCGGCATTGTTTCTGCCGGAGCATATTATTGGTAAACCGCGACACTACGCTTCACCATCTGAGTCTTCACATCGCTTTGAGCGAGGCGTTGATCCGGCTTTGCAAGTTGATGCGATGGAATACGCCACTGGCCTGTTAATGAATCTGGCGGGTGGTCGGCCAGGCCCTGTGCGTGATTGGCAGGATGCACCGCGTTTGCCACACGGTGTTCCCGTTACCGTGAGGCGTGCACGCTTATCACGCCTGATTGGAATTGATATAGGTGATGATATTGTCGAACGCGTGTTTAATCGCCTTGGCATTGGGTTCGAGCCGCACGAACAAGGCTGGACTGCAACACCGCCAAGCTTTCGTTACGACTGACGCATTGAAGAAGACTTTATCGAAGAAGTTGCGCGAGTGCATGGCTTTGATAACCTGCCGCGAACATCACCGGAACACCGACCCACGTTTCGACCGGTTGCCGAAACCGATGTGCCTCTTATTGATGTTAAAACACTGCTGGCACATCGTGGCTATCAGGAAGTTGTGACTTACAGCTTTGTTGAACCGCAACAACTACAACAGTTGCGACCCGATTTAACGGCGTTGCCGTTGCCTAACCCGATCTCGGCAGACTTGTCTGTTATGCGCACAACGCTGGTGAGTGGATTGCTGGACACCATGCGCCGTAACCAAAGTCGACAGCTGACATCCATGCGATTGTTTGAAACCGGGTTGCGATTCCTGCCTTCGAATGAGCAGGGCGTGTTAACGCTGGATAATCATATTCAGGCTAATCATGGCTCCGACATTCAGATTGATGACACTTTGCAACAACAAAACATGATCGCTGGTTTGACCGTCGGCCGGTTTCAGCCTGAAGGCTGGAATAGTGATACGCGTGATGTCGATTTCTTTGATGTGAAAGCCGATCTGGAAGCCCTGTTCAGGCGCGCGAATGGGGCTTCATTGAGTTTTGAGCCGTCAGATTTGCCGATGCTGCACCCGGGGCAGCGTGCGTCAATTGTCTGTGATGGCGTCAGAGTGGGGTTTGTCGGCCAATTGAACCCTGAAGTTCAGAAAATGCTGGATCTGTCGCAAATACCTACAGTGTTTGAGATTTCGTTAGCGGCCCTGTCGCATGCGAAAGTCGCGCAGGCCGCGCGATTGTCTCGTCAACCCAGT
>Ga0114956_1001912_pt1 | contig 16511 bp, 12 predicted proteins | sample MaitaG_FD_87304 | JGI IMG/M metagenome (GOLD analysis project Ga0114956, IMG submission 87304) | Marine algal microbial communities from Maine, USA - Maine_Asex2 metaG | ecosystem: Host-associated > Algae > Red algae > Unclassified | place: Maine, USA | collected 2015-01-05 | reverse complement strand
TGCAGAAACCAAAATTTAGCTCCCCCTCTCCTCGTGAATTCGGTCAGCGTTTGATTAGATGGCAGCGTCTTTAGGTCCGAATTCACGAGGAGAGGGGGAGCTAGTTTTTATGGTTGGATGTAAAGTAAGTGCCATTGGGCCAGCGCCTTGCCGCTCACAGTTTCGTCACTACGATAGTAACCAGTGTTTTGATTTAAATGTGGCGCTGTCCAATTAGTCGTTCAACAACATAAGCACGACGCGCCAGTGAGTAAGTTTTTGCGCGCGGGTACTCACTCGCTGCCGCGTCGGGTTTGTATTAGGGGGCTTCGGCCAAACACATGTTGCTGCAACCAAGTCCAAGGATGAAAGAAGGCACCTGCCGATGAGATCTATTGCTGCGATATTCAGATCTTTGTTGCTGGGCTTTGGAATGTTTCTGCTGTCTGCTACCAGTTCGTTTTCGACCGCACAGAATTTTGAAGTCCCCCAGATCAACGAGTATTTCCCCAAATCTCAGTTAATCGTCAAACAGACTCAGTTGACGCACGCAAAATTTCCCGTCGTGGATGTTCACACGCATTTTGGGTTCAAGCTGACGCGCGATCAGGAATCGCTGCAAGCCTACGTCGATCTGATGGATCGTCAGAATATCGCGATTTCGGTCAGCCTTGATTCAAAGCTGGGCAATGAGCAAGAGCATCTCGATTTTCTGAAAACTCATGCCGGCAGATTCTTATCCTTTGCTCACATTGATTTTATGGGCAGCGGTAGTCGGCAACAGCCAGCGACATGGGCCTGCAATCAACCAGGGTTTGTGCGTCTGACGTGCGAACAATTGAAAGCGGCCAAAGGTAAAGGCATCTGCGGCCTGAAGTTTTTTAAGTCGTTCGGGTTGAAGCTGAAGAAGCCCGACGGAACGTTGTATGCTATCGACGATCCGATGTGGTTTCCGATTTGGGAGACTTGTGGAGAACTGGGGCTACCGATCATCATTCACACGGCGGATCCGATGGCATTCTTCGATCCCATTGGACCTGAGAACGAGCGTTTTGAAGAGTTGTTGAGGCATCCAGATTGGAGTTTCCACGGCGACGATTTCCCCAAACGTGAAGAACTCTTAGCAGCCAGAAACAACGTCATTGGTCAGTTTCGCCAAACAAAATTCATCGGCGCGCACGTCGCCAACAGTTCGGAGGATCTTGCGGAGGTCAGTCAGTGGTTAGATGAGTTTCCCAATCTGACCGTTGAGATCGCATCGCGTATCGCCGAGCTTGGACGTCAGCCGTTTACTGCGAAAGCGTTTTTCGAAAAGCATCAGGACCGTATTCTGTTCGGCACCGATGGGCCGTGGTCAGAAATCCGCTTAATTTACTACTGGCGTTTCCTGGAAACAAACGACGAGTATTTCCCTTACTCTGAAAAGCAGCCTCAGCCGCAGGGCTTTTGGAACATTTATGGCATTGGGTTGTCGGATGAAGTGTTACGGAAAGTCTATTTCCGAAACGCATTCAGTGTCATTCCGGGATTGAAGGCGGCTTATGAGAAGGTGGCTTATGAGAAGGTGGAGCTTGAGCGGAGTGTAGAGCTGGGAAAGTGAACGTGGCCGGCAGGAAGGTAGCCGCCGGTGGTAAAACTTAGATAATAGGCTACGACACTTGTGGAAAGTGCCTACTCGCAACCATTGGGAAGGTCGCAGCCACTTTGACAGCCGGCACACCGTGGGCAACGCTCGTCTTTGTTGCAGCTGAAAGACTGCTTGAGGTCCTCCATGAAGGTCAGCGAAGGTGCGAAGACTCGGTCGCCAGGCATCAGCTGATAGTTGGACGTCGTATCGCCCAACTGCACGATCTGGTCGTAGCATACCGTCATCACGATTCGACAACTGTTACACGTTGTCGGACGGGCCACGATAATTTGATGTTCGTTAGCCTTTGACGATAGCCCCCCCGCTTCGATGATCGCATCTAAAACCGTATGCGTACCGTTGTAATCAAATGATCCAGGGGAATTGACCTCGCCCAAGACATAAATTTTCTTGCTGTCCCAAGTCACTAAGCGGACACTGATTTCGTTTCGTGCAACCGCTTCGGCAATGCGACGTTCTAAAGCAATTCGTGCCTCCTCATTTTCGATCGCGCTAAGAGAGAGGTCTTGTTCGGTGTCATCAAGCGAAAGGTCACCGTCGTCATCGATGGGGCCTTTGTCGCGCCGTGTTGCCAATCGTTGATCGCTTTCGCGTTGGCGGCGTTCAATCTCAAAAGCGATTTCGCGATCTGAGCGGATATGGTCGTCGATGATTTGTTGCACCTCGACACGAATCTGATCGATCGTTTTCCCTGAGGCCATGTATTCGCCAAATTCGCCTAACGAAATATGTCCGTCGGGTTTAATGACTTGATCACCGGGTAAACGGATCGTCGCGTCAAACTTAACCGCTTCGATCAGCACGGTATCGCCAATTTCAACAATGTAGTTGGGCAATGGTTGCTTCAGAAGTTCTTTCGGCGTTGCGATACTGCTGCCTTCGGCCTCTGCGATCGCTTTGGTTGTCTCAAGCATCTTGTTTCCGGATCCGCCGAAGGGGAGTCCAAAAGAAGAAAGCGTATTGCAACCCATCGAAGATGCCATCATCAATCCGACAATGGCGAAGGAGATAGAATTTCGTTTTGGTTTTATGAAAAAGGTCATGGGTCTGCCATCTGCGAAGAAATCAAGTGACGTACAGCTGCCAGCCGTCTAACAATTGCGGGGCAGTGGTAATATTGATTGAATCGGAGGTGACGGCATTATTGAATGAGCTAATTATTCCGCAGACCCTCGTATGGCAAGATTTGACTTCCACGTAAGAAGTAACGAATTGTCTCTTCACGTAATTGTTGCCGCGTGTCGACGCGCACCTGCGGACGGTCTACGGTGCCGCCAACGTGAAGGAAGACAACTCGGTCAGAGATAAAGTCTGCGGCTTGGGCAAAGAATGATGCGGGCGTGCCTCGTATCAGCGTCAAGGGTGACCCGGCTAATTGTTCAATTAACGTTGGCTGATTGAACCGTTCTATCCGTCCAGCAACCTCTAAATCCAACCGCCCGTCAACGAATATGAACCCGGCAATAGCAACGTTGGCCAATGAACTGGAGAGGTTGAGATTCTTCACTTCGACCCGACCGTTGTCCAACTGCAAATAAATGTCTTGCGACGCAAAGTCGTCATTTTGGATCCGATTGCCGCCCAGGACTCTGGCCATATCGGTCAGCACCGGTAGCTGAAAAGCGGACGCTCGTTCCAGATTGCCTTCGAAGGTCCCTTTGAGGTCTCGCAACGAACGGATGCCACTGCCCTTAATCTTTAATCGACCGTTAAGCTCTCCCTGATCGGCTTGGTCGAAATCAGCGAGTGACCGCATCATCTTGCCCGTGTCGATTCGTGATAGTTTTAGGTCAGTGTTGAGTGTCAGTCGTGAGCCAAAGGTCACCTTTGCGGTGCCCGATACCGAACCATCGAACAATCGAAACGTTGATCGCCGCAACTCGGCGCGACCCGAGCCATTGGCGGTCGAAACGGAAAACTGAATCGGTAAACGTACCGATTGTCCGTTGACTCCGTGCAGGCTGGCCCTATCGACGCCGATGTAACCTTGGCCGCTAATGGTTTTGCCGATTTGGCCATTGAGTCGCGCGTCGAACAGCCCTTCGATCTCCAGCGGTTCGTCTGACACAATGGCGGCGATACGGGCCAGGTCCATTTGCCGAATATCGCATTCGTAATTGCCGGCAAGATTGCTGCTTAAAGGGATCATCGCGCTGGCTTTGATGGATCCGCGTTTGAGATCCGCCTGCACGTCGTTAAAGATAATCCGACCTTGGGACAGATTGAAGTGGATCGACGCCAGTCGAGTCAGCAGTTCGTTGCTCCATTTCGCATCGCTGATTGTGATGCGTCCATCGCCTTCGAAGGGACGGTCGAGTCCGACGATGAATTTTGCGGTTGCCGAAAGATTTCCATCGAGTTCACGGAAGCTGCGGAAGAGGTTGGACTTACGATTCAGTTTTTCCAACAGCGCATTGGTGAGCTTGAATTCCATCGGGAACTCTATCTTCTCCAGCCGTTTGTCACCGATCGCAGCCTCACCTTGGCCCTCGAATTTGCCTCCCAGCAACGCGCCCTCAATTCCATAAATCAGTTGTTCTGCTCGGTAGTTGGCTTTGGCCGAGAATTTTCCGATCTTGACCTCAGAGATCAACATCGAAGAGCCTCTCATTTCCAGTTCTGCCCAACGCGTATCTGTCAGGTCCCAATCGTTGAGTGACGCCGCGCCTTCGAGGGTTCCCGTCAACTCAACAGGTAAGTCGAAAAGGGATGTGACTTGGACGGCGTCGATGTTGGAGATTTTTAATTTTACACGTTGGGGCTTTTGAACCAGTTCCACCATTTTGATGTCACCCCCAAAGGCGTTGATGACTAATTTTGATTTGTTCCAATCGTTGCCCAAGTGGTCCCATTCTACGAAGATGTCTTGGTAGGGTTTATTATTGTAAGAGGGACTTTTAATTTTCAGTTTGCCATTGGTGTGAATGTCCAAAGGATAAAGCTGACCATCGAATTGAAACTTTCCGAACATCACACCGGAGACGTCAGCAACTTCCCCTTCTTTGTGTGTGACTGAGGATTGCTTGAGCAATCGTGAGAGCTGAAGTTTTCCAACCGCTCCTTGCGCGGTAAAACGAAACGGTTCTATTAAATCCGCTTTTGCGTTGAGATCGAAGTCGATGGCTTCGTTTTGGGTGCGGAAGTTTTCAATGTGCAGCGTTCCTGTGCGGGTGGCGATGTCAAACTTAAATGGCTTAACGCGTATGCTGGCCGCCGTTAGGTCGACGACTGCAATTTGACCTTCAACGTCGATCGGAAACGCAAGTTGGTCAAACAGATCGTCCTCCGGATCCAAGGGTGTTATTTTCAGCCGCCCATCGCTTGAGCCTGTCACCGGCAGCCCTTCGATCTTTGCGATTTGACTGATCGTTTTCAGCGATAGCGATTTCCAAGCCACTTCGCCGTCGCCGGTGTTGCCTTGCAAGTCCCACTCTAACCCGCCGTCGATGACGCCGCGGGGGCCAAAGTTGGCTTTAAGCTGTTTAACGATGACACGTTTTGAATCGCTGCTGGCTTCGATGTTCACTTTTTTGAAGGATTCGCCAACGAGGGTCAGTTCGTTGCTGCGAACCTTCAAACTGGCGTTCCACGGCAACGCGCTCTCGGGGGGTAATGTGACGAAGGCAATTTTAAAATTCAGTTCACCTGAAGCGGTGTCGGCGGTTAGCGTTTCGTCTTCAGAAATTCCAACGGCCTGATTGAATTGCTGCGCAAATTCCGGACTGGCATTTTTTCCGACCGTGATCAGCCACAGCAAGGGGACTTTCTGTGCGTCGATGTTAACTTCGTGGGCAGCGGTCTCGGTGAGATCGATCACGGCATCACCGGTCAAAAATCCATTGCCTTCAAAGTCCCCTGAAAGGTCTGTGAATTGTAATTTTCCATCGCTGAGTTTGATTTTTGTCCATAAGTTTCTCAGCGATTGCTTTTGTACGGTTAAGGTTGAATCTGTGACGGTGGCGTCGGCGGTCCAACGGGTGACGGCATCAGGCTGGTCGACGGGGATGTTGATTTTTGCGTCAAAATTTACGTTGCCCTTCAATTGTTTTATTTGGTTGGCCAGTTTGCTGTCTTCAGCAACCAGATGTTCACCTGTGGCTTTGAAAATCTGGTTTTGGATCAAACCCACAGTCCAAGGCGTCGGTAAATTTTCGCCTGAGAGAACGATACTGCCTTTGCTGACGATGGCGTCTTCAATAAGCGGCCACGTAATGTCGGCGCGTAATACGTTAGTTACCGGAGCATCGTCAGCGGGCGTGGCGTCGATGGCATTGCCCGCGATTGCAGTAAGTGGTGACAGTTCTAATATTCCATTGTTTAATTGGCCCGTCACGCGCGCGTTGGTGATTGTTTGGCTGGCCAGTTTTCCTGTTGGCATCTGTCCTTCGATCACCAGCCCCCATGTTCTGAGGTCGCCGATTGTGGCCAGTGGCAGATTGATTTTCGCTTGTCCTTGAACAATGCCTTCAAGATCGAGTTGTTCGTACAGTGGCTCGATATCAAAGGTTGTGAAGACATTGCTCAGAGGTTGTTCCGCCGCCGCGGCGTCAACGATGAGGGTGCCGCTGATCGATTCGTAGTTCTGCTGAGCGTCAAACACAAGCGATTCGATGACGACGGAGGTTTGCGAAGACCTTGCCGCAAGACCCCCGTAGCGGGCGGACTCCGTGCGACCCTCGGCATCGATCTTGATGGTCGTACGTAAATCTTCTTCGATGATGACACTTCCGGACGCCGTTCCGTCTGCCCTGGCGGTGAGTATTTCGGGGATCGCGGGCACAATTTTTCGGAGTGCATCAATAGATAGGTCTGCAAATTTCGATTCAAAGTCCGTTGAGATTGGGAAAGACGCGATGTTGGTCGTCGTGGACGCAGTTATTTTGTCTTGACCGTCGATTGTTGCGCGCAGGTTGGTGGTTTTGATTTCATCTAGGTTAAATGCCACGTCACCTGCCGAAACGGTGATCGGCAAATCAAAGTTTGGAAGGTTCAAATCAAGTTCGTTGATGTTCGCGGTGCCGTCGATGACCAATGGCGTTTGTGCGTTGCCGGTGATGTCCGCCGACACATCGACAGAACCTGACGCGGTGAAGTACTTGCTGAGGTTTTTAGGTAGGTAAGGCAGAGATTGCCATTTCTCGTTGTCCAGCTTAAGTTCGGTGGAGGATAGATTTGCGGTGTATGAATTATTGGAAGGATCAAGCCGTCCTTCGATTTGCCATGCTCCGCCGAGCAAGTCCGCCACATCGCCTGAGATTTTTTGAGTAGCGTCATCCTGTTGGATTCGTAAATTGACTCCCGCCACGTCCAGTGATTTTTCGCCATCCAAGATGCGTAGGTTTGTGTCGGAGACTGAAATTTCCTTGGCAGGCAGTTTTATCTGCGAAAGATCGAAAGCTGGGGCTGCATCGCCTGTGTTGGCGGCACTGGTTAAAAATTCCTCTAAGTTGACGGTGGCTTGGGCGTCGGTGACTTCGATGTGGTCGAAGGTTGTCGCGCCCGAGGCTAAATCGGCCAGCGGATGTTCGATCTTGAGGCGGCCGACCTTCAGCCAAGGCGCGGCGTCGTCCGGTGAACGTTTGAATTCGATGTTGTGGGCCGTCACTCCATCGCTGGCCACGCTGATGTTTCCAATTTCAGTGTCGCCGAGATCAAGATCCTGTAACTGGGTTTGAATTTTCGTTTGGACGAAGCTCTTGAGAAACAGCCACACGATTAAGCAAGCGATGAAGATCAGAAACAAGATGATCGTCAGCCAAGTAACCCAGCGCCGTGAGCCTGCTGCGGGCGGGGATGGAGATGGGGAGTTCATGTGATTTCTTGAATGAGTTGAAGAAAATTCTACGACTTAAATTGTCATCGAATGATTGGCGTCTGAGGCGTAGGGTCCGGTAAAATTGCTCGATTATTCTGCCAGCAGAGCCAAACTAACCGAGAACCATTTTTTGCCTTTTCTGCTGACCATCGGATGAATTCAGGGCTTGTTTTGCTTGTAATCGCTTCTGACGGCGGGTCGCGATACGATTACTTGATATATTTTGCGATGCAATTCCGATTCCAGTGAGTTTAGCACTTGCCGATCGTCACCATCTTCACGCTTGAAAGAGTTCCATGCCACCGCAAACCCACCTTCGATTTGCTTCCTTTTTTTACATTTGCACGTTGCTGGTGTCGATGGCCACTTTGGCCCATGCTCAGTCATCTAAGTCGTGGCCGCAGTTTCGTGGCCCTGAGGGGGATGGCAAGGTCGATGCTGCCTCCAGCAGGATCGGGTGGGACGGCGATCAACCAAATGTGCTTTGGAAGAAGCCAACGCCGCTTGGTTTCAGTTCGTTCTCTGTGGCCAACGGACGCGCGATCACGTTAATCGCGGAGAAGGATGATGCGGGGGATGAAGCTCAGACGTGCGTCGCAATGGATTCCCAAACGGGTGCAGAGCTCTGGTCTTACGCGATGAGCAAGCATGATTATGGCCGCGGCGGTGGAGATGCCGGAGCACGCGGAAACAAAGGCGGTGACGGGCCGCGTTCGACGCCGGCGATTGATGGCGACCACGTTTACGTTTATGACGGTCAGCTGTTGTTGGTTTGTTTGAAAGCCAACACCGGCGAATTAGTTTGGAAGGTCGACGTGCTCAAGGACCACGATGGCCGCAACATCGCTTGGGCCAACGCGATCTCTCCGGTCGTCGATGGGCAACGCGTTTACATCGCCGGCGGAGGGGCAGGGCATTCGATGATGGCGCTGAACAAATTGACGGGCGCTGTGATCTGGGAAACTGGCGACGAAGAAATGACTCATGCAACGCCCGTTGTTCGAACGATTAATGGCATACGGCAGGTGATCTTCTATATGCAGTCGGGATTGATTGCCCTCGATCCCGAGGATGGAACAGAGCAATGGCGGGCTCCGTTTGACTATCGCACTTCATCGGCGGCGTCGCCCGTGACGGCCGGAAATCTGGTTTACTGTTCAGCCGGCTACGGAGTTGGTGCGGGACTATTCGAAATCAGCGACAGTGGCGGTGAGGGGATGTCGGTGAAAGAGGTTTGGCGGAAGCCGAATCGTTTGATGAATCATTGGAGCACTCCCGTGGTTCACGATGGCCATCTGTACGGGCTGTTTAGTTTCAAAAAGTATGGCAAGGGGCCACTGCAATGCGTCGAGTTGGCGACCGGCGAGATTAAGTGGGAGAGAACGGGCTTCGGTCCTGGAAATTGTATTTTGGTCGGTGAGACGTTGGTGGTGTTGTCCGACAGCGGTGAACTGGTCACCGTGGCGGCAAAACCAGATTCGTATCAAGAGATCGCTCGCGCCAAGGTGCTCAAGGGCAAGTGTTGGTCGACGCCGGCATATAGTGAGGGAAAAGTGTATGTCCGCAGCACCGAAGAAGGTGCGTGCGTTGAGTTGGGTGAGTGAGGGCCATAAGAAGTGCTGGATTTTGCCGGACTAAATCGGTCAGGGTTTTATGAAGCAGAGGAGTCGCTCAGTGGCCCTTTAGTCAAAGAGGATGTTGCGCGTTCGTGAGTTTCGTTTGATAGCGAAAACGGTGTAGGGGATCGGCTTAAGCGGCTGAGACAGCAGCTTTACTATCGATAGTACAGTCGCTGTCTCAGCTACTGATGCATCTGGATGAAATGGGCATGACACACCGGGCTTAAGCAAAGTGCGGTCAGGGTGAATCGCAAGAAGAACGGTTTTTCGTGATTTTCGTTTAATGGCGAAAACGGTCTTGGGGATCGGCTTAAGCAGCTGGGACAGCAGCTTTACTATCGATAGTACAGTCGCTGTCTCAGCTACTGATGCATCTGGGCTTAAGCGAAGTGCGTTTGCAAGCGAGAGGTTTTACGCCTAGTGCATAGCATGCTGGGCGCGGTTGGCTCCATTTTGGCTTTGATGTTCGCTAGTGGATTGAACTTGCCCGGAATCCGGTTTCTGCGCGATGATTCTTAGCTCGCCGATTGGCAGGGGAATGGGACGCGTTCGAAGGCTTGAGGGAACTAAGTAAGAAAAAGCTTTCATGACTTTGTGAATCAGCGGATTGAATTCGGCGAATTGCAATAGGGCGTAATCGTAAGTCATCGGCTTGTAAGTCGCGCCGACGCTGAGAACTTCAAAGCCTTGTTTCTCAAATAGTCCTGCCAGATTTTTTCGATTGAAGTAGTGCAGGTGCTCTTCGGGTATATAAAAATACCAGCGCTTTCCCATCAGCCGACGGACGATCCCACCGCAATTGGGCACTGTCATCACGACTCGCCCGCCCTCCTCTAAACGTTTGTGAATGCTGCCGACAAAGTCGAGCGGTTCAAGCACGTGCTCCAGCACGTCGAAGGCCGTGATGCAATTAAACGTTTCATCTGAGGGTAAATCGTCCACGGTTCCGACATGCAGATTCAAACCATTTTCTTTTCCAATGGAAACGGCATTTTGCGAAAGCTCGATTCCTTGAGCGTCCAGCCCAGTTTTGGCGATCTCTTGAACGAAGACTCCATTGGCACAACCGACGTCCAGCCACTTTCCCTCCAAGGGGACTGAGTTCGAAATCTCCTTTATCCGTTGCTGGGCTGTCATGCGTTTGAGTAAATCCGCGGCGGCGAAATCTTGATACATGCCGTTGGCGAACGAGCTTTCGTAGTAGTCGGCCAATTGTTGCAAGGTGGGCAAAGGCGACTGCATCTGCATGTCACACGTCAAACAGCGATAGAAGTGACGGTCTTTTTTCGTGAACCGCTTTGTAAATTCGGTTCTCCCGCAAAGCGGGCAATCAAGAGACAAGTTGGGTGAATCCACCTAAGACTTTCAGCAAAAATAATATTTATGCGTTTGGTATTGTTCGTTATTTACTTCGTTCGCCCTCGGACTGTGTCGCAAGTGGCGGGGCTGATCGTGAGGATCCAGCCAATGGTGGGTTCAGAAAATGCGACGAGCGTTACGTCATTCGGAGTAAAGGTTTTCTCTGCGATGTGAGCTTCGCCGAAAGTAGTGTCAACCAAATTGTTTCGGCCAGCTCCAGTTTATTGCACAAGGTCGACCAAGTCCAATACTTGTAGGTGGTAACCTGAAGATTGTCATTTTTCACGGTGGTTCAGGTGGGAAATTGCGTGCCCGATACAATTCTTCAATCCCCCTGCATTTCTCAGGGTAAGACTTTAAACTGGGTAGATGTTAGCGGCAATCAATTATAGACGGCACGCAATTCAAACTGAGGAAAAGAATCTGAATGAAAGTCATTGTCGATTTGTGTGTCGTCCCCATCGGCGTTGGTGTTTCGGTGGGCCAATACGTTGCTGAATGCCAGAAAGTGCTTCAAGAAGTGGGTTTGAAGCACCGCTTGCATGCCTACGGCACGAACATCGAAGGAGACTGGGACGACGTCTTTACCGCAATAAAGCGTTGCCATGAGCTTGTTCACGAGATGGGGGCACCGCGCATTACGACCAGCATCAAAGTTGGAACTCGGACCGATCGCGCACAGTCGATGCAGGAAAAAATCGACAGCGTGAACGAGCGTATGCCTGACGGAAGTGATTAGGCATGATTGCCGATGGTACTCGGAACAGAAACGTCGCGACTTGTAGGCCTGATATTTTACGCACCCTTGCTGCACCCTTGATGCACCCAAGATGCCCCGTTGGATGTCGAATCTCCTGAACCATCGAGCAACATGACCGAACCGCGCGATCAATCACAACAAGTATTTACCCCGATCGATTCCGATTCGTTTCCGTATCTTTCAGCCCAAGCAGGACTTCGCGCGTTCTGGCATCCGGTCGCATTTTCTCATGCGATTGGCGTTGGCAAATCAGTAAGAAGAATCGCCTTCGGAGTGCCGCTGCTGATATGGAGGACTGCGGAAGCAACGGTGTCGGGCTTTCTGGACATCTGCCCCCATCGACAGGCTCAGCTCAGCCAAGGAACGACTACTGGCCAGGAAGTCACGTGCCCCTATCATGGCTGGCGGTTTGGAGTAACAGGAAATTGTAGCCATATCCCAGTTGCCCCCTGCGATCAACAGCCTCGTAACATGCCGACCCTGACCCGTTTTCCGGTCTCCGAACACGGCGGCATGATTTGGGTGTGGTTGGGCCAAAATCCCCCTACCCAACCGCCCACTGATTTGGAATCCTATCCCCAAAACGACGGTTGGCGCTTCAGCCGAATCCGCCGCACATTCCCTTTCGACTTGGATGACCTGATTGAAAACTTCATGGATGTTGCCCACACGCCCATTGTGCATCCGGGGCTGATCCGTGGAATTTCGTCCGCGCGGCAACGCGGTGTGACCATTGAAACACGATCTGATTTGGTCGTGGCAACTCACGATCCGGTCGACGAAAAGATTGGCTGGTTGTCGGGACTGGTTTTGCCGCGGAAAACTGGTGCAACACTCGGATACATTTCTAATGCCAGGCAACGTCCAAGTAGATTACTGGTTCGGTGACGACGCGCCGTCGTTTGTGGCTTGGTTGGGGATGACTCCGATAGGCCCTTGTGAGACCCAAGTCTTGGTCAACATCGGAACGCGTTTGGGCAAATGGAATTGGCCGATCGGAGTCGCCTTGCCAACGTTGATTCGAAAAGTCCTGAAACAGGATCAGCAGATCATGGCTGAGCAGAAAGCCAATCTGGATTTGGTACATCAAACGCCATCCCCACGACGCTCTTTGCAGTTCGATGCGGTTGATTCAACGGTTCGCGCCATGAGAAACCATTTTCGCGATCCCGCATTACCGAAGCCCAAGGAGGGCGTTCGCAAGATTACCGTTCAGCTATGAAGACGTACCGTCGCTCATTTATTCTTCTGCGCGACCAGAAAACTATAAACCACCGACCGATCCTCTCGATCGAGTTGATCGGCAAGTTCGTGATCGACACGCAGCAGGGACTCAATCGAAGGCTGCAACGGATACTTGACCAAAAAACGGCGTTCGCAAAACCGCGCTTCTGCGTGCGATCGTTCTAGCAGTAGTCGCCAGATTTCTGCGTGGGTTGGTTGATCGCAATAGGATGCGAAATCAGAAAGCGAGTATGCGTCGTACCCAGTTTCGTCGACGGCCAAGGTTTCCTTGAGCCCACCGCAAGCGATGGTGATTGCATTCAATCTGGGCTTTATCGTCTCATAATTGGCAAACTGCAAGTGTTCTGGCAGCGGCCCGTCTATTTCAATACGGCCTTTCATCAGCGCCCACATCCAGGGACTGTCGCGGAAGAGAAATGTTTGACTCGCCTGCTCAAATCGACTGGATAGATAGTCGCTGATCGAGACATCGTTAAGTACGAACTCCATCCCGGGTTCACGCAGCAGAAATTTAACGAACAACCGGTGGCTGACGGTTCGCAAAAACAGCCTCCACAAAATACCGTCCCATCTATTGGTCCAAGTTGCATGTTGTTCAGCGACGCTGTTGGACTGGATCAGTTCATTGATCACTCGGCCGCGCGCAAGTCGGCTGACTCTGGACAGCCGTCCAAGAAAGCGCTCCCAACGCCCGTCAAAGAAGAATCCGGCGCTGATTGATTTCTGTCTTCGATCCCAAAACGCCTGCGCCTCGGTCGATATCGTATCGCGCAGATCTCGGTAGCGGTCGGCGCGCTGAGGATGTGGCAGCAGTCCCAAAAACCCCATCGCTTCCTCGTATTGCATGGCTTGGAAGACGGCGATCTTCAGCTCCAGCAAATACCCCTGCGCCGGATTCCAGTCCAGCGCGACGATCTCTTTGGGCGGGCCATCCAGCAACAGTTCTAGAGGCCGCGCACCGCTGCCGGTCAGACACAACACCCTATCGGTCGGCCGTAATTTTAGCGCGATGCGTTCCGACCGTCCGTCTTCGTGGAAGGACGCGTAGTTGATTGAATTAAAAAATGGGACAGCAGCCACAGTCGTTAACCCAATTCGTGTGCAAACGTGCGAGTGACTCGCCGACGTTTTTGTTGTTGATCGGTTTCTTCAAACGGTTCGAAGGTGAAGGTTGGTGTCTGGCAGCACTGGGCCTGAAATAATTGTTCGAGCCTTTTTTCGACTTGCATATGCTGCGGCTGCCGTTGGCGAGTGGTGGCATTATTTGCTGCGGCGGTCGGGTGAACCGAAGCTAACACGCTACGCCGTCGGGCTGCTGGCGAAGAATCAGGTTTTCAGTCTGGAGACGGCGAAAAATGAACTTGGCTACTCGCCAATCGTTTCGATGGAGGATGGGCTGGAACGAACGATTGATTCGTGGGGGCGAGATGACGGTTTGAGTTTGGGTTCGGGTTCGAGTTCAGGTTCGAGTTCGAGTTCGAGTTCGAGTTCGAGTTCGAGTTCGAGTTCGAGTTCAGGTTCAGGTTCAGGTTCGAGTTCGGGTTCGGGTTCGGGTTCGGGTTCGGGTTCGGGTTCGGGTTCGGGTTCGGGTTCGGGTTCGGGTTTAGTAACTGCCGCGAGGTTGCAGTTGTTTACCACCGGATATACGCAAGGCGATCGGGCAATCGTTGAAAGAACCGCCAACCATCAGACGATCAATTTTCACGCAACGGTTGGGCTGATTTCTCATCCGGTTTACGGGCTGACGCTGTTCGATACGGGATACGCGCGGCACCTGACAGACGCAGAAGATGTCTATTGCAGATTGTACAATCGGTTGTTGAAAACATGGACATGTCTGTCACTGTCTATCGCACAACAGTTGCAGGATGCGGATATTGATCCCGATGATGTGAAACGCATCATTGTTTCGCACTTTCACCCTGATCATATTGCAGAATTGAAGGATTTTCCTAACGCCGAAATCATTGCTTCCCGGAGGGCTTGGGAGGCGGTGAAAAAACGGACAGGGCTGCGTGCCTTTTTGTGTGGTTATTTACCGAAACTGTTGCCAGAGGATTTTAACCATCGTCTTCACTTGGTGGATTCGTTTGCCGATCCGGGGGTGGGATCATTGGAGCAGTCGTGTGATCTGTTTGGCGATCAGAGCGTGCGGCTGTTCGAGCTTTCGGGGCATGCGATCGGGCAAATTGGAGCGCTGGTTGGGAGCGATCTAAAGACGGGGCAGTTTCTAGTTGCCGACGCGGCTTGGACATCTACAGCGCTTTTAAAGGAGACGATGCCTCACTGGTTGACGCGAGTTTTTATTGGTTCGTTCAAGGAGATGGAGGCTACGTTGAAAAAGTTGAAGGCGTTTAATCAACAATTTCCGGAAGTGAAACTGATACCAACGCACTGCCCGGCGGTCGCGGAAGAATTCGGGTTCGACGAAGAAGTGACGGCATGTATTGGCCAGCGAGTCGATCGCTGAAGGCTACCAGCGGAACAGGCATGAGCCCCACGTCAGCCCGCCGCCGAAGCCGACCATCAGAACGTTGTCCCCCCGTTTGATGCGGCCTTGTTGGAGCGCTTCGACGATCGCGACAGGGATGCTGGCGGCGGATGTGTTGCCGTAGCGATCAAGGTTGACAAAGACCTTGTCCGGGTCCATCCCCATGCTCTCCACGGCCGCGTTGATGATGCGCGTGTTGGCTTGGTGGGGGATGAATAGATCGACGTCGTCGAGGCTCGTGTTGGCCAGCGCTAAGGTTTCTTTGGCAATCTCGGGAATCATGCGGACGGCCCATTTAAATACAGTGCGGCCATCCATTTTTAAAAAATGATCGCGTTGCTCAAGGGTCTCAGCAGTAACGGGCAATCGCGAGCCGCAGGCTGGCACGATCAGCGCGTCACCAAGGCTGCCGTCGGAGGCGAGTTTGTAGCTGAGGATGCCGCTGGGTTGGGATGCGTCTTTGTTTGTGTCACCTGAATCTGCGGATGCGGCGTCAGAATCGGCGGTGAGCAAAACGGCACCTGCTCCGTCACCGAATAGCGGATACGTCTTCACGTCTTGGGGGTCAATGATCACCGTCAGCGTTTCTGCGCCGATAACCAGCGCGTTGCGGCTGCATCCCGTTTTGACGAATTGGCTGGCCATGACCAAGGCGTACATGAATCCCGAACACGCGGCATTGACGTCGATCGCCGCGGCTTCCTTGCAGCCCAAGGCGTGCTGAACCAAACACGCTGTTGACGGGCAAAGATGATCGGGGGTCATCGTTGCGACAACGATTAGGTCTATATCAGCAGGAGACAACTGTGCTTCGTCCAAGCACTTCTGTGCACTTCGGACGGCGAAATCGCTGGTGGCTTCTCCGGCAGTCGCGTGGTGGCGCGATTGAATTCCCGTGCGTTGAATAATCCAATCGCTGTCGTAGCCCAATTTGCCAAGATCAGCATTAGCCATCAGTTTAGAGCCCATCGACATGCCCGAACCGGCGATTCTAATACCCATCACCGAGTGAGATTTGGATGGGCTGGTTTGATTGGCAGCGGGAATGTTGGTCATCGGCTGGCAGTGAAGTAGTCAAATTGTCGTGATCGGCAGCAAAACGCTAAGATAGAAAGCTTGGTTTATAGATCGTCAAATTTTTTACCACAACCGTGATCAATCCCAAGACCGACTTCGATTTGAAATGGTTATCTTAACAATAACCCAAGCGATCTTTTTTCTTCTAGGCTCAGCAAGCAAGATCAGGCTCAAATGTTCTGCGGCAAAGTCCGCTCATTGTGCCTAAACCAGCAACGCTTGGACATGTGAGAGGAAGTTTTCTAACAGGATTTCAACGTCTTCAAAAGTGCGTAAATGCCGTCAATCAAAGGGCTTAAGGCTTGCTTGGCGAGTTCTGGTGTTGTGCGCCTTCGAAAAGGGCGTGGTTTCCACTTAACGGCTCGCTTTTTAGGGTGTTATTCGGCCGTTTATTCGATAGATTGGTTTTCGCGTTCGTGGAACGACGTTCATGGAACGAAACAATTTGCTGGTCTTTGGAAAAGTGATAATCGTATGAGCCTATTGGCGATCGTCTACCATTTGGTTCCAGAAGCTCC
>Ga0114956_1001910_pt1 | contig 16521 bp, 12 predicted proteins | sample MaitaG_FD_87304 | JGI IMG/M metagenome (GOLD analysis project Ga0114956, IMG submission 87304) | Marine algal microbial communities from Maine, USA - Maine_Asex2 metaG | ecosystem: Host-associated > Algae > Red algae > Unclassified | place: Maine, USA | collected 2015-01-05 | reverse complement strand
TCTTCTGTTGAGCCAACTCTGCGTTATGAAAACAGTTATTTATCTAGATAAACGCCTGTTTTCATGCCTTGATTTGACTCAACATAATCGCCAAACTGTTACAAGTTATTTTTTAAGCGTTCCTAAATTGTTTTTGCTTCGCTACTGTTAAACTGTTTTTTCAGATAGCTCGGGGAAAACAGTTTAACAGTAGCGAAGTGAAAACAGTAAAAATCCATCAAAAAAATGTTTACCGAAATCCATTATCCCGAATTTTTGCCACATAAAAAACTCGACGAGTATCTCGCTAGAGGATGGTTTCGCATGGGGCAAATGATTTTCACTTGTCGGTTTTTATGCTTTGATGGGAAATTATATACCGCAGTTTGGACTCGACTTGATCTAAGAGATTATACTTTTCGAAAAAGTGTTCGAAAGATTTTTAATCGAAATAATAAACGGTTTAGGATTGTCATACGAAGAGCAATTTTTGATAAAGAGAAAAATGATTTGTACTTAATTCATCGGCAGCGGTTTGGTGGTTTTGTTTCTTCCAATTTGCGAAAATCACTTTTTGGCGATGCGGATTATAATATTTATGATACTTGGGAAACTTGCATTTACGATGGCGATACTTTGGCGGCGGCGAGTTTTTTTGACTTAGGAAATAATAGTATTGCGAGCATCATGGGATTATTTCATCCTGATTATTCAAAGTTTAGTTTAGGATTTTATACGATGCTTTTGGAAATTGATTTTGGAAAAAGGTCGGGAGCTGAATATTATTATCCAGGTTACGTGGTGCCAAATTATCTTAAGTTTGATTATAAATTACGAATTGGCGATACAGATTATTTTGATCCTGACAGAAATCAATGGTTTCCATATTCGGAATTAGATAATGACCAATTGTCGAGTAATCTTTTAAAAACAAAACTGGACGAGCTGCAAGATTATTTGAATAAAAAAGATATTCGCACCAACCTCTTTCTTTATCCACTTTACGAGCGAGTTTTGTTTGGGCATGAGTACAAAGATTTTTTGCACAATCCATTATTTATTTCTTGCTATCATCGGCGGTTTCATAGTTTGTTATTGATTGTTGAATATGATATTTTCAAACATACTTACCGCTTAATTCGAGCAGGTCGAATTGAAAATAACCACGCAGGATTTATGACTGCAATGCGAAATGGGCATGATGGAAAAACTAGTTTCTTTGATTTTTTATTTAAAGAAAAAGTGATTTTGGAAACGACTCGAATGGATAAATTGGCAAAGGCCATTTCGATTTATGCCAAACGGTATGACTTGTTGGATGAATGATTTTTTTAAAACATAAGATATTTAGCCCTGTTAGCGTTTGAAGCGCTAACAGGGCTTTTGTGTGAAAAATTCAATAGCGATAATATTCATAAGTTTCTAATAACCATTTATTTTCAGTCTTAGATTTCACTTCATCAATCATCTCCGTCAATTTTTTAATTCTTTTATTTAAAAAAACTTTCCGCTTTCCATCTGCATTTTTCTCACTCAAAGCAATTCGATATTCCTCTCGCAAATCATTTAAGGTTTTTGTCGAAGAAAATCTTCTCCATTTTGAATCATTCGAGTCCAATCCTATTTTTTTCAAATTCAAAATAATGGATTCGTATTTTTTCTCCTCCGTTAACTGAACCAAAGCTCGGTAACTATCGAAAAAAGAAATCAATTCGAAGTCGTCCATCTCCATCCATTTTTTTTCAAAATAAGACAGGTATTTCAAATCGCCACTTGCAGCATAAATTTCTCCAACAGTAATTATAATTTCTTGATTCGCATCATTTTTCATTTGATTCGCCAAAGCCACACCTTCCGCTGCATCCAAAAGATACAAGGTTCGCATCGCCGAAGTTTTGACACGCATTGCTTTTTCATTTTGAATGGCATCCTTTATTTTTGGAATAAATGATTGGTCGCCAGTTCCAGCAAGTGCTTCAATCGCAGCAGCTCGAACATTGGAATGAGCATCATTTTTAGCTATATCTGCCACTTTATTTTTTAGGGAAATATCATTTGCACTATCAATTTTTTCCAAAGCTCGCATTCTAATCACCCAAGAATTATCATCCAATGCTGCCTTGAAAACTTTCGCCGTAGCAGTATTTTCCGAATCCTGTAAAGCAACAATTGCTTCGAATCTTGCCATGAATTTTTTAGTATTCAAATACTGAAAAACAAATTCCTCCTCCGTATGCGTATCTTTTACATCTGCCAATAAAATTCGCTCTGAATCAATATCAATTAACTTCGGTTTCGTCTCCGCATCAAATTCAAAGGTCTGAATTCTTTTTGTAAGAGTAATGTTATGACGAGTCATTTTTCCACTTCCAAAATAAACGTCCACCTTCATCGGCAACTTAAAAATCGGAATACTCATATCCACATTTTGAGTTTGTTCAATCGTGGCAGTTGCTTTTTTAGAAGCCTCATCATAATCATAAGTCACTTTCAAAATCGGATGTCCCGCCTCAAAATACCATTGATTAAAAAACCAATTCCAATCTTTTCCAGTCACCGCTTCCACCGATAATCTCAAGTTATGTGCTTCCACCGAACTGTACGCATTCTTGGTCAAGTAATGATTTAGTGAAGCGAAAAAAGCATCATCACCAATATAATTTCGCAGCATATGCAAAACCAATCCACCTTTATTATAACTATGTGCATCAAACATATCTTCCTTGTCATTGTACCCAAAATTAATCAAGTCATGCACTCCTCGCATTGTCGAATTAAGATACCCGTTCAGTTCCCCACGTCGATGCAAGTCCGCTTCGTCCACACCATATTGATGTTCGAACCAAAGATATTCGCTGTAGTTAGCGAAGCCTTCATTCATCGTCAAGTTCGCCCAACTCTCGCAAGTCACCAAGTCACCAAACCAATGATGAAACATTTCATGCGCCACAATCAACTCATTGGTCGCATCAATTAATTCCTGTTCTTTCTTCTGCACGAAGTCTCCAAAAATGACTGCCGTCGTATTTTCCATCGCCCCCGAAACATAATCTCGCACCACGATTTGCGAATATTTATCCCAAGGATATTCCACGCCTAATTTTTCTGAGAAAAAATCTAGCATCGGAATTGTATTTGAAAAAATCGCTCGGGCATCTTTTTTAAATTTTGGTTCTACCCAATATTCAATCGGCTTTCCTCGCCAAGTATCTTTGACCACAGCAAATTCTCCGACCGCAACCATAAATAAATAAGGCGCATGTGGCTGATTCATTTTCCAATAATCCGTTCGGGTTCCATCATTATTTTTCAAGGAAGAAGTCAGCAAACCATTCGACAAAGTTTTAAACTTATCCTCTACCGTCAAATACATTTCTTGTGTACATCGCTCATTTGGTTTGTCAATCGATGGGAACCAACGTGAGTTCCATTCCGTTTCTCCTTGCGTCCAAATCTGCTGAGGCTTGTCGAAATCTTCCTTTCGAGGATTGATAAAAAACAAACCTTGATTGGAAGTAATTGCTTTGCTTCCTCCCGTCGCAGCAGGACTTGCGACATAATTTATAAAAATTTTGTATTGCTCTTTTGCTTTAAATTCTTTTCCCAAATCAATTTTGACTAACTCGCCATCGTACTCATATTTTAAATTTTCACTTGCCCCTTCGTAAGTTATTTTTTTAAAAACAAATCCTTTCGCATCCAAAGTCAAAGTACTGCTTGAATAAAAAAGTGGTTCTAATGTCAAGGTGGCTTTTCCAATCACTTGCTCATTTTTCCAATCAAATTTCAATTCCAATTTAGTGTGAATTAAGTCGTGCGTCCGAGGATAACTTTCATTGTATTTTGGTAATTTATAATCTTTGTCATCTGTGATAATTCGAGGTGCGGTGACGACGAGGGAATCTAACATTCGTTCTTCGATGGAAAATTCGTATTCCGTAGCGTCTGCAATTTTTTTAGCTTTGCAACTGAAAAGGAAAGGAATGAGCAAAAGGAAATATTTAAAATTCATATTGAGTTTTTTTTAAAACTAGATGCGATCGGTTATTGTAAAGGTGTAAAAGTAAGGAGAATGTTTTTTAAGAGTTGCCCTTTATGTGATTCATAATTTTTGCGAAAAAATTAACTACGGAGTTATACCATACATTTCCAAATTTTGCACAACAAGAATTGAATAAATTATTTCGAAAACAATTTTTCGAAATTCATCAAAGGAAATGTATTTTTAGTTTTTATAAAATTTAATTTTTTAAAACAATGAACTGGCTTTCTCGATTTTCAAAAATGGCAGATGAATTACGACAACATTCTCAAGTGGAATTATTGTCTTTTCATTTCTTTCCACCAGTCGATGATGAGCAATTTTATTTTTTAGAAAAAAGATATAACATTATATTTCCAAACAATGTTCGAGTATTTTATCGAGAAACAAATGGACTTCAACTCAATTGGATTTTAAAAAACAATGAACACTTTTCAAAAGAAAAATATCCATCTTCTACTGAAACTTTATCTTGGGATTTTTTTGAAAAAAATATAAAATTCAATGATGGGGGAATTATGCTCTTGCCTTTGGAGATGGCTTTGGAGAAAAATGTCATCGATGCTTTCTCTCAATTTTATAACATGATATTTACATTGGAAGAATTTCATCTGACTTTGAGTGAAGACAATCATTTTTCTGATGATTTTTTGACAACAGATTTTGAATCTTATTTAGAATTTTTGTTGGCTGGAAAAGGATTAGTTTCTCGGCGCAGTTTTTTTTACAAACAAACTGATGAGTTTTTTTTGAAAAAAAATTTAACTCACATTTCCACTCCCAATTCTTTTTGGACAGATAAAAAAATGTTACAGCTCGACCAAGCTGCACTTAAAGATAAATTCCCGCTTTGCGATCAAGTCCGTTTTCTCCAAAATAAAATCAATCATGTTGGACTCCGACAAATGGCAAAAAATGGCGATAAAATTTCGAAAACAGGACTAGAAGAAATAATCGAAAAGCATCATCAATTTTTGATGTCAGGCGGAGTTGGCGGCACTTGGCAAGTTTTGGAAATCAGAGGAATTGTCACCGCATTTTATCAAAATGAAAAAACGACCGAAGGCGAGCAAGCGATTTTTGAAAGGAAAAATTTGACTAATATCTCTTTTCAAAAAATAGAACTTCCTTTTGCCAACTGCTGTTCTGTATTTGCCGAAGGTGTAAATTTTTCTAATGCTGTTTTTGAAAAAAGCATTTTTACCGATGCTTTTTTGCAAGGTACAGATTTTCATAACAGTATATTTACAAGTGTTGATTTTTCTAGAAGTGATCTTCGAAATGCGAATTTTGAAAATGCAGATTTAAGAAATGCAGATTTTGAGAACTGTGATTTGCGAGGTGTAAATTTTAGAAATGCGAAATTAGAAGGAGTGAGTTTTGTAGGAAGTATTTTGATTTGAAATTGAATGAAGATTCACAAGGTAACTCGAAGTCACCTTGTGAATAACTTGACTAAACCGCTACACTATGATCTCTCAATGCATCATTCAGCGAAGTCTTTTTATCTGTACTTTCTTTTCTCTGACCAATGATCAAAGCGCAAGCCACTTGATAATCTCCCGCTGGAAATTTTTTGGTATAAGTTCCTGGAATCACAACTGATCTTGGCGGAACGATTCCACGATGCGTCACAGGTTCATCACCTGTCACATCGATGATGTGAGTTGATTTTGTCAAGACAACATTTGCACCAAGCACCGCTTCTTTTCCAACTCGAACTCCTTCGACAATAATACTTCGAGAACCGATAAAACAGTTGTCTTCGATGATCGTCGGAGTTGCCTGCAATGGTTCCAATACGCCGCCAATTCCAACACCTCCACTCAAGTGAACATTCTCTCCAATTTGACCACATGAACCAACGGTTGCCCAAGTATCGACCATTGTTCCACTTCCGACATGCGCTCCAATATTGACATAACTCGGCATCATAATTACACCTGGTGCAAGGAATGCACCATGCCGTGCAATCGCATGAGGCACCACTCGAACACCTAATTCTTTGTATCCTTTTTTCAACGGAATCTTATCATGAAATTCAAACATGCCCACTTCCAATGTTTCCATTTTTTGAATGGGGAAATACATCACAACTGCTTTTTTTACCCAATCATTTACTTTCCAATCTCCATCAGCAGTTGGTTCAGCTACTCGAAGTTTGCCTTTGTCCAATTGTTCGATGACTTCTCGAATAGCTTCTTTGGTTGGGTTTTCGTGGAGAAGATTTCTGTCGTCCCACGCTTGCTCAATAGTATTTTGTAATTCACTCATGTTAAAAATTATATGATTTTAAAAAATAGGTTTATTATTTTTTCGGTCATCGGAGTGGTCGTCCACCGATTTTTATTTTAACTAAAAAAACTAAGTGCAATAAATTGAGTCGCCAATCCAACCAAATATCCTCCGTACAAATCTTTCGGTTCATGTGCATCCAAAACTAATCGAGATGTTCCGACAATTCCACAGATCAAAATGGTAGTCGATAACAATCCAAAAAGGCTTACTTCAAACATTCCAAGAAATCCTGCATTGCACACAAAAGGAAATAATTCTGATCGTTGAATTGTAATCAATATCATTCCTAAAAGTCCACCCATGCCAACCGCATGTAAACTAATTTTGGAAAAAAGCGTGATAAAAAATGCTAAAAATAATCCAATCACCGCACCCAAAAAACAAGCCTTAAAGGCAACAGGCATCTCTGGACTTCGATAAATTAAATAGTAAGTGGAAATATAAAAAACTCCCGTAACGATAAATGGGCCGATACGATCTTGCGCATTTTTTAATTCAAGAGAAGGAATTAGTTTTAATGCTTTCATCATTAAAACTGAAATGATTGGAATAAAAAAAGTAGAAAAGAAAACCATCAAAATATTTCGCATTCCACCTTTCACACTATTCGTCCCGAATAAATGTGGATCTACCGAAAGTAAAATGAGCAGCATATAAGTGACCATCAGCAAAGGATGGAAAATGACAGAAATAAAATATGCGATGGATTTTAGTAACATTTACCTTTATTTTTGAAAAGGCAAATTTATCATTTTTTAGGACAAAGTTTGTTCAATTCCATTGCCATCTTTTCTTCATCTTCTAAAATTTTATAAAAAGATTTTAAGTATTTAATGACATCTTTTTTGCATCGTTTGCTTAACAAGTCAAAATCGTTGCACAGTTGAATAGTTGCTTCTTTTTGACTCAAAAAATGCTTTGCCACTTTTTTCATCTCTTCTTCTGAATACATTTTTCCCAGAAAGACTCGCTGCTTGGTATTGTACAATTTGTAGTCTGGATTTGGGATGGCATAACTTGCTGATACAAAACCTGAAAAATCAAAATCATATGGAAAAGTACAAAGCAAGCTATTGGGCTGAGGCCGCAATACTTTTACATTTCTCATGTGAGTCATACTCCAATCCGCATTTCCAATCATACATTGAAACATTGCGTGAATCGTACCATGATAGCTGTCGATGGAATCTACGGAACAATACTTTTTTTTCACAACTTCCGAATTGGTTCGTTGAGCTAACTCATCATCATCTTCCAAAAGAATACCCATTCGATCAAATAATTTTTTCCCACTTCCTGATTGCACATAATTGATTTTGATTAATTGAACACGTAAACTGTATTCGGAATGAAGGTTATAGATTTTATAAATTAAGTACTCTTTTAATATATTTTGTTTTGCTTCTCTTTTATTATCAAGACAATGGGAAACCAATTTGAGTGAATTATGCTTACGAGAAAGACCCATTTTTTTTAAACCTTTTTTCTTGAATTTTAAACGCAAAGGAGGAAATTCACAAACCTTTCTTCGATATTTTCCACGAGGTTTGATTTTTACTTTAAAATTCATTTCTTCAAGTTCAGCATTCTTGAATGAAACTTTTCCAGGAATATAAACAACCGATCTTTTTTTGTGAAAAAGTAAAGAATCAAAATCAGCTTCCAAAGTCATTTCGAAAATTTCATCTTTTGAAATAAAATCAAAAATGCTTTCTTTCTTTTTTGACTTTGCATTATCAATTGAGTCAACTCCAATCACTTGAGATTCCATCGAAATTATTGAAAGAGAATCTTCAGCAATAATATTTTGTCCATAAAAAAAGAACGGAAAGAATAGAAAGAATAGGAGATACTGGTTTTTCATCATAGTTATATTTGATATATAAAAATTCTTCATCCTAATTAAAAATTTGTTCGGAAACTTGAAGAGTATTTCAAAAATAATCATAAAAACTAAAAGTATTGTTATTGAAAAGGTTTTATTTTGTTGTAATTTGGTTTGCTGCAATTCTCTTCTTCTTTTTTATGAAAAGTAGAGATGCATGATTAAACTACTGGACATGAGATTAAAAGAAATGAGTATCGAGATTTTTATGTAGTTAGAAAATATCAATTTGTTATAGTCCCTCTGATATTTGTCTCAATACTCAATACCAAAATCCCATGTCCAGTAGTTTGATGCATAATATTACATTTACATCACTACTCTTATCTTAGAATTAATTTTCATGTCGCTAAATAAATGGATTATACTACTTATTGTTTTTGCCTTTTCAAGCTGTGGAAATAAAAAAACAACTAGTCCGATTTCTACTCAAGAAATTCCTGAACCTACTCAATCAATTATTCGTTATCCAAAAAATATTATTTTGATGATTGGGGATGGAATGGGAATCGCTCAAATTACAGCTTCGATGTATTTGAATAGGAAAGGTTCTTATTTGGAACAATTTCCAGTTGTTGGCTTACAAAAAACTTTTTCGGGTGATAATGTAATTACAGATTCTGCCGCAAGTGCAACTGCCATAGCATGTGGAGTCAAGACTTACAATAATGCGATAGGGGTTGATATGGATACTCTACGTGTGCAATCAATTTTGGAAATTGCTGAACAAAATGGATTAGCAACTGGCATAATTGTCACAGCCCCAGTCACTCATGCGACTCCTGCTTCTTTTATATCTCACGCATCTCGCAGACAATCTATGGAGGAAATTGCTTTGGGATTTATGGAGACTAAAATTGATTTTTTAGTTGGAGGAGGGAAGAAATATTTTGATCGACGAGAATCTGATGAAAGAAATTTATATCAAGAACTGAAAGACGATGGATATTATGTTAATGATTATTTCAAAAAAGATATTTTTGATACATATATAAATCCAAAGAAAAACTTTGTTTTTTTTACTGGTGATGAAAATCCTCCTCGTGCTAAGAATGGTCGAAAATATCTCCCTTACATCTCAAGTAAAGGAGCTACTTTTTTGAAAAAGAGAAATGAAAAAGGTTTCTTCTTGATGATCGAAGGGTCTCAAATTGATTGGGGAGGACACCAAAATGATGCGTCGTGGCTAATTTCCGAAATGGATGATTTTAATACTGCAATTGGTCGAATTTTAAAATTTGCAAAAAAAGAACAAGAAACTTTAGTCATCGTTACGGCTGATCATGAGTGTGGAGGATTTTCTATCAATAATGGATCGACAAAAGATGAATTAGTCACCGCATTTACCAATAATGGACATACTGCAGATATGGTTCCCGTTTTTGCTTTTGGTCCACAAGCTGAATTGTTTCATGGGATTTATGACAATACAGCCATTTTTGAAAAAATGAAACAAGCACTTCAATTTGAGTAAAGGAAAGGTATAATAAATAAATCACGATTCTTTAATGTACCGTTCCAAAGAAGAAAACTGATTAGCTACCGAAGCAAATAGCCAGTTTTTTTATTATAAAATCGGATGTATATTTTTGATTCATCACAACCCGCCCACATAATTCTATTATCTGATTACTGAATTATTCAAAGGCAAAATATTTTTGCTAAAATTTAATACATTAATTTCTGTGCAAAAAATGTTATCCAATCCTGCCTCTTGAATATTAAGTTCTAGCTCAATCGTCTCTTCTTCCAGTTTATTGATCTTAATAAATTGAGCTGCTGAACCATCTTTTGAAGTTAAAATTAGATTCTCATTATCATCTGTGATGTTCCAGTTTCCAACTTCCATCGTTTCGTTATCACCACTTCCATATATTTTAGCGTATGTTCCATTTTTATCAAATTGAAATTTCAAGAAAGCATCTTTCACTATAATGATTTCTTCACAAGCATGGATTTTATCCACAATTTGGTAAGCAAAATTAGTGTAAGCCCACTCACCTGTTAAAGTATTCATGGTAACTTCTTTACAATTTTCAGTACAAGTAGAATCTCCGTTATGTGCAAAAAATACATTCATATTAGAGACTAAGATCGCAGCAATTAATAATATCTTTTTCATTTTAAGTTTTCTTTTAATTTGGTTCGCAAAAAATAAATGTTGTTATATGTATTGTTTTCTATTAATGACTCAAAGTTATATCCACAGTTGCAATAATGGTCGTTCGTTCGACAGTTGAGTAAATTTATTCGATGAAATGTTATTAAAAATATAAAACCCTTGTAATCGATAGAAAGCTGACTAAAACAGGATAAAATTTTGATAAAAACTAATTTAACAATACTATAGTTTAAAAACAATACTAAATAATTATCATATCTAGAATAAATTTTGATTTCTATTAGCACTAGGTCTTGAGAATTTGACAATTGAAGACTAAAAGCATTAAATTTTTAACCACTTCTTAACAACTCAATTACACATTCATTACTTTCAAAATTCTAAATAGTTACAATAAGTGGGTTTAAAAAGAAGACGAAGAGTTGGAGGTTTTTGTTACAAATGATTAATTAATTGAACAGGTGATTAGAGAATTAGAAATTTAGTTGATTGGAAAATCAGGCGATATGTGAAACCATAATTTGAAAACCTGCTCACCTAATAACCTGATTAACTGGTCACCAAATTTCCTAATCACCTGTTTAACAAATCAACTAATTAAACCGATCTGGATCCAATGTTGGGTGAGTAATCTGAGCTTTTTCATTTGAAATGATTTGAGCAATTATTTTTCCTGTTGCTGGCCCGAGACTCATTCCGACCATTGCATGACCTGCTGCGACCGTCAAATTTTCATAATGTTTTAATCTTCCTAGATAAGGCATTCCATCAGGCGAGCAAGGGCGCAAACCTGACCATGGTTTTATTTTTTGAAAATCATAAGCTTTGAAATCTGGAAAATAATCAGGCACCGCTTTGATAATTCCATTGACTCTTCGAGGGTTAATTCGGTCATTGATTCCTGCAATTTCCAATGTCCCTGCAAATCGTAAATCATTCGCCATCGGAGTCACCGCTACTTTTGCTTCCGACAAAAGATAAGGGTGAGTTGGTTTTATTATTGGATTGGGCAAGGTAACATTGTAACCTTTTGCCGCTTGGATGGGGATATTTATTTTTAAATTTTTTACTAAACCTGGTGCCCACGAACCACTCGTAATTAAAAATTCGTCCGCAATAAATTCTCCTTTTGAAGTATTTACTTTGGTTATTTTTTTATTGGAAAAAAATAATTGCTCGACTTCCGTTTCAAAATGTATTTCTACTCGACCACTTTTTTTCATATGATCTCGCAAACATTGCATAAATAAATTTGGATATAAATGTGCATCTTCAGGATAATATACTGATCCTAAAATATCCATTTTTAAATGTGGATCAAATGCTTGGGTTGCTTCGGCAGAAAGGTGTTCGACTTTAACGCCAATTTTGTTGGCGATTTCACTTTCTGTTTTTAAGCTGACTTCTCCTTTTTTTGTTCGGAACAAATCAACCAATCCTTTTTCTTCGAATGCGAATTCAAATCCTTCTTTTTTGGAAAAATCTTGATATAACTTTTTGCTCATCCAAGCCATATCTCGCAAAACAATTTTTGCATTATCGACATGTCGATGATTCGCTGCTCGATAAAATTTCCAGCCCCACGACATCAAATCTAAATCTAATTTTGGTTTGATGTAAAATGGACTTTCAGGATTGAACATCCATCTAATTCCTTTTGAAATCATTCCAGGTTGCGCCAAAGGGATGACATGACTTGGGCAAATGTAACCTGCATTTCCGTAGGAAGCACCATCGGTCATTTTTCCTTTTTCCAAAAGAATAACTTTATGACCTGCTTCTTGCAAATAATAAGCGGAAGATAATCCGACGATTCCGCCACCGATAATAATTACTTTTTTCATAAGCTAAATCGTAGCGGGACTTTTCAAGTCCCGTATCCAATATTTTTTTTACGGGACTTGAAAAGTCCCGCTGCGTAAAAATTTAAATCACTTGAAATCCATGCGCATACGGATCATCATCGTCAATAATAATCGTATTAAATCCAGTAACTTTTGCCCAACCTTCGATGCTTGGAATGATTGCATCCATCTCTCCAACTTTAATCACGTCTTCCACCTTACCAATAAATTGACTTCCAATAATACTTTCATGCACAAAGGAATCTCCTTTTTTCAACTTACCTTTTGCTACCCATTGTGCCATGCGAGCAGAAGTTCCAGTTCCGCAAGGCGACCGATCAATCGCTTTGTCTCCATAAAAAACTGCATTGCGTGCATCTGCATTTTCCGCCATCGTCGCACCTGTCCAAAGTAAATGACTCAATCCTGAAATCGTTTCATTTTCAGGATGAACGAAAGTATATTTTTCATTGATTCGTTTTCTAATAATCGGACTCCAGCGAATCAAATCTCCAGCGGTATAATTTTGAATACCCAAAAAATTTTCTTGCTCATCAACGATAGCATAAAAATTTCCTCCGTAGGAAACATCCATTTTTAACAATCCTAAATCTGGACATTCTATTTCGATATTTTCAGCAGCGAGGTAAGATGGAATATTGGTGAGTTTGACCGATTTTACTTTTTGATCTTCTTTTTTATATTCCACTTTGACTAGACCTGCAGGAGTTTCTAATCGAAGATGACCTTCTTTTTTTGGAGTGACGAGACCTTGTTCGAGTGCGATGGTGACTGTTCCGATTGTTCCATGACCGCACATCGGAAGACATCCACTTGTTTCGATAAATAAAACGCCGACATCATTTTGAGGATCAGCAGGTGGAAATAAAATACTGCCCGACATCATATCATGTCCTCGTGGTTCAAACATCAAACCTTTGCGAATCCAATCATATTCTTTTAAAAAATGTTGGCGTTTTTCGCTCATGTTTTTCCCTTCCAAATTCGGTCCACCGCCAGCGACGACTCGAACTGGATTGCCACAAGTATGTGCATCTACGCAGAAAAAAGTTTTGGATGACATATCTTTTTGGTTTAACAGTTGATTGGTTGATTCGGAAATCACGCACTTATAATACTTAGATCATGTTGGGAAATTACCTGATTTCCTATTTAACCGATTCCCCGATTAACTTTTTCATAGATCAATTTTGCCGCAGCTAAATCTTCCAACGCATGACCAACTGACTTGAAAAATGTAATTTCATTATTATCTTTTCGACCAGTTTTTTCTCCTCGACATAGCTCGAATAAATCTCCGCAAATATTTTCTCTTTTTAAAATTCCATTTTTCAAAGGAGAAGCAATATCTCCACTTTCCTGCATTCCATCATAGGTATCAATGAAGACTGAGCTTTTCAAAATTGCTTCATCATCAGCCTCTCGCATGTCAGGTCGATAAGCACCGACTAAATCTAAATGTTGACCTATGTTTAATTTTTTTCCGAAAACCAAAGGAGTATGGCTGAGTGTGGCGCAAGAGATAATATCTGCCTTTTCGATTCCTTCTTCAATATTTTTTATGGGAAAAATTTCAAAATCATATTTTTTAGAAACTTGTAAATGTTCTGCCTGCTTAGTCGGAAGACAGTTTATAAAATTGGCAACCACTTTCGCTTTTTCTAAATTTCTTCCCCAAACATAAACAGTTTCGATAGGGCGAACCGAAGCATGTGCTAGAATTAATTCTGAAGCCAAAGCTCCCGTTCCGACCATCAATAAAGTTTTGCTATTTTTTTTTGATAAAAAACTAGACGCTAGGGCAGAAGCAGCAGCGGTTCTTTGAGCAGTCAAAGTAGTGGCATCTATTTGTGCTAAAGGCATTCCTTTTTCTGCATCAAACAGAGTATAAATTCCATGAATGGAAGGTAAATTATACTTTCCATTTTTGGGAGAAACGGTTACCATTTTGACACCTAGATACTTCCCCTCTTGCCAAGCTGGCATCAGTAACAACGTTGACTCAATTCCCTCTTTTGGGTTTTGATAATTATGATGATGTCGAACAGGAACAATATATTTTTCTTGAAAAGCTTTTCGCAAAGCTTCAATCAAAATCGGATAATCTAAATTTTCTACTAGCTGTTCCTTTGAAATATTTATCATTAAAATTTGTTTTCACGTAGTGGGACTTAGAAAGTCCCACTACGTTTACGCTATCGGGTTTCTTGTCCATTCTCCATTGACCAACCTCCAAATTTTTCTCAAATTCTCATCCTTCAATTCCAATGGCAAAACATTCGATTGCCAATTTTGATAACACAATGGTCGAGCAAATCTTTTGATCGCTCCAGTTCCAACTGAAGTAAATCGACTATCCGTTGTTGCTGGAAATGGCCCGCCATGATGCATCGAATGACACACTTCCACACCTGTTGGAACATTATTAAAAATGACTCTTCCTGCTTTTTCTTTCAACTCATCAATCACATGATAATAGTTCGCAAACTCCTCCTCTTCTCCCATCACGGTTGCCGTCAATTGTCCTTGTATATTCAAAACAACTTCCATCAACTCTTCTTCAGATTGACATTTCACTACTAAAGTGAATGGGCCAAAAACCTCTTCTTGCATTTTCTTATTTTTCAAAAAATCATTTGCAGAAACTGATGCAACGGTTGGTCGTCCTGTAGAATTATCTCCTTCCTCACTAGAAACTCCTTCCATTTTCACTCCTGCTAATTCTAACAAATTAGCTTTGCCTGCTTCGTAATTTTTGCAAACATTTTCATTGAGCATTGTATCTGGCGTTATTTTTTCAAAACCATTGACCAAGTGTTTGATAAAAGAATTTAGGTGTTCGTTTTCCATTCCAATCAACAAACCTGGATTCGTACAAAATTGTCCGACACCTAAATTTACTGAACCAACATATTGATTAGCCAATGTTTCATTTCTATTTTCTACCGCCTTCGGTAAAAGAATAACTGGATTGATACTTCCCATTTCTGCGAAAACTGGAATTGGAATTTCTCGCTGATTCGCTGCATCAAACAATGCTTTCCCTGCTTGATACGAACCAGTAAATGCAACTGTTTTTGTCAAAGGATGCTTCACCAAAGCTTGACCCAATTCTACACCAGTTCCATTCAATGAAGAAAAAACACCATCAGGCATTTGGGTTGCCATCGCTGCATTTTGAATCGCAGCAGCTACCATCGAATTCGTTCCCAAATGAGATTCATGTGCTTTGACAATAACTGGATTTCCTGCGGCAAGTGCCGAAGCAGTATCTCCTCCCGCAGTCGAAAATGCCAAGGGGAAATTGCTTGCTGTAAAAACTACCACCGGTCCAACTGGCACTAACATTTTTCGAATATCAGCTTTTGGAAATGGTTTCCGATCTGGCATCGCAGTATCAATACTTGCTTCCACCCAAGATCCTTCTTCCACCAAGTCTGCGAACATTCGAAGTTGACCAATCGTTCTTCCACGCTCTCCTTCGAGTCTTCCTTTTGGCAAACCTGACTCTGCCATCGCTCGCTTAATAAGTGGATCGCCAAGTGCTAAAATATTGTCAGCAATTTTTCTTAAAAATTTTGCTCGAATCGTTCCAGCACTATTTTTATACGTTCGAAATGCTGTAGTTGCTTTTTCCAAAGCTGCATCAATTTCTTCTGAAGTGGCTTTGTGAAATTCACCTTCGATTTCTTTCATCATAGCAGGGTTGGTGGAGCGCATGACTTCTTTTGCAATTTTGGATACGCTAAATCCAATTATATTTTCTCCAGAGGGAATGTTTTTTTTCATGTTCTTTTTTAGTTTATTTTATTCAAAAGGTAACTTCGAGTCACCTTGTGAATAGGATAGTGGTAATTATTTTTTATGAAAATTACAAATCTGCGTACGAACTCATATCTGGTCTCAAAGAAACTCCTTCGTAAATAATTCTCCAAACTCGATCTCGCTCTTCGCCAATCAAAGGTAACCTTGGAGCGCGAGTAAATTCAGTTCCGAGGTCTGTCGCAACTTCTGCTAATTTAATATATTGTACCAACTTTGGATGAATATCTAATTCTAATAATGGCATAAACCAGCGATAAATTTTCAAGGCTTCTTCCATTCGACCTGCTTTGACCAATTTGTAAATGACAACTGTCTCACGAGGAAAAGCATTCACCAAACCTGCTACCCAACCATCAGCTCCTGCTGCCAAACATTCCAATGCTAAAGTATCTACTCCGCATGAAATTTTGAGACGATCACCAAAAGCATTTTTAATTCGAGTGATATTTGTAATGTCGCGAGTTGATTCTTTGACGGCAGTTATGTTTTCTAATTTTACTAATTC
>Ga0114956_1001907_pt1 | contig 16524 bp, 14 predicted proteins | sample MaitaG_FD_87304 | JGI IMG/M metagenome (GOLD analysis project Ga0114956, IMG submission 87304) | Marine algal microbial communities from Maine, USA - Maine_Asex2 metaG | ecosystem: Host-associated > Algae > Red algae > Unclassified | place: Maine, USA | collected 2015-01-05 | reverse complement strand
GGTGCCGTGGTGCAACTGGCGTGCGGCCTGTACCTGGGTATCTATCAGGGCCGCTGGCAGGTGGCCGGGTTCGAAGAGACGTTGGCGGTCTGCATATCCTGGACAGTGGCGGCCGGAGTCGCTGTGCTGTTCAACGTGCTGGCCCTCTCTCCGCGAGTGCCAACATCGATTGTTGGCTTGGGGGCGGTGTCCGCGCTGCTGTTGATGGTGGCGGTGCGGATGACGTGGCGTCTGGTTCGGGAAGCCCAGAACCGCCCGGACCCTGAAGGCCGAACCCGGGTGCTGGTATTCGGGGCCGGCGAAGCTGGGCAGTCGGTGATCAAAGCCATGATGACCGATCCAAACTCTCCACATGTTCCGGTTGCGGTGCTGGATGACAATCAAGGGCTGCAAGGCCGTCGCATCAATGGCGTGACCGTGCGGGGCACCCGGGAAGACATGGGCAAGTTCGCCAAGCAGGCCGACCTCCTGCTGATTGCGGCACCCAGTTCGGACCCCGAAGTGACTGAGGATCTGGTGCGCCGGGGCCGGAAGTACGGGTTGGAAATTCGGATCATGCCGTCCACCAGCGAGCTGTTGGGCATGTTGGCCACCATTGATCTGGCCCGACCGGTGGAGATCACCGACCTCATGGGCCGGCCCGAGGTGGCCATTGACCGCTCCTCGGTGGCAGCAGCATTGACCGGCAAGGTGGTGCTGGTGACCGGAGCGGGCGGCTCCATCGGATCCGAGTTGTGCCGTCAGATTCTGTCCTATTCGCCCCGCCGCCTGGTGATGTTGGACCGGGACGAAACGGCTTTGCAAGGAGTCCAGCTGTCGGTAAAGGGCCATGGTCTTCTGGATGACGAGAACCTGGTTCTGGCCAACATCCGTGATGCCGCCCGGATGACCGAGGTGTTTGAGGATGTGCGACCGGATGTGGTCTTCCACGCCGCAGCGTTGAAGCACCTGCCGCTGCTGGAGTCCCATCCGCGGGAAGGTTTGTTGACCAACGTGCTGGGCACCCGCAACGTCCTGACCGCGGCCAAAGCGGTGGGCGTGGACCGGTTTGTGAATGTGAGTACAGACAAGGCGGCCAACCCCACCAGCGTCCTGGGGACCACCAAGCGACTGGCCGAGGCGTTGACGTTGTGGTTTGGCAAAGATGCGCCGGGCGAGTACCTGAGCGTGCGGTTCGGCAATGTTCTGGGCAGCCGGGGCAGTGTGTTGCCGGCGTTCGAGAAGCAGATTGCGGCCGGTGGTCCGGTCACGGTGACCCATCCGGATGTGACCCGCTACTTCATGTCGATTCCTGAGGCGTCCCGGCTGGTGTTGCAGTCTGCGGCCATCGGCAAGACTGGTGAGACCCTGGTGCTGGACATGGGCGAACCGGTGAAGATTGTGGACCTGGCCAGGATGCTGATAGCGCATCACCGCTCTGACGCGCAGATCGTGTTCACCGGCCTGCGTCCCAATGAGAAATTGCACGAAGTCCTGGGCCACCAAGGCGAAGTAATGTCGACCCGTGAACACAACCGCATCTGGCACACCGACGCCTCTGTATGGGTGAACGACCTGGAATGGATTGACGAGTTACTCGCGGAGGAACCGGGCGACCTTGCAGAACATCTCATGCAGGTCTCCACAACGGTTTCGAACGGACTCGATCGGCCAGACGTGGTTCCCTCGTCCGCCGGAACAGGAGTAGTACGAAGCTGATGTCAAACGTTCTCATTCTCGGCGGGGACCGATATCTCGGCTGGCCAACGGCGATGTCGCTGGCGTCGTCTGGCTTGAACGTAACGGTCGTCGACAACTACCTGCGCCAGACGTTGGCCGAAGAAACGAACCCAGACGCCCTCGTGGAAGAGTCCGCCCGGACTTCCTCACCGCATTCCTTTCCGGTTCTCTAGCGCTCGGCGACCACTTTGAAGCCACAGCGAGTTCTGTTAGTGCATCGGTTCTTTGCGCCAGACGTGACCACATACGCCCAGATGCTTGGAGTCTTTGGTAAGCACTTGGCCGACGCTGGCCATGATGTAACCGTCGTTACCGGACCGCCGAGCTACAACAGTGCATACGTTGGACCTGCCGTTCCGCGAATCGAGTCGGTCGGTGGCGTTGGTATTCGAAGGCTGCGTGTTCCCGGAGCGAACACTGCCACAGGGAAAATCATCGGGTCCGCTCTGTTTCCAGCAGCCGTTCTTTGGCACATCCTGACTCGCCGTCGCGCATACGACGTCATCTCGGTCACGACCATTCCACCTGTAGTGATGGGCCTCACGGGCTTGCTCGGAAGGCTGCGTTCGCGGCGAACCCGAGTGGTCTACCACTGCATGGATCTCTATCCGGAGGCGGCACTTTCGCTTGGACTGTTGAACGACGGACGGCTGGCCCGCATTGCAACGCGACTGGATCGACTCACCGTACAGAACGCGACCCAGGTGATCGTCCTGTCCGACGAGATGAGGGAGACGTTGCTGGAGAGATCAGTGAGTGCAGCCAACATCGGTGTCTGTAACAACTTCATTCTCAAAGATCGCTCCGAGGCCGCACAAGTGGTCGAGGACATTGGGATCGAGAGGCGGTGGCTTGTTTTTGCAGGGAACTTGGGGCGATTTCAAGGGCTCGAAAGTTTGTGCAAGGCTATTCGGATACTGGCTGACGAGCGTGATGATTTCGAGATCGTGTTCCTGGGGGCGGGCCGCTTGTCCGGGTGGCTGGAATCGCTCACCGGTGAAGGACTCCCGGTTCGTGTGCTTCCGTTTCGCCCGCTGCCCGAAGCCATGGCGGTCATCGCACAGGCGGATGGAGCTATCGTCTCCCTATCTCCCGGCGTTTCCCGCGCAGCCTTTCCAAGCAAACTGCTCATGAATCTGGAACTCGGTCGGCCGATCCTCGGCGTGGTCGAGCCTCAATCCGACTTGGCCCGGCTCATAAAGACTCATGATTTGGGTTTGTCAGCTGACCCGAAGTATCCAGACAAGGTTGCCCAGGTGCTCGGGCAGTTTCTCGACCGCGTCTCGGACTGGGATCCACGGCAGATCCGAAATGTTGGGCATCAGTTGTTCGGACGAGAAGACATTCTTGCGAAATGGTCGCGCCTATACGGGCTGGGCGAAACGTGACTCGGGACCCGTTGATCGTTGTCGGCGCAGGCCGGTCGGGTACGAATGCCCTCAGGGATGTGCTTACGGGGCTCGACGCTTTCGGTACGTGGCCTTGCGATGAGATTAACTACGTCTGGCGTCATGGAAATCGCGATCACAACACCGACGAGTTGACGATCGCGCATGCCACGCCTGAGGTAGCTAGGTACATCCAATCGGTGTTCGCCCGCCAGCAGCGCAAGATTGGTGGCGCGACTCTGGTTGAGAAGACGTGCGCAAACTCACTGCGAGTGGGCTTTGTTAATACAGCTGTTCCGGATGCACGGTTTGTTCACATCACGCGGGATGCACGCGACGTCGTGTCATCGGCGATGCAGAGATGGACGGCGCCGTTGGACCTTCCATATATATTGCGGAAAGCCCGGTTTGTTCCGCGGTCTGATTTGCCCCACTACGCAACTCTCTACCTGCGGTCACGGTTGTCCCGAGGTAGGAGCGAAGACAAACGGTTGTCAAGCTGGGGCCCCCGATTCGAGAGCCTTGACCGACTGGTCGAGAAGAAAACCCCACTGCATGAGATTTGTGCACACCAATGGAGTGCCTGCGTAGAGCGGGCTCTCACAGACTTCGACCGGATCGACCCAGGGCGTCAAATGCATGTTTCGTACCGTGACCTCGTGACCAATGCGGAAGCAGTAGTCTCGCAAATCGGCGCGTTCGCCGGGCACGATCTCCCCGCCGGTGACGTCCGACGTGCAACAGATGCGTTGCACAAGGGGAGCCTAGGAGCGTGGAAGAGCCGGCTGACGCCACAACAGATCGCCGATATCGAAACGATTTGTGGACCACTGATGACGCAGCTAGACCCGGCGTGACTAGCGCCTCCAGGCAGTCACCGCTGCTGAAACGAACGATCGACCTGTGCATCGCCCTACCCGTCTCGATCGCGACCTTGCCGCTTTGCGCCATTCTGGTGATCCTTGCAACGCTCGATACCCGGGAGTTCGGTTTATTCATGCAGATTCGGGTGGGCCGCGATGGCAAGCCATTCACCGTCTACAAGATCCGCTCCATGCGGTCCACGACACGCATGAACACTGTCACTGTCGAAGGCGATGCACGCGTAACCCCGTTCGGCGCTCTACTCCGGCGTTTCAAGGTCGACGAGTTGCCACAGTTTTGGAACGTAGTTCGGGGTGACATGAGTCTCGTCGGGCCTCGGCCCGATGTCCCAGGCTACGCCGATCGGTTGGAGGGGCCGGACCGGTCCATCTTGGCAATGCGGCCAGGGATCACCGGACCAGCGACACTTCTCTTTCGACGTGAGGAAGCCTTCCTGGCGCGCCAGCCGAATCCTTTTGAAGCAAATGACCTCCTGGTATGGCCGGCGAAGGTGCGTGTCAACCTTGCCTACCTGCAGCACGCGTCGCTCGGGAACGACCTGGCTCTACTGGATATGACACTCCGTGGAACCGATTCTCGATTGTGGTCAATGCTCGCGTCGTGGTCTGATGGCGAGCTTGTTGACGACCCGGTTGTGTCCGAGATGTTGAAATCCTTTGAACTGGAGGCCATTGCGTGAACGAGAGAATCTTCCTTTCAGCGCCCGATGTACGAGAGCACGAGCGCGAGTATGTGATGGCTGCGATCGACTCAAACTGGATTGCCCCAGCAGGACCGGATCTCGAAGCCTTCGAGGTAGAACTGAGCGTGGCGACTGACCGGCAGTTCGCAGTGGGCCTCTCATCTGGAACGGCTGCGCTCCATCTGGCACTGCTGGGGGTTGGCGTCGGGCCAGGCGACGAAGTCATCTGTTCATCTTTGACGTTCGCTGGCTCTGCTAACCCGATCGTGTACTGCGGGGCTGCGCCGATTTTCATTGATTGCGAGAGCACAAGTTGGAACATGGACCCGGCGCTTCTGGCCGATGAACTTGAGGAGCGAGCGGCGGCTGGCGCTCTCCCTGCTGCGGCGATCGTGGTTGATCTCTACGGGAACTGCGCTAACTATGACGACATAGTTCCACTGCTAGACAGGTACGAGATTCCCCTCATTGAGGATGCTGCAGAGGCCGTGGGGTCCACGTATCGCAATCGGAAGGCGGGGAGCTTCGGCCGGCACGGGATTCTCTCGTTCAACGGAAATAAGATCATCACGTCGAGCGGTGGCGGCGCCTTCGTAACCGACAATGAAGATTCAGCTAACCGCGTTCGCTATCTCAGCACTCAAGCCCGGCAGTCGGCCGTCCACTACGAACATACGGAGATCGGCTACAACTATCGAATGAGCAACATCTGCGCCGCGCTCGGCCGTGCCCAGCTAAAGACGTTGGGAGACCGAATCGCTCGGCGGCGAGAGATCAACGAGGTCTACGTGCGCGCGTTCGAAGGTATCGAAGGATGCGAGGTTCTCACTCCACCACAGGGTTCAACGTCGAACTACTGGCTCAGCTGTGCAACCTTGAACCCTGACGCTGCGCCGCTGACCTCGCGCGAGCTGATGAAGAGTCTTGAGGCGGGCAACATCGAAAGTCGACCGGTGTGGAAGCCGATGCACCTTCAACCAGTGTTCTCCGGAGCGACATCCCGAACGAATGGCTGCAGTGAAGCGTTGTTTACCAACGGCATCTGCCTGCCATCTGGGAGTGGAATGTCCGACGCAGCCATCGAGCGTGTGGTTGCCGTTCTAAATGCCGAACTCCGAATGGCCTAGCTGGTAGCCGCGGCGTGCCTCGCGACAATGAAGTCGTAGACATCGACGCCTGAGTCAATCTCGACGATCTGGGTTGGATGCCCTTTACCTGCGCTGACCCGGAGTTTGCCGATAAGCCTCTTTGCGCGACTCGGCAGCGCATCGTGGAGTGCAATTGCCCGGTGAAAGATGATTCGTCGCAACGTTATCAGGTAGGAACCGGGCGACCAGCCAGCAAAGTCCCAGAACTCCTTCAGTTCACTTCGGGAGTAGATTAACCCGTTGCGCCCAATTCCAGCGCCGATCTCGCGGTAGACGGAGTTGACATATGCGGATTTCCACTTTTTCCAATAAACGACCCCGTCATGCCCACCCAAAGTCACCTCGATATCGTCGGCGACAAGGTTCGAGATCATGTTCGGGTTCTTTAGAGGTGCCTTCCGGATTTGGAATGGAGCATCCCTTCTACCGCTCGCCGAGTAGTGAGAGGCGTCTTGCCGTCTCATCCCAAAGTTTCGACCGTTGCTTACCTTGGTGCTCACAACGCATGACAAGACATCGCCTATGTAGTAGACAGAATCTGCACAGGTAAGCACTTTCAGCGCCGCCACGACGTCAGGCGAGTAGTAGTCGAAAAACGGCCCGTCGAATTCTTCCTCGGCGCGCCGCACCGTCGTTAGCGCGATAGCCGAGCAAACTCCGCGAGGTAGGCTCGCCCATGTTGGACGATGCATCCGCTTCTCGAGGAACTGATCGAGGACAACGGACGACGGCTCGACGCGATCCTCACCACCGTCGATCTCGATGAGGTACCGATCGCGGGCAGTATCGAGCACAAAGTCGTAATTCCAGACAATCGCCTCAGCATCGGCGTGTTCGCCCAGATACCGGTCTATGCGTCGAAGCGCGCCAGGGTAAAGCACCGTCTTGCTATCCATCCATATGAGGAACTCGCCGGACGCGTGTTCAAGGCCGGCGCGCCAGTTCTCGACCATGTCGAGGCCCCCTGTCCGCACGTATCGAAACCGTGGGTCGGTCATCCAGCAAGCCACGCCATCATGAGTTGCAGCATCATCGTCGTTGTCGACGAGGATCATCTCGAACGAGTCGCACTCCTGTGTCAAGACGCTGGCTACAACGATCGCTGTTAGTTTTGGGCGACCTTTGGTCGGCAGGACGACCGAAAAGCGTGGACGTACCATGGGGGGTCACGACTCCTTTGTGGCGGCTAGACGCAGTAACCTAGCAATCAGCGGCGGCCCCGGCTAGGTGTGCTAGACCTAGAGTTCAATTCTAAGCAGAGGCGGATAACCACTGAAGAGCTTGATGTGGGGGCTGAGGGGCTGGAGGTCCGCCCGTCAGTCGGCGGAACATGACTAGTCCGGTCCAGAATCAATCTCCGCAACCGAGGCGGCAGCTTTCCCAGCTTCTGGCGGCCGACAGCCTCGCCAACTTCCTTCGCTTTGCCGTGACTGCACTGTCGTTGGCGGCCATAACACCAGTGCTTACCCGGGCGCTAGAACCGGACGTGTTCGCTGTTTGGACGCTGGTTTTCACGGTCTCGACGTACGTGGCAATCGCAGGAGCGGGCGCAGCAACGGCGGTCACACGTTTCGTCTCGGTGGATCGCGCAACAGAGACCGGCGCTACGGCAAAAATCTTGGCGTCGGTGACCTGGACCATCGTGGGCTCCGTTGCGTTTGGTATCGGGCTCATCGCGACGATCGCTTACCGCACCGATTGGCTATTTCGGGAAACCCCAACCCAACTGGTAGACACTGCCCGGGCGACCATAGTGACCCTGGCCTTTGCGAGTGGCATTGGCACTGTTGGTATTGCTCTGCACGGATATTTTTTTTCACTCCATCGCGCGATCGTTCCATCCTTGGTGGTCGTTGCAACGCGGATTGCGGTGGCGACGGGCCTTGCCGTTGCGGCAATCTACACAAAATCACTCCTTTGGTTGGCCGGCATCACTCTCAGCGGTGCGGTGCTGTCGACGCAGGCGATGATCTCGCTGACAAAGAGAAACCTTGGGGAACCGGTTGTTGCGGTTCGCAACGTCCGCCGCTCGTGGATTCTCGAGCTAGTCAAGCACTCCTCCACGATTATGATCTGGTCGCTTACGATGGTCGCTATCGCAGGAATCGATGTCGTCGTCGTCGGGGCTTACGACTTCGGTGCGGTCGGAGCATATGGAATCGCCGCCCAGGCCGTGTCACTTGTTCTCGGCCTTACGAACGCATTCTTGTCTCCTCTTGTTGCTGTGGCCGCTAGACACCATTCGCAGGGAGACCAGCACCGCCTCGCTGCGGTTATGATCCAATTCTCGCGCCTTGGCGGCACTCTCCTCGTGGCTACCTCCAGCGCAATGTTCATCATGGCTCCTTGGCTGGTCGAGATCTACGCCGGGGAGCAGTACGCAGCGACGGCGACGCCACTGCTGCGCATCCTTGTGGTCGCAAATGTCTTTCGGAACACCTGCTCGGCTCTCGTAACAACACTCATAGGTGCGGGGGCCCATCGCAGCGTGCTGGCGCCAACTGTGGCAGAGGCCATAGTGAACGTCAGCCTGAGCCTCTGGCTCGTTCAGATGTTCAACGCTCAGGGCGTGGCTCTGGCGACGCTTCTTGCGGCAGCAGTCGGTGTCGGAGCGCACATTGTGATCACTCTGCGCCAGGCGCGTGTCTTTACGGTGAGCATTGCGCACTTCACGGCGCATGCAATCGGGCGCCCAACTCTGGCGTGCATGCCAACCGCCGCAGTCTATCTTGCCCAGCTTTGGTTCGGTATCAATACTGCAGAAGCCATACCTGTCGCCGTCTTTGGAACACTGTTTGTTGGATGGCGGTTTTCGCTTGCGGCGGACGATCGACGGCGTTTGAGGAAGCTTCTCGAATCCCGTGCTCGTCCCTCGGCGCAAAGCCAGGATTGTTAGGCAGCCCGCTTTGAAAAGCAACGCACACCTTGTGTGATCGAGCATCCGAACGCTGGTAGCGTCCTTTGACGATGTCCAAGCTCCACGTGGATCAGACCAGTGGTCCGGTACGGAACCGCTCGTGGATGGTGCCGCGATCTAATCAGGCATCCAAGGGAATCCACAAGCCAACCCGCCAGGCGCGTGGAGTAACGCTCGTTTGGGTGCTCATGTTGCCGATCTACCTCAACCTTGGAACGGTGAACACGAACCTCCCAGCGATCTTGGGAATTGGAGCTTACGTACCGGTCCGATCGGTGCACGTTTCCAGCATCGTAACTCCTGTTGTCCTAACAGGCCTGCTTCTTCGCGGAGCGGGTTTGGACCGGCGCTACGTTTCGATCGCGTTCGCGTACGGCGCGTGGCTCTATTTGTCGGTCGTGGCCGGATTTATGAGCGGAGAAGAACCAGAGCTGCTCTTTGTGTTTCAGACGATGCTCCCGCTGCTGGCCTTCCTTCTCGGCGCAAGTTTGGATGTCGAGCCATCAGAAATCGCGGCAACTGTGCTGCGCGCCAGCATTGGCGCCACCATTCTTGTGGTGGTCGCCTTGACCCGCGGTTCGGTTGTTTTGATCGGTTCGAACTCTGTTGATGAAGTAATTCCGCAGTTTAAAATCTACTTTCCGATGGTGACTGTTGTCGGAGCAGCTGCGGCGGTGGTCCTTGTTCGATCAAAGCCAGCGCTGGTCGCGGCCTTCATTGGCTCCCAGGTTCTGTTGCTTCCTTGGCTCTGGTCCCGTACTGGATTCGCTATGGCTGGTGTGGCTGGAACGCTGACCTATCTAGTTCAGCCGCCTGCTGATGTTTCATCAGGGGGCCGGACCCTGAGGCGAGCAATCACAGTGCTGGTTCTCCTTCCGGTCGTGTTGATGCTGGCGGTGCTCGCTCTTGAAGGCACGGTGCTCGCAACGCGGGTTTCGGCCAGTGGATTCTCCACGGGTCGACGGGATCTCCTGATGACTGGAATTGAACGCGTCGTCGCAAAGCCCATCTTTGGAGACAGCTTCATCGCAGTCGACCCGACCCTCTACTCAAGACCAACGTCAAAGGTGCTACTTTACCCATCACACAATCAGTATCTTGAGTTTGCGTTGCGGGGTGGACTCCCGGCACTCGCGATGATGATCCGATTCTACGGACTGATTGCCGCCGACATTCGGCGGGTGTTGTCGCGACGCGGCGCCGCAATCGACGCAGCGGCTCTCAGCGCTGGAATCCTCGCAGCGATGCTTGTCGGGTCGGGTTTCAACCTCTATTTGACTCAACCGTACTCAGCATCGATATGCCTCTTTGTCCTCGGTCTAACCGCCAGGGCTTGCTCCCATCGTGACCGCAGCGCTGCCCTCCAACCTGGTGAGGGCCACTTGATTCGGGTGGGCCATGGAAGCAGCGAACCTTCAGGCGCCAAAACTCCAATCTAAATCCGAACAAATCGTCGACCGATCGAATCGAGTCTCCAGCGGGACCTGGCTGGCAGAAGGAGTATCTTGCGCGGGTACGTACACGTGCTGTTTCAAGCAACTCGCACACACCGGCGGCTCACGCGCGTTGGTCGAGCCCTATCGACATGAGGGTCTCTGATAGGGCCTGATCGAACGTGAACTGATGTGCGTAGCCGAGTTCGACCACCAGACGATCTACGTCCGCCACTACAAGCGGATATCGGTCAGGTGTTGTTCCGAAGCTGACAGAGCCTCTGTTTGCCGCATGCTGAACTGCCTTCACGATCGCACGGATTTGTTGAGCTTCACCGCTGCCGATGTTGATTGCACCTTCGAGCCCTGAGATCGCTAGATCGGTAAGGGCATTGGCGACATCCTTGACGTACACGTAGTCTCGACGTTGCTCTCCGGCCGATAGCGTGGCTTGGCCATCGGCTATAAGCGTCCGCCAGATGTATGGGATTAGGCGCCCCGCTGGTTCGCCTGGCCCGAATACGAAGAAGAGGCGAGCCCATGCGAAACTCGTATTGACTTCGGAATTGATCCACGCAAACAGTTCGTTCTTCGCTTCGGCATATGGACTCTCAGACGCTAGCGGCGTCAGACCCTCGCGGCATGTTCCACCGGACCAGTCGTACTCAGCACAGCTACCTGCTACGACAGCGCGCTGTCCCCCGGCTTCCGCGAACGCTCTAAGGAGTTCTTTGCTTGATCGAAGCCAGGCAGCGTTGAGTGGCGAGTCCAAGTAGCTCCCTGGAGTTGCCTCCCATGCCAAGTGGAGCAAGTGGGTCGGCCGGACATCGTCGATGATCTCTGCTGGATTCTCGCCGAGCAGGTCAAATTGTTTCCAGAGAATCCCGCTTTCCGACTGCCTTGCTTGCCGTGACAGCGCAATTACCTCACCGAACGCAGCTGCCAACGGCCGCAGGCAGTGCTGCCCAACGAAGCCGGATGCGCCGGTAACGAGAATGCGAGTTGCCGCCACTAGGCGCTACTCAGCGACCCGTTGGAGGTAGCCGCCGGATGCAACGCTAATCAAGATCTTGTCTTCCACGCTCTTGTTGAGCGAAAACTCGGGGTGGGTTGCAAGGAATTCAGCAACAGCGGTTTTTGGATTGTTACCGATGCCCCAGTCACGGTCGGGATATGAACCCTCAGGCATGTCTTCGATAAGGGTGTCGAATACGACGCAGTAGCTGCCGACCGAAGTCAATGACGCATACGCGTGGAGCTCAGCGAGCACATGTTTGTGGGTGTGATTCGAGTCAAGTACGACCATGACTGTGCTCTTGCCCATCGCCGCTTGGTGAACTTGCTCGACGATGTCAGTAGCGATGCTTGACCCTTCGATCATCTCGATCCGCTTGTACATCGGATGCTCTTCGATGGCGGCCCTGTTGTGGGCACGGATGTCGATGTCGATGCCGAGCACTGACCCATCGTGGCCGTTGCACGAGTGGAGCAGCTCGAGCATCGAAGCGTAGAGAATCAAAGATCCACCGTGTGCGATGCCAGTCTCGATGATCAAATCCGGTTGCACTTGCCAGATGAGCTCCTGCATGGCGACGATGTCTTGTGGATATTGGATGACCGGGCGGCCGAGCCATGTGAAGTTATAGGAGTACTGGGGTGTCACCGACGCAGCAAGAAACTGCTGGGCCGCTTCTCGCAGCTCGGGGTCGCGGCCGTTGGCAGCTACTCGGGATGCCAACTCTCTCCGAAACTCCTCGTTTGCGTTCTGATCTGTCATGTGTTCTTTTGCCTTCCTGGCATGGCTAGTGGATAGTGAGTTCCGGGACAGCGGTCACAAATCGGGCACCCCATTCGGCTACGTACGCGAGTTGCTCGCGAATTTCACTCTCGAGGTTCCATGGGAGGATCACCACGTAATCGGGACGTTGCTGCCGTAATATCTCTTCTTCGACGACTGGAATGTGGCTTCCCGGCAGGTAACGGCCCACTTTCTCGGGATTGCGATCGACGACGAACGCAATGGACTCACCGTCTACGCCCGCAAAATTGAGCATCGTGTTTCCTTTGGCGGCCGCACCGTATCCGGCGACCAGCTTGCGCTCGGTTTTCGCTTGCTCAAGGAACCGCAGCAGCTCGTTCTTGATGCGTTCCGCGTTGGTTTGCAACTGAGCGTAGAAATCTGCGGTGGTGACGCCGGCAGTGGTCTCTTCCTCGAGGAGCCGCCCGATAGCCGGGCCAACTGGCCGCGCCCCAGTATCCGAACGCTGTGCAAACACGCGGAGGCTGCCTCCGTGGGTGGGGATCTGTTCAACGTCAAAGACAGATAGGCCGTTGGTCTCAAACACTGCGGTGACTGCTGTCAGTGAGAGGTAGGAGTAGTGCTCGTGGTAGATCGTGTCGAACTGGTTGTGGGTGATCAGGTTCAGCAGGTGGGGGAACTCGAACGTGGCGACTCCGTTTGGGGCGAGCAGTAGCGCGAATCCCCTGACGAAGTCGTTGATATCAGGTACATGCGCCAGCACGTTGTTGGCGGCCATCAGACTTGCGCGATGGCTGGCGATCATCGTTGTGGCACACGCGACACCAAAGAACTCTTCGACGATCTCAACGCCTTTAGAACGCGCTGCCTCGGCGGTCCCGTGCGTCGGTTCAACTCCGCAGCACTGAATACCGGCTTCCTGAACAAACTGGAGTAGGTAGCCGTCGTTCGCGGCAACCTCCACCACCATGTCTTCGGGAGTCAGCTCGAATCGATCAATCATCGCCTTGACATAGGCCTTTGCGTGTTCGACCCATGTCGTGGAGAACGAACTGAAGTACGCATAGTCGTCACTAAACATGAGGCCGGCCCGGACAAAGTCCTCAGTCTGCACTAACCAACAGTCGGTGCACACGAGAACCCGCAGCGGAAATGTTGCTTCGGGTTTGGCTAGGTCTTCTTCGCGTAAGTACGCGTTAGAGGGTGGCGAGGTGCCAAGGTCAGCAACCGTCGTCTCAAGTGGCTTACTGCAGTGTCGACAGTCCATCAGATAGTGAGTCCCTCAAACGCGTCGGCGATCATGGTGTGCCCCTGATCACGGTCAGAAAGGTCGGTGATTGCCAGCGGCCATGTGATGCTCAACGTGTCATCGTTAGCATTCAGACCGCTCTCAGCTCCCGGGGCGAACGGAGCCGAATGAACATACAAGAGTGCTGAGTTCGGCTCCAGACATTGGAAGCCATGCGCAAATCCAGGCGGGATATGCAGCGTTCGCTTGTTCTGAGCCGTCAGTTCTTCGGCGTGCCATTGCAGGAATGTCGCCGAGCCCCGGCGAATGTCAACAGCGACATCAAACACCGCGCCACGGACACAACTGATGGTCTTGGCCTCGGCATGGGGCGGCAATTGAAAGTGCATGCCGCGAACCGCGCCCTTGGTCTTCGAGACCGTGAGGTTTATCTGCGCTACAGCAGGGTCTATGCCAAGGTTCCGAAAGTCGTCTTGGCAAAACATGCGAGTGAGTGACCCGCGGTGATCGACTATCGATCTCCGCTCAACAACTTTGAGGCCCGCCAGCGGCTCGCTAGCGACTGCGAATCTCACGACTGGTCGTGCGTTTGACACGCTAGGTATTCGCGAATTTGAGCGATTGTCACGTCTCTCATGTTTTCGCCCGTTGCCCAAGCCTTGTACCAAGCAACGGTTCGGTCAACCGCTTCTGAGAGATGCCACTTTTGCACCCAATCGAGTTGGACCTGAGCCTCGGAAGAGTCGAGTCGCAGGAGCTGCGCCTCATGAGGGTGCACGGCGCTGTCATGTTGCCAAACTGCGCCGTCACCCCAGCATGCGCTCAGCATGTCTGCCACACATGCAACTGACTGTACGTCGGCCATTGATGGGCCGAAATTGAACCCACGGGAGAATTCGAGCGGTTGCTCAAGCAATCGGCCGCAAAGCTGCAGATACCCCACGAGCGGTTCAAGCACATGCTGCCAGGGTCGTACTGCTTTTGGATTGCGCACGACGAGCGGTTCAGCATTCTTGAAAGCCGAGATCGCATCGGGAATGATGCGGTCCTGGGCCCAGTCACCGCCCCCGATCACGTTGCCCGCTCTTGCTGTAGCTACACCGACCCCATTCGTGGAGAGAAACGACTCGAAGTACGCCCTCGTTACCAGCTCAGCACACGCTTTGCTATTGCTGTAGGGGTCACGGCCACCAAGGCGATCTGTTTCACGATAAGGCCAAGTCCACTCACGGTTTTCGTAGCACTTGTCACTCGTTACGTTGACAACTGCCTTGACACTCGCTGTCTGACGGGCAGCCTCGAGAACATGAACTGCCCCAATGACATTCGAGGTGTAGGTATCAACGGGTGCATCGTAGGAGCGCCTGACCAGAGACTGGGCTGCAAGATGCAGAATGACATTGGGCTCTGTCTCGGTCATCAAACCAGCAAGGGCGTCGAGATCGCGCACGTCGCCAATACGACTGTCGACGCTGGAGGCCACGTCAGCGAGGTCAAACAGCGAGGGGCCATCTTCTGGCGTCAGTGCATAGCCAACGACTTCAGCACCAAGCTCTTCGAGCAGGAGTGAAAGCCATGCTCCCTTGAAACCTGTGTGACCAGTAATGAGGACTTTGCGGTCCTTCCAAATGGAGAGACTCACGCCCAAACTTTCCAAGGAGCCTGGCCCTCGGACCACAAGTTGTCGAGCAGGCGCTTCTCCCGGAGCGTGTCCATGGGCTGCCAGAAACCATGATGGCGGTAGGCAACCAGCTGATTCTGAGATACCAGGGCCCGGAGGGGTTCGTGCTCCCAACTAGTGCTATCGCCCGCGATCAGGTCGATTACGTCGGTTGAAAGAACGAAGTAGCCACCATTGATCCAATTGCCAGCTTCTAGCGGCTTCTCTTCGAATGCAACGACCTCGCCATCGGCCTTGAGCTCCAATGCCCCGAACCGAGCCGGTGGCCTAACTGCGGTGAGAGTAGCTTTCTTGCCATGAGCCCGATGGAAGTCCACGAGGCTGGCAATGTCGACGTCGCCAACACCATCGCCATACGTAAAGCAAAAATCCTCACCTTCAGGCAAGTGCTCACGGACTTGGCGGAGTCGACCACCGGTCATAGTCGTCTCGCCGGTGTCCACGAGCGTCACACGCCAGTCTTCGGCGCGACGCTGATGGACCGTCACTTCGTTGGTGGACGAATCGAAGGTCACATCCGACGAGTGCACAAAGTAGTTGGCAAAGTACTCCTTGATGACGTAGCCCTTGTAACCACAACAGACGACGAAATCATTCACCCCGTGCGTTGAGTAGCTCTTCATTATGTGCCACAGGATTGGCTTTGAACCAATCTCGACCATCGGTTTGGGTATGCGATCAGTCTCCTCACTCAATCGGGTGCCAAGCCCGCCCGCTAAGATCACTGCATACATTCCGCTGACAGTACTCTTCGTGGCTTGGCTGTGCACTGGTTTCCAAAGATTGGCCGCGAGGCGGTTGCCCGAAAGTGCAATGGGGGGGCATCCTCGAGCGTGAGGCACGGAGTTGGAAGTTCAGCCCACACGAGCAGTGGCCCGGCGCGCTAGGCCCAATTGTCTTCTCTACAACCGAATGGTGGACTTGTGAATAATCCAGACTCCCGCACTGAAGGAACGGTGTTGATAACCGGCGGGACGGGGTCTTTCGGAACGAAGATGGGCCGCCGTCTCCTCAACACTGACGTGGAGAAGATCAAGATCTTCAGCCGGGATGAGGCCAAGCAGCATCAGATGCGGGTGGACTTCGCTGATCCTCGTTTGGAGTTCCACATCGGCGATGTGCGCAGCAAGCAGAGCCTGAGCCACGCCATGCCCGGCGTGGACATGGTCTTCCACGCTGCCGCGCTCAAGCAGGTGCCGTCCTGTGAGTTCTTCCCGCTGCAGGCCGTGCTCACCAACGTCCTCGGCAGCGCCAACGTCATCGAGTCCGCCCAGGAACACGACGTCCGCAGCGTCGTCTGCCTCTCAACCGACAAAGCCGTCATGCCGGTAAACGCCATGGGCATGACCAAAGCGCTGATGGAGAAGGTGGCCCAAGCCGCCGCCCGCAGCCAGGCGGGCCCCAACACCACCGTGAGCAGCGTCCGCTACGGCAACGTCATGTACAGCCGCGGATCGGTCATCCCGCTCTTCGTGCAACAGATCTTCGAAGGCAAACCGCTCACGCTCACCAACCCGGACATGACCCGCTTCCTGCTTCCGCTCGAAGTTGCCGTGGACCTTGTGCAGTTTGCGTTCGAAAACGCCAAAGCCGGAGACACCTTCATTCGCAAAGCCGCGGCCTCCACCGTCGGCGTGCTGGCCGAAGCCCTGCTCATGGTCTT
>Ga0114956_1001899_pt1 | contig 16551 bp, 13 predicted proteins | sample MaitaG_FD_87304 | JGI IMG/M metagenome (GOLD analysis project Ga0114956, IMG submission 87304) | Marine algal microbial communities from Maine, USA - Maine_Asex2 metaG | ecosystem: Host-associated > Algae > Red algae > Unclassified | place: Maine, USA | collected 2015-01-05 | reverse complement strand
TTCTGGGCCCAAACCAATCATGAAGTAGGCCAGTACGGCTCCGAGTACGATACCTAGCGATCCGAGTAAGAACAATAGAGCAAGCCTCCCGGCAGTCTTAAAGATCACTCGTAGATTTGCATTGAATAATAGCAGCGGAATACTAATGGGGATAATATAGTTATAGACAAATTGATAGGTAGGCACAGTGACATGTGTATCCGCAGCAGACGGTATGAGCTTAAGTGAGGTAAAAATAGCAGTAAGCGCGATCGTGACAAGTGCCCCAGATATTTTGCCAAACCATTTTTTATGGTCACCCTGCAGACCAATATATGCAGCGAGGGCTAAAATCGTGAAGAGCAAAATTGATTGGTCTGGTGAAATCAACTCCTTTAGTTAATAGGTCATAACGAATAATTAATAGTGCAGAAACATGACATGTCTGGTATCTGCTACAAATGAGTGCTCATGGCTATAGTTGTTGCAATAATTTTCAATAAAAGTGTTGAGTAGACATGTCATGTTTTTTTTCGATCCCAGGCTTGGGAATACCTACGCGCCCCACTATTCACCATTAGTTATTCATTATGAACTATCATGTCCGATCCCAAGAACCGATCATCCTTATTCATATACCAAGATCTCTTTTTCGGAAGGAGCAATTTACCCACCTTGGCTTCACCTTCGAGGGTGATGTACTCTCCGTCGTTGGCGCTCTCGTCGTGATAGAATCGATAGCCCACCAGCCGCTGGTCGTCTTTGGCAAAGTAGAAATACCAAATGTCATCACCTACAGATGCCTCGTATGTCACCTTAAGTTTCCAGGCAGGTATATTGTTGAAGGATTCATCCATCACCTGATCTGAGATTTGAGTGCCCGGATCTTTCAGTTTCATGGGTAGACCATAGAGGTAGAGATAGTAATTTTTCATGGTCACAGCACGCTCGTCAGAGATACGGTGCTTCCGAATTTCAGCGGTGTCAAAATCGGTTCGGCCATCGAGTGTATGGGTGATCTGGTCCCCAATAAGTTCTTGTACCAAGAGGTGCTCATCGGACTGGCGCTCGATGCGCACGTGTTCTCCTGCAATGTCCAGCATGATCTGGCTGCTCCGATCGCCGCCTCCCGGCCTGGATTCTTTCAGGGTGATGTGGTGGGGACTTTTTTCCCAGACGCCTTTTGGATCATGGTACTCAATGCTTGCTGTGAGTATATCTGAGGCGGATGGTGCCTGTGCTGATATGAGTGCAGGTATTACACCAAAGATGAGACACAAGAGTATGAGTTTTTGCTTCATTTCTGTTAGTTTTAGTTGACCATAACAAGCCTTGGTTTTATCTGTTGCTTACATAGTATACTGTATAACAAATGAAAAAGAAAGTTACCATTTTTTGGCTTCGTCGTGATTTACGTCTGCACGACAATGCGGGTCTCTATTATGCCTTGAAGTCTGGTAAGGATCCGGTGCTGCCGCTATTTATCTTTGATGAAGAGATTCTGGGTAAGCTGGAAGATGAAGACGACGCACGCGTGACCTTCATCCATGATACGATCACTGGACTCAGCGAGGAATTGACTGATCTCGGCAGCAGTATCATAGTGAGGCATGGCAAACCAATTGAGATTTGGAAGGACCTGCTCAAGACGTATGAAGTATCTGCTGTATTTACAAATCACGATTACGAGCCCTACGCCGAGGATCGAGATGCGGCAATTGCTAAATTGCTGGATGGCCAAAACATTGGTTGGCAGACGTACAAGGATCACGTCATTTTTGAAAAAGGAGAAATCCTTAAAGGCGATGGGGATCCCTACATTGTCTTCACTCCCTTCAAACGAAAATGGCTGGAAAAACTATCCAGTCGGCCAGATTCAGAATTTATTTCATTTTATTTTAAGCCGTATCCCAATGAAGAATACTTTGATCAGTTTATCAAAATGAAGCCGGTGCCACTACCTTCACTGAGTGATATCGGATTTGTGCGATCGCAGCTTGATATTCCTTCCACCACGGTTCCAAAAAAGACGATTCGCGAGTACGATAAACGGCGGGATTTTCCGGGCGTGGAGGGTACTTCAAAATTGGGAGTTCACTTTCGGTTTGGTACGATCAGTATTCGTGAGAAGGCGCGGAAGGCGTACAAATTAAATGCCACCTTTTTGAGTGAATTAATCTGGCGAGATTTTTACGCCCAGATATTGGCCTTCTTCCCACATGTGGTCGATGGTTGCTTTCGTCCTAAATATGATCAGATACCCTGGCGTAACAACGAGGTAGAATTCGTGGCTTGGTGCGAGGGACTCACGGGGTATCCTATGGTCGATGCGGGCATGCGCGAGCTGAACGCCACAGGCTATATGCATAACCGAGTACGCATGGTAGTAGCCAGTTTTCTCACCAAGCATCTTCTGATTAATTGGCAATGGGGTGAGGCCTATTTTGCCCGCAAGCTGCTGGACTTTGACCTGGCCAGCAACAACGGTGGCTGGCAGTGGGCGGCAGGATGTGGTACGGATGCGGCTCCGTACTTTCGAATATTTAACCCCGAGAGCCAGTTCAAAAAATTTGATCCAAAGGCAAAGTACGTGGGAAAATGGGTGCCGGAATTTGATGGCTTTGATTACGTCCAGCCCATAGTTGATCATAAAGAAGCCAGAGAACGATGCCTGCGCGTTTATAAAGAGGCATTGGGATAGAAGAAGTTGTACTTTTAAAGTGGTATACTGAAGATGAAATAGAAATTGTGCCGGCAAGTAAACGAGAACTCACTATCTTATTTTGCGATTTGCGGGGTTCTACCCATCTGGCAGAGCAACTCCCTCTGGCAGATTTCATGCAGCTTATACAGAGCTATCATCAATTTGTGACTCAGGCGATCGTTATTCAATATGGATATGTGGTGCAATTTCTTGGTGACGGTGTGATGGCCTATTTTGGGTACCCAACCGACTACCCTCAGGCAGCGCAGAGATCGATTTGTGCAGGACTAGAGCTTGCGGGAAATATTGGTGCTTTGGACTGTCCGGCTTTGACTAAGCATCAGCTTCAATTGAGTCTGCGAGTGAGCATCCACACCGGAACCGTCGTCATGGCAGATCTCGGTATTGGCAATCGCCGTGAGACCCTTGCTTTGGGGGAGGCGCCCAACATCGCTGCCCGTCTTCAGTCTTTTGCCCCTGAGAATGGAGTGGCTGTCAGTGAAGCAACGTACCAGAAATGCAAGGATGAGTTTGCGTTCAAATCACTGGGTACTCAGCAGATCAAAGGTCTGACTCAGTCTATGAATATTTATCAGCCTTTAAAAAAGTCTTGTTGATCGTGAGAGGTTGGGGTGTGCGGTTTTTGTAATTTGGGGTTGATAAAATCTACCGATATGCGTTTTGCCGTAATTATTCTCCTGTATTCATTTTTCTTGTGTCCTCCTGGTATAAGTGGTCAAAAGACCTTTTCAGAATCCGAGATTGCAGCTTTTAAAGAGGAAGTAAATACTGTGATCGACAGTCGAGCAAAACAGGCCCAGGTGATGGTCGACAAGGTGTTTAGCTTCTCAGAATTGGGATTTCAAGAATTTGAGACCTCAAAGTATCTCACTGATATTCTTGAAGAAAATGGATTCGAAATAGAACACGGCATCTCAGGGGTACCTACGGCCTGGATGGCCACTTGGGGTTCAGGCAAGCCCGTGATTGCGATTGGCAGTGATCTCGATTGCATACCGAAAGCTTCTCAAAAACCGGGAGTTGCGTATCACGATCCGATCGTAGAAGGAGCACCCGGTCATGGTGAAGGCCACAATTCAGGATCGCCTCTCAATATTCTCGCTGCAGTGGCGGTCAAAGAAATTATGGAACGTGAGGGCATGTCAGGTACACTGAAGATCTGGCCAGGTGTTGCGGAAGAATTGGTGGCAACCAAGGCATTTTTTACCAGAGATGGATATTTTGACGATGCCGATCTGTGCATTTTCACCCATGTTGGCAGCAATCTGGGGGTTTCCTACGGACAGGCCCGAGGAACCGGATTAATCTCGGTAGAGTATACCTTTGAGGGTGAGGCGGCACATGCTGCAGGTTCGCCCTGGCGAGGACGTTCTGCTGCCGATGCCACTGAATTAATGAACATCGGATGGCAGTACCAGCGAGAGCATCTTGATCCATTGCATCGGTCACATTCGGTGATTAATAATGGGGGTGATCAGCCAAATGTGGTGCCCTCCAAAGCCTCCATTTGGTATTATTTTCGCCACGTGACCTATCCCCGTATCATGGAGGTTTATGACCGTGCCAATAAGATTGCTGAGGGTGCAGCATTGATGACCAATACCGAAATGACCAAACGAATTTTGGGTTCGGCCTGGCCACGGCATTTCAATAAAGTGATTGCTGAAACCATGTACAAAAACATCAAGGATGTAGGCTTGCCTACCTGGTCAGAAGCAGATCAAGAGCTCGCCATGGCGATTCAACATGAGGTAAATTCAAATGATAGTACGGGGCTGCCAACAAAACTTGATACGCTTAGAGAACCCCTAATCCGATTTATCAGTGGTGGCTCAGATGATATCGGTGATATATCCTGGAAGCTGCCCACGGTCACTTTGCGATTTCCCAGCAATGTGCCAGGCCTGCAGGGTCATCATTGGAGCAATGCCATTGCAATGGCCACGCCGATTGCGCACAAGGGGGTTGTCGCAGGAGCAAAAGCAGAAGCCATGACGCTGATCGATTTTCTCTGCAAGCCGGAGCTCACCGAAGCGGCCTGGGAGTATTTCCGGACGGAGCAAGGTATGAAGAACGAGTATGTGCCGATGGTCACAGATGAGGATAAGCCGGCGATCGAACTCAATACTGGAATCATGGAAGAATTTAGACCATTGCTCGAGCCATTTTACTACGACGAGACGAAGTACGGATCCTATTTGGAACAATTGGGCATCGAATATCCTACCGTGAGGAAGGACTGACTATCTTCTGTCTGAATACTTTGTGCGGATATTAGAGCTTGTATCCTAAAGCCAAAGTCACCAATCGATTGCGAGCACTTAGCGCATCGCTGATATAGTCGCTGATGCCCTGCTCGTAATTTAGCTCGACCGTAAAGCGGCTTATGTCAAATCCGAGTCCGAATCTGGCCCCCAGCGAAGACTGACTTACCTCGGCTAGCTCTGTAGGCCAGCCGTCGTCATGAAAACTGTGCATGGTTAGGTTCAGCACTCCATTTGCATAGACCCAAACATTGAAGTAGTCCAGACGGAAGACCTTATAACCTACTCCAAATGGAATTTTGAGTTGACTCGAGCGGAGAGACTGGGCACGCAAGGAGACAGAGTCCTGTATCTCTAGTGCAGACCCTTGCCCGTAGATATGTATGCCTCCCATCAAGAGGAGCTTAGTGCCAAAACGAAAATCAAAGCCAGCGTTCCAGCCCAGTTGCGAAGCTGCGCGAAGGGTGTTGGCATCTTTGATGACTAAGTCACTGAAATTTGCCCCCACTTTGGGATTGATCACCAATGGTATGTAGTCTTGCGCCTTAGCCGAGCTCGCGCAGAGTATAGCCAATGAAAAGGCTATGCAACAGGAACTGATCTTCCATGATGAAATCGAGAACATTTGCATGAGCTTATAACGCAGAAGAAGCCCGAAATGCGGTCATCAATACAAATAATTCAACAATTCAGACCAAATTTTAACAATGTTGAAGAAATATGGCGCTTTTGAGTGCGGTATTTGAATTCAGCGCCACCTGATTCACAAGATTGATGAAAGTGCAGTAGTAGAGGGAGACCACCGGTTCATGTTGGGTATTTCTAAGGATGAGACACCTTAAAGATCACAGCGTGAGGGGGTTATGTATTGATTGTTTATTTATAGATTTTTATTCTATATATGCTTACCTTTGGGTTGATCATGAACCGATGATTATTGGTCAGAACTAGACCGACTAGAACGTAGTAGTAACCTAACTAGGGAACGTCTACAATTTCTTGGCTTATGTTTTGGTTATCCTCTCTCTCAGGCGAGAGGATTTTATCGAGATGCTGCCAAGGCCACCCAGTGACGGTCATGCCGCACGGTCTGAACCGAACTAAATCCTGCATTTTGCAGCCATTTCACTAGATCGACCTCTCGGGCTGGATAGTCGTAATGAGCGTAGTGAGTCATCAGAGTTTGCCACTCATCTTCGTTGGCATTTTGCAAGACGAAGTCTTTCCAGTAGGCCAGTAGTTGGTTGTGATCGCAGCCCTTTTTGTCAACCATCAGATCACTGTACAGAAAAATACCTCCGGGTCTCAGTGCATGATGTATTTTATCAAAGACGAGTTTCTTGTCTTCTTGCGGCAGATGATGCATGGAGAACGAAGCGGCAAAGAGGTCAATCTGCTCATCTGGAAATTCAATATCCTGAATCATTTGGACTCTTGTAGATATTGCTGCTTTTGGCAGCCGACTGCAAGCTTCGGTCAGCATTTCTTTGCTGGCGTCGATTAGGGTGAGTTCAGCTTGTGGAAACCAGTCGATTAATCTAGCAGAGAGATTCCCATTTCCGGCTCCGAGATCAACGACTTGTTGTGGCTTGAATTCGTCAGGCAATAGAGCGCGCAGGTCTTCCATCAACTGAAAGTAAAATGGCACAATGTTGACCATTTTTTCTGTATACACATTCAGCCAGGAATTAAATTCAGTAGCGATTTCCTGTGCCGAATTTTTCATCGTCTCAAAAACTTTACTCCTTGAGGTGCATTTACGCTCGCCTGATCTACCATTTTTGCAGATCCAGTTTCATAGTCAATTTCAAAGACAATCAAATTATTGCTCTCCTTGTTTGCTGCAATTAAATATTTTCCGGTTGGGTCAATGCCAAAGGCCCTTGGTGTTTTGCCGCCACTCTCAAACCATCCTCTCGATTCGAGCACTCCATCTTCGTCGATCTTAAAAATTGCAATCGTATTCGGTCCGCGATTTGAGGCAAAGAGATATTGTCCATTGGGAGTGATGTGGATATCAGCAGATTTACTGTAGAGTGTATTGGAATCCGGCAGTGTGGAAATCGTTGTGAGCGGCTGCAATTGGCCTTCTGCAACATTGTAGTTGAAAGATGTTACAGATCCGATTATTTCGTTGAGTACATAGCCCATCGATAAAGTGGGATGAAACGCAAAATGACGGGGACCTTTTCCTGCCGGCGAAAATCCGCTAGGTAACTTTGCTGAGAGTTGTCCGGATTCTTTGTCAACCGCGTATACATAGGTGAGATCAGCTCCCAGGTCCGGGACCAAAAGCCACTTTCCCTCTGGCGAAGGGAGTGCCATATGAGGGTGCGGTTCTTGCTGCCGATTCGTATCAATACTGGTGCGCTCATGCAGGATGGTATCTGCCAATGATGCGATTTGACCACTTTCGTCAAGCTTAAAACTGAGTACCTGACCGCCGCTATAGTTTGCCACAAAAGCCAAACGACCACTGGGATGGATAGATACATGACATGCACCCCGACCATAGAGAAGGTGCGAATTGAGCTGCGTTAGAGTACCCGATTCTGGATTAATTTGAAAAGCGTAGATGGAATCCGTGTCGATCGAGTATAGCTTCTTCGCATTCGCGTCGATGGTGAGGTATCGACACGTTTCTGTATTCAAATCGGTGGCGACTCTAGATAGCTTACCGGTGGTGCCGTTAAGTCTAAATATTCCTATACCTCCTTCGTCTTTAGAGGCGGTAGCAGAGGCAATGTAGACGTACGAATCTGATTGTGCATTCACAATGGTGCTAATAAAGAAAATTAAGGTTGAAATTTGAATTATGAGCTTCATGCATTAAAAATACAATCATTCGCTCATTCTCGCTACCACCTGCGATCCATCTTGTGTTTTATCATTTGATGTTGGTCATTATTGTCCTTCAGCGCATCTCGTATGATTGAGAACACCTGAACAAAACACAAAAATGATAAGATGAGAAGTATAATGACCATCCCTTAGACTTTCTATGAAGTGAGCCATACTGCCAAAGCGTTACCATGTGGAACTCGCTTCGGTATAGAAATTCATTGAAATTTCACAATTCTCCTCACGCAGAGCGGTTGGTGCAGATCATTGCGCACTTGCAGTAAGTACATACCGGTAGGAAGAGACGCAATATTTATGATGTGCTCAGAGGTAGCATTTTCAATGGTGTCATAGATGTTGCCCTGGGCATCGAGGATTTCGATTGTATAATTTGTGAAGTCCCCGAAAATCCGCACCTCACCCTGGTTTGGATTGGGATAGAAATAGATGGCATTTGACTCGAGTTCAATATTATCTGTGCCTGTGGTAGTAGACAGAAATACCCGACTTTCGCCATTGGGAAAATTGAAGGCGTTTAGCTCTGCCCAGAAAAAATCTCTAATCATTGACAAACTATCTCTAATGGTTTCATGCACGATGGTCGTGGGTAAATAAGATTCAGGTATGTTTTCCTCGTACACTGCCATGTAGGTGACCATAGCCGCTAAAAAATAAATCGATGCTCTCCCATGTGGGGCAGAATCTTCGTACAACTCAGGAAAGGGTATGAGTCCGTCGAGATGATCCCGAAGCAATCGAGCAATGATTGGGCCTACGGGAATTAAACGAGTATCGGGATGAGTCATCACAACGCTATCGTGATAATTTAGCCACCACTCGGCAAAGGGACCGGTCGTCGTGTTGTAGAAATCTTCGATCTCAGCGGAGGAGGGTGGAGTAGGAGGGAAGTCATTGGGCAAATTCATTTCCTGCCAATTGCCATAGATGTAGAAATTTGGCTCATTTCCTTGCATCTCTACCCAATCAAAGATCGTGGTGGTCGATTGGACAACACTGGTTTGGGGATCACCGGGATGCGGCTCATGTGCAGGAATATCCCAGATGAAATTTGCCGCGGTGAGCAAGATTGTATTGATGTCGGCTTCGGCAAAGGTCTCTAGATCTCCATCCCACACGCCTGGCACACTATCCCAGCCCCACTGGGCAGATGGAGGGAGGTCATCGTGCTGTGGTAGAAACCCATATTGACCTCCTGCGGCGTAGTTGGAGCCCGCATGGTCGGCTATATGGTCCATCCAAAATGCCACTGTGGTTTCGTCGCTTGGGGTCGGGATCAATGGAGGAGAGTGATTGATCAGACTATGGCCAAAGATGTACATGCGAATGTCTTGCCCGATTGACTTGCCGGAAGACATGAGGAGGAGAAAAGAGAGGAGAATCTGAATGCAACGCATCGACTACGATTTAATAGAAGGTCGTGAAATAAGACATATTTGTAGATAGATCTTATTTATCTACAGTCTGCTGCATGTCAGCAAGAATATTAGGATGAGACCAAAGATGTATTTGGGAAGGTCAATTTTACATTTGTGCCTTGTGAGCTGGTCTTTGACACCTCGATCTTTCCACCATGTTTTTCCATGATCTTCTTACAGATGGACATGCCCAACCCAGTACCTTTATATTCTGAGTCTGAATGATACCGTTTAAACGGCACAAATAGATGTTGTAGATATCGGTCCGAAATCCCAATACCATTGTCTTCAATAAACACTAAACAAGATGTTTCATCAGATTTGGCAGAAATATGAACCTTGGGCAAATGTTCTGGGTCATCCTTGGGTTGGTAGTTCAGGCCATTGCTGATCAAATTTTGAAATAACATTCTAATCAGGCTGAGATGACCTTCTATCATAGGCAGACCATCGGCTATTTTAATTTCTGCCTTTCCTTCAATTAAATCATATTGAAATGAAGACCGAATTTCCAGCAGAACTTTATTAAAATCGACGATCTGGTGGACGTATTCATTCGAGTCAATTTTTGAATAGGAAAGTAAGTCGTTGATCAAATCACTCATCGACTCTGCTGAAGACTCGATGAAGCCCAAATATTCCTCCTGGCTCTTGTTCTGAAAATTCAATTTTTTTCGCAGCAATTGTGAGAATCTTTTAATGGTACTCAACGGAGATTTTAAATCATGACTCATGATGTGAGAGAACGTCACCAGCTCTTCGTTCTTTTGTTGCAAGGTATTTGAAAGCCTTTCCTCCTCGATCAGCTGAGTCTTGGATTCTTGGATGAGTTTGAGGATGCGTTTATCCTGATGTTCCACAAAAGCTGCGATGATAAGAGGGATTATCGTCAGAGAAAGTATTTGGATAATTTTGATTGTGATTTCAGGATGTTGGTAGCTGATCAGGAGGCCAGGCAAGAAAAAAATCGCCCAGCAGTAAGCGGCATAGAGCATCCGAGCACGATTTCCTCGAATCAGCATTATGTAGATCAGCATGAAGCCCATCAAAAACCAAAGTGCCTGAACAAATCCACTCCACACGATTAGTGCGAAAGAAAATACAAGTGGTATCCCATATGCTGCTAAGAATAGGGAGTATTTTGGCTTCTTGATTCGAAATAAAAGTAGCGCTCCAATGTATATTACGATCTCCAGTAAATTGATAAGCACGATAACGGCGGGATATCCATCCAGTCTCATGATCGTAACGAAAATATTCTGTAGCAAAAGGATCGAAGCAATAAGAACGTGGGTGTTGTAACTGAGTTGCTCCAGATTTCTGGCCTGAAAAAAGTGCTTGCTTAATTTATCAGTGATTTGCCTTCTGGTAGAATGTCTGGATTTCTGATTTTCAACAGATGCCAGTGGCGAAGGCTGTAGTACTTTTGTAGGCGGCATAGTGCTTAATATGAATCAAGGTACTCAAATTAAATTAGGAGTTCTCGTCCCATCGGAGCTGCAACAAAGTCATGCTCTGTGCTGTTACCTTAAATCTTTCATCAATTCTCTTGCCAACGATCATGCATATTTTATCATCTGAGATCACCAACCAGATATGCTCTTTTTCAAAACGACTTAATTTTTCGTTGGCAAGGAATTTTTTCAATTTTTGTTTCCCAGTCTGCCCCAAAGGATGAAAGTAATCACCGGGTTTCCAGCGTCGCAAGAGAAGCGGAAACTGCAATAAGTCCGCATCCAGATATTCCTCCTTGGGATTTTGACTAAGGTTTCCGAGTTGATTATGATTTATTATATCCAGTTGCAAAATGCCTTCAGCTGTATGTATTCTGTTAGTGTTGGCTGCAATGAGATATTCAGAAACGAGCGATCTCGTTTCGCGCAGATGAAATTCTCCTCGGTTGACCAAGCCTTGATGATTGGTGCCGATAAAAAGTGCTCCTGTCCTGTCGTCATTCAGTGCCGTAGAAATATTATTTATTTGATCCGTTGAAAAACCGAGATCCCCTACCCAGTGATATATGATCTGTTTTTTGAGCTGCTCTGAATCACCTTCCTCAAATTTCAATTTCTGAATTCCACCCTCGTTGCGGAGCCGTTGATCTAAGCATGTTTGCAAATGATGTTTGAGTACCTGTTGTTCGGCAGTCCATATTTCCATATTTTCCACCATGCGCTGGTCGAAGTTGGGATTCATTTCGCGCAACAATGGGAGTATTTTAGTTCTTAGATAATTACGTTGATATTTTAACTGATAATTACTTTCGTCCTCTCGGTAATTAATTTTATGCGCCTTGGCATATGTGATTATTTCTTGCTTGCTTGCAAATAGAAATGGGCGGATAATATGATCTCTCCTCGCTGATATGCCTACCAATCCATCAATGCCGCAGCCACGCACCAAGTGCATGATAGCCGTTTCGATATGATCATCCTGGTGATGTGCAGTTGCTACGCAATCGAGATTATGATCCTTCAATAATTCTGCAAACCAGGCATACCGAAGATCCCGAGCCGTTTCCTGCAAACCTTTGCCGGTGGTTGTTGAAATGGTTGCTGTCTCAAATTGTCGTAGATGAAATGGCAAATCGTGCTGATCTGCTACTTCATTAACCAAGGAAGCATCTGCGTCGGATGCTTTACCACGCAATTGGAAATTGCAATGTGCAATTGCGATCGGCCAACCTTGTTTTCTAAAAAGATCCAGCATCACCATTGAATCCACGCCACCACTTACAGCAAGCAGGATTCGATCGCCGGATTGCAGCGAGCAACGTTCTTGAATGAAGGCAAGGAATTTCTCCTCCATGATCTGAAGTTAGCGAATGCCGCGGGCATCGAGCCAGGCGTGGTAGCGCCGCGCATTGCGTGAATGACCGGCAGATGTACTGGCAAAGGCGTGTCTACCGATCGCTGCTGGGCTGGCACACATGTAGATGTAGTTGTGCTTGGGTGCGTTGAGTACAGCGTCAATGGTACTAATCTCCGGCATGTAAATCGGGCCGGGAGGCAGACCTGCATACTTATACGTATTGTAAGGAGAATCGAACTTGAGGTGTTTGAGTAAGACTCGGCGCAAATCAAATAAGCCAGTTGCGAATACGACCGTAGGATCTGCTTGCAACGGCATGCCTCGCTCGAGACGATTGAGGTATAGGCGTGCTACGGTATCCTGCTCTTCTGGTAGCTGGGTTTCTCTTTGTACGATCGAAGCGATCGTGTAAATCTCTTCTGTACTCATGCCCAGTGCCTCGGCCTTAGCGAGCCGATCTCCTGCAGACCAAAATTTTTCGTGCTCTTGCTTCATCCTTGCGATCAGCTGCTTCTGATTCATGTTCCAAAAGACCTGATAGGTTTCTGGAATAAAGTACGTCATTACATTTTCGGGAGTTGTGCCAAGGTATTCCAGCGCTTCTTCACTTTCCAAGAATTGCAGTATTTCAGTAGAATCCAATTCGATTTGCTCTGAAATGGAAGCACTCAGTTCCGAAAGCATCCGGACATTGTTGATCACCATATTTACCGGTGTCTGATTGCCACTGCGCAGTACATTGATCAAAGCGCGATTGCTCAACCTGGCATCCAGTAGATATCGCCCCCCGTTCACTGATTCAAATCCCATCCAATCAGCTACGCGCTCAAACGAGCGTGGGTTGATCAAAACTTCTTGCGCCGCAAGTGAGTCCATCAGCCCGGTGAATGTCACATCTGCTGGAAGAAGCAGGTCGATGCCACCAGGTGCCTCTCGCACATTCGGGGATTGGATCATTTTGTACACCCGGCTCGCAATCACGCCGCCAATGACCAAAACCACTAAAAGTGTTAGAAAGAAAATTCGTCTCACAGCCCCTTAATATTGCTCTTTTTCATTTGGGAAGTCCCCGCTTTTCACATCCTTGAGGTAGGCCTGGGCCGCATTTTTCATTCCGTCGTACATATTGGCATAAACTCGCAAAAAGCGCGGACTAAATTCTTTGGTAATGCCAAGCATGTCGTGGGTCACCAATACCTGGCCATCTACTCCTGGCCCTGCGCCGATGCCAATGATGGGGATGCCACAGCTCCCTGCTATTTCGGCTGCCAGCGCACTGGGCACTTTTTCGATGACAATTGCAAAGCAACCCAGTTTTTCCAGTAGGTGGGCATCTTCACGCAGCTGTTTTGCCTCATCTTCAGCCTTGGCTCGCACCCGATATGTGCCAAATTTGTAGATCGATTGAGGAGTCAATCCTAAGTGCCCCATCACCGGTACACCGGCAGATAAGATTCGCTTGATTGAGTCTTTGACCTGAATGCCACCTTCTAATTTTACTGCGTGTGCTCCCGATTCTTTCATAATACGAATCGCAGAGGAGAGGGCTTTTTTGGAATTGCCCTGGTAGGAGCCAAATGGAAGATCGACCACCACCAACGAGCGATTTATTGCACGAATGACACTGCTGGCATGATAGATCATTTGGTCGAGCGTGATCGGCAATGTCGTTTCGTGACCTGCCATTACATTGCTTGCACTGTCACCCACCAAAAGAACTTCTACTCCGGCCTCATCAAGTGCTTTGGCCATCGAGAAATCGTATGCAGTCAGCATGCTGATCTTCTCTCCTGCCTCTTTCATACGCCTCAGCGTGTGGACCGTGACACGTTTTATCTCCTTTTGTATCGACATGGTGCAAATTAAGACTTCGAAAGTAGTGAATCCCCACTATCAACGCTCTTTCTCAACCAGCCTTCCTTCGTTAATGAAAAGTAATCCACTATGCTGTCATAGTATTGTGCTTTCCTTCGAAAGATCAGGCCGGCCTTGCGCAGCACGGCGATGCTACCCAAATTATCTGGATTTGAGACCCCTGAAATTTCTGCCAGATTAAGCGAGGTAAAAGCATAGGAAACCAAAGCTATGGCAAGTTCGGTGGCATACCCCTTGCCCCAATAGTCTGTGGCCAGTCGATAGCCAATTTCATCATATGTTGATCCATCTAGATCCTTAAGGCAAGCCCAGCCAATGGCGACATCGCTATCTATGAGGCATGCCATCCAAATGCCGAAACCAGCTCTTTCCGAATACTTCGCGATGATCTTCTCGAGCCTGGCTGCCACCATTTCTTGCGAACGTGACATACCGATGTATTTCATTACTTCTGGGTCTTGATGCAGCGCTGTGAGAAATGCAAGGTCGTCGGGATTCATCTCCCTTAGGTATAAGCGATCTGTAAGCAGGATTCTCTTCATCAATCTGAATGCTGACTTTTTGTCAGAAGCTGATTTACTTCTGACATGTGCATCTCGCAAATTTGACAAAAACGAATGCAAAAACGGCAGGTTTTGCCATTGGCATCTAAATTGAGTGTAGTAGTCTGTTGAAAAGAATAAAGAACTTAAACTATACGAATGGGTAAAATAATTGGAATTGATCTTGGGACAACCAACTCGTGTGTTGCCGTGATGGAAGGAAACGAGCCAGTCGTTATTCCCAATGATGAAGGTCGCCGCACGACTCCGTCGGTTGTGGCTTTTCTGGACAATGGCGAGCGTAAAATCGGCGATCCGGCCAAACGCCAAGCGATCACTAATCCAGAGCGCACGATCGCCTCGATCAAGCGCTTTATGGGTTCGCGCCATACGGAGATTGCTGGAGAAGTAGGACGTATGCCCTACAAAGTGGAGAAGGGTGATAACGACACCGTACGAATAAAGATCGAGGATCGCACCTATACTCCACAGGAGATCTCAGCGATGATCTTACAGAAAATGAAGAAAGTGGCGGAAGACTATCTTGGCACTGAGGTGACTGATGCCGTGGTGACTGTGCCTGCATACTTTAATGACTCGCAGCGACAGGCTACCAAAGAAGCAGGAGAGATTGCCGGTCTTGACATCAAGCGAATCATCAATGAGCCGACAGCCGCAGCGTTGGCATATGGACTCGACAAGAAAGGTGCTGACTCAACGATCGCAGTATTTGACCTCGGTGGAGGAACGTTTGATATATCGATCCTCGAGCTTGGCGATGGTGTGTTTGAGGTCAAATCGACCAATGGCGATACGCACTTGGGCGGTGATGATTTTGATCAGGTACTGATCGATTTTTTGGCCGATGCCTTCAAGCAGAGCGAGAACATTGATCTGCGCAAGGACCCGATGGCATTGCAGCGTCTCAAGGAAGCTGCTGAAAAAGCAAAGATTGAACTGTCTTCAGCTACCGAGACGGAAATAAATCTTCCCTATGTGACCGCGGTCGATGGAGTGCCAAAGCACTTGGTGCAAAAAATATCTCGAGCACAATTCGAAAAGCTTTCCGATTCATTGATCGAGCGTACACTCAAGCCTTGTCAAGAAGCACTAAATGATGCCGGACTGAATAAGAGTGAAATTGACGAGATCATTCTGGTAGGAGGTTCTACGCGTATTCCCCGTATCCAGCAGGCGGTTGAAGATTTCTTTGGTAAGAAACCCAGCAAGGGTGTGAATCCAGATGAGGTTGTGGCCGTTGGAGCATCGATTCAGGGGGGCGTTTTGAGCGGAGATGTTCAGGATGTACTGCTGCTTGATGTAACACCGCTTTCACTTGGTATTGAAACCATGGGTGGAGTTTACGACGTTGTGATCGAGTCAAACAGTACGATACCAACCAAGAAATCGAAAGTGTATTCTACTGCTGCCGATAATCAGCCGTCTGTCGAGATTCACATTTTGCAAGGAGAGCGCCCGATGGCTCGCGACAATCGCACAGTTGGGAGATTTATCCTTGATAGTCTACCACCTGCACCACGCGGTATGCCGCAAATTGAAGTGACCTTCGATATGGATGCCAACGGTATTCTCAATGTGCACGCAAAAGACAAAGGCACCGGCAAGGAACAAAGTATCCGCATAGAAGCCTCGACTGGTCTTTCTCCGGAAGAGATCGAGCGTATGAAGGCGGAAGCAGCGGCCAATGCTGAAGAGGACCAAAAAGCACGAGAGGAAGTTGATAAAATGAACGCTGCCGATACCTTGATTTTCCAGACGGAAAAACAGATCTCAGAGTTTGGCGATAAGATTCCGGCTGATAAAAAAGCCACAATCGAATCGGCGCTCAATGAGCTCAAGGAAGTGCATAAAACACAAGACTTGGTCAAGATCGATGAAGCCAGTAAAAAGCTTAACGATGCTTGGGCGGCAGCCAGTCAGGATATATACCAGGCACAACAAGGCGCTGAAGGAGCCACTGCAGACGCGGGGGCATCAGCAAATGGAGGTCAGGCCGATGGAGCACCTGCTGAAGATGATGTGACCGATGTAGAATTTGAGGAAGTCGACGAGGAGAA
>Ga0114956_1001892_pt1 | contig 16581 bp, 14 predicted proteins | sample MaitaG_FD_87304 | JGI IMG/M metagenome (GOLD analysis project Ga0114956, IMG submission 87304) | Marine algal microbial communities from Maine, USA - Maine_Asex2 metaG | ecosystem: Host-associated > Algae > Red algae > Unclassified | place: Maine, USA | collected 2015-01-05 | reverse complement strand
CCCAACCCCCTCTCCTCGTGAATTCGGTCAACGCTTGATTCAATGGCAGCGTCTTTAGGTCCGAATTCACGAGGAGAGGGGGAGCTAATTTTTTTATGTTTGGGTCTAAAGTAAGTGCCATTGAGCTAGCGCCTTGCCGCTCAGTTCCATTATCGCAGATGCGCCTTGCCCGCCGCGTAACTTCAGTAGAAGCACCGCTGGACAACATGTAAAAGGTCCATCGCAAATCCAGAATTGACGGGTTCGGGTTTTTCCAACATGCCCGGCAGCACTCCGATCCCGGCAATTAACCGGCCGAGCAAGCAGAAGCCGAGATACAATCCGTAGTGCAGCAGCCCTGTGAGATAGTCGAAGTCAAAAGTCAGCATCCCTACCGCCGCACCCCCGCCAAGCATTCCCACCAGCGCGAGTATCCAAGTGCCCATTTCGTATTGATCACCGAACGCGTATTTCGCCAAGGGCATTGCCAGCCAGAATAAAGCGTAAATCGCTCCACTGATCAGCACCCGCATCCACAAAGATTTGCCTTTGAAATCTTCCAGTTCAGAATCTTTCAGGATCGTATAGGCACCCAGCGCGACCGGAGGAGCGATCACGATCGCCGACACTGCCAAAATCCAAAACGGGAAATTGATTTTGTCCTCTACCGTCAGCCGAAAGAAAAATGCGGTGGCCAAGAACCCAACCAACGCCGCCACGATCAGTCCGATTTGTATCTGCGACAGACGGTTTTCCGCGCGCTTGATCGGTTTAAGGATCTCACGGCCTTCGGAATCCGTGGGGCCGCTTTTGGGAGCCGAAATGACAACTTCTTCGGACTTCGACGGAACGCGGATCTTCGTCTTGCATTTAGGGCAGGGGCCTTCTTTTCCTGCGAACTTTTCGCTGACGTTGAATCGTGTATGGCACTTTGGACAGGTGACTTGAATAGGCATGAGTGGATCGCATCAAACGGTGTTGGTGGGATTTAAATAAATCGCTGCTTGCTGTTGCCGGTGAATCCTTCCTTGGGAAACTCTTATTTCTGCAATCCATTGACGGGGGATTGTTACCGAAGGACGCGGTTACCGAAGAATCCGTTGCCGGGAGAATCCAGCCACGGCAATTGGGGCTGACTAAATCAGTTCGGTCAATTCGTTCTCCGTCAGCAGTCTCAGCCCATGATTGACCAACGTCTCTTGCGCCTGGTCAATGTTGTCGACCATCAACGCAACGACGGTTCCCGTTTCGGTCTTTGCCATCAGGGCATAGGTCTGCAGAAGATTAATTTCAGCACGAAGTAGCGCGTTGCAAACGTCCAGCAACGGTTGTGGGCTGGGTTGAAGTTCAATCGCAATCAGATTGCTTTCGATCATCGCCAAACCGGCGCGTTCGAGGATTTCGCGGCCTTGTTCGGGGTGGCTGAGGATGCACCTAAGAATGCAATATTCCGTTGAGTCGTTGGTGCTGAGGGCGAGGATGCGAACCTGAGTGTTGACGAAGCGTCTCAAAAACGACTGGAGGGCTCCCACTCTGTTTTCTAAGAATATCGTAAATTGGCTAATGGTAGGATAATCTCTGCCTCGCATCGTTCCGATTTCTACCGCACTGCCGGAGTCTTCGCCTTGGCTCATCGCATTCTCGTGTTTATCAGAAAAGTTTGGGTAAGTTGATCCGTCGGTGTAAATGGATCGGCTGATCAGGACTGAGCGACCCGCTTTTATTCAGTGCACCGCCTTCATCCAGCGGCCACGTCAGTTACAAATCGACCGATCGTCCATTAGATTGTAGGGCTTGCCGCAGTCTTGAACTTCGCCCAAACACAAAATTTAAGGATTCGTATGCCATCGGTCAATGCTGAGCCTTCAATGCCGCGATCGCACGAGATCGAATTTCGTGTCCGCTACCAAGAAACTGACGCTCAGGGACGCGTCCATCATTCCAACTATGCCAACTGGTTTGAAATTGGACGTACTGAACTTGTCCGCGCCGGAGGACGCAGTTATCGCGACATAGAAGCCGCTGGGGTCATGTTAGTGGTGGTCGATCTCAAGTGCCAGTTTTTTGAGGGGGCCCAATATGACGACCTGATTCGCCTAAACACAGCCGTGATCAAGGCCAAGGGGGTGCGTATCGTTAACCAATATGAGGTCTACACCGGTGACACCCTGTTGGCCAAGGGGGAAACGACCGTGGCGGCAGTCAGCCCCGATGGAAAAGTCGTCAGATTGCCAGATTTTTTGCAGATGGGGTAGGGCAGGGCGGCGAAAACTAAAGCCAGCTTTGTCGCCACATCCACTTCAGTTGAGACGCCCCCAAGGTTCTTCCGCTGGACCGACGGACCTCTTTGCCTTTGACTTTGTATATATAAGTAGGAAGGCGATAAACGTCGTACTTTTTAAATGCGGATCGATCGCAGGAAACGTTGATTGATCTTACTCGATACCCCTTTTTTCGGATCTCAGCGACCGCCGGATCGTTTCGTGGGCCTCGTCAGCCAGGCGCGTAAAGGTGGATCATGCTGCCAATTTGTGGATCGCATTCGAATCCGGCGGAGATCTCGTCCCACTTCATTGCGAAGACGCAAGCAATGGGCACCAAGAATGCAATTAATCCAGTAAGAACCATCTTGGGATTGATTAGTTCGTCCATCGTGAAATCCGTGTTACCGCCATCGTTGCAAGAAAGTTTCTAATTAATAAAAACCTAGGTTACAAGAAACGTGCAGGCGAAAGTTTTCGAGGACGAGCCAACCTTTTGTCGCCGTAAATTCGTAACGATCGAAGTAACCGGTTTAACCATCTGGCGGCCGTTGCCGAAGTCTGGCGACTCCGGCTACTTAAAAAACACGCCTGCTACCGAAGATCCATACATCCATCCATCAAACATTGACTGATTTACCACGGAATCTTGTAGCCGCATTGTTCCATCGTCGCTGCGCAGACGCGCTGGAAGGTTGCGCGTTGTTCCTCTGACCAAGATCGCCAACGTTGCGTACGCTCGTTCAAGCCTTCTTTACGATTTTCGGTGGGCGATGTGGAATTGATTAAACCCTGCAGCACAAAATTCGCAGGCGCGTCAGAGGGGCTCATGCCAAAGGTTTCCTGTAAACCGGCAAACGCTTGATGGCACGATTGCTCAGTTTTGAGATCCTCATGCCGCAACAGATAAAAGCCCGGCTGTCGACGAGACCATTTAAGCATTTCGATGGTGTTTGCCCAGGCTGTACAGTGAGTTTCAAAATCGCCCGCGTGCCGAATGTGTTCGTGGACCAGACGTGAGGCCACCACTTCGGTGCCATCACGAATGATGATCACCATTTTCAGCTCGGGAAAAATCTCCTTCAGATAGTCCGCTCGCGCCGACCGGAGTGAGCTGAATGTCGAAGCAAATTTCGTCTGTTCGGTCGGCGGAAACATGCGTTGTGGAAACAGCACATTCATCGTCGCCGCGCGGTAGGCATTTTTGAAACTCTTGAGTCCGCCGGGCAGCTCACGGATGACGTCGGGGCGATTCATTGTGAATTTGAACAGCCCAGCAACCTCATTGATATAGCTGCTCTCCCTCATGTTGGAAACAACTTCTGGATGAGCACCGATCGCCTTGGTGACGACCGTTGTGCCTGAACGTGCTTGCCCATTGACCAAAATCATGGGCAAATCTAAAAGAGGATGTGACACGTGGCAAACCTTCAGAATTCAACGTCGTGGGATGGCGAACTGAATCGATCGCCGTTTCTACATGATGCAGCGCGCGGGAGGATTTGGCGCAACCGATGGCCGGGAAACGATTTACTTGACGCGGACCAATTTCATAATCCGGCCGTCGATGTTCCAGTCTTGAACATACAAATTGCCCTCAGCGTCCCATGAAGATCCGTGGGTTCCGCTGAATATCCCTTCGATCCATTCTGATTGAGGGACTTGGAAGCTACCGCCTTTGGCGGGGTCCGGATTGTGACCCAAAACCGACACGATCATGTTGCGCTTGTTTAAAATTACCAAACGACCGGTGAGATCGGGAACCGAAACATAGTCGCCGTCAATCGAAACCGATGTCGGCATTCCCAACCCAGTGACCACTTCTTCGATAAACTTCCCGTCAAGATCGTAGTGGACCAATCTGCCTCTAGGTTTATGGTTGCGATCACAAATCAAAAGACGAGGAGGATCGTAGCGGTTGTCGATCGTCATTCCATGCGCAGTATTGAATTGCTCGACGCCGTTGCCCTTTTCACCGAAGTGCATCAGGTACTTCCCCGTTTTGTCAAATTTGAAAATGTGGTTGCTGGCATATCCATTGGAGAGAAAAATGTCCCCGTTTGCGGCGACAGTGATAGCGGTCGGTTTGAAGGATTCAGAATCAAGTTGCAATCCAGATTCTTCGGGGAAGGGAAGATTCAAAATGACTTTTCCGTCAGGCACGCGAAACTTCACGCCCTCGGCTCCCTTGTTTCGTGCGCCGTAAATGAACTCCTCCCCTTGTTCCAAGCGGATCTCCATGTCGTGCAATTGTTGATGAGATGGTTCGGTGTAGGAGTGAATCAGCACGCCATCGGGAGTGAAAGCATGAACACCGTTGTCGGCACTTGTGTAAATATTACCTGCTTTGTCGATGACCACGGCGCCATGAGTCGATCCGATGGCCGAACTGCCGTCGGGGCGTAAACCCCAGCCAGGGACGGTGTCGAAGGTCATGTTCCCGCTGCCCATTCGGACGGGGTCCGTCGAATTCTGATCTTGCGCTTTGGCGAAATGTCCGGTCGTCAATGGGAAGGCCAGCGAGCAGGCGATGAAAAATTTAAGACAGCAGATTCGATTCATGGCAATTACTTTCGCGCATTGGAGGTCGTTTGAGGGGCTAAAGTTGAAAACGATGGGTCAGAAATAGCATGAAACACGAAGGATCAAACTGTGGTGACTTTGCCGATTATCTATTTGACGCCGTTGAAGGGCTTAAGGCAATCAGAGGCAGGCGAAATTCGAAAGCGATTGTGAATCTAGGTTGAGTTTGCGGGGTGGTGATAACGATCTAACGGCAAATTTCGCAGATTCCGATTGAGGTTGTTATACGAATCACATGCAATCGAAGGCGCAGTCAAAAGAACTGCTTTTCACCGCCATCCCGCAGGCGTTGCGATTGCCACTGGACCAGCCGGAAGCAAGACCCATCTATGCACTTTCGAATCCAACAGGCCATCGCGGTCGCATTGCTTGTGTTGACGATATTCACCGTTTCGCCGGTGTATTCGACGCACGCCCAGACGGCAGATCGACAGCAAGAACGAATGACGCCCCTCGTTAAGGCCGTTCAGGAATGTCGGCTTTCGGTCGTCAATCTGCGCGGCAAAAAGACGATCGCCGACGAAAGTTCTGCCACCAAGACCAAGCAAGTCAACGGGATGGGCACTGGCGTGGTCATCGACAAACGTGGCTATATCTTAACCAACTACCATGTCGTTCAAGGCGTTAAGACGATCGAAGTCACCACCGGCGATCGTCAAAAAACGACAGCGCGTCTGCTGGCTCATGATCCTGAAACGGATCTGGCAGTGTTGAAAATAGACGTCGATCAACCCTTGCCGGTGATCGCGATTGGAACTTCATCCGATCTCATGTTGGCCGAAACGGTCACTGCGGTAGGAAATGCATACGGCTACGAACATACCGTCACTGTCGGCATCATCAGCCAATTGGGTCGCACGGTACAGGTCAACGACGAGCAAATTTATCGCAACCTGATTCAAACAGATGCGGCGATTAACCCCGGCAATTCCGGCGGCCCGTTAATGAACGTTTATGGCGAAATGATTGGCATCAATGTGGCGGTTCGAATCGGAGCCCAAGGGATTGCGTTTGCGATTCCCGTCAACGACGCGATGAAGGTGGCGGCGAAGTTGATTAAGAAGTTGGTCGCCGAAGACGTCTATCATGGCATCACGACGCGTACCATCTACGTCGACGATCAGCCTCAGTTGGTGGTGGCTGCGGTCGACGCGCGAAGCCCGGCGGCCAATGCGGGGATTCGAAAAGGCGATCGCATCGTCGCAGTGAATCACACTCCGGCCAGTCACAACATGCACTTTCATTCAGCGTTCGTCGGAGAGGGCTTTGATCGAGGCGTCGACTTAGTGGTGAGCAATCGCGGTGTTGAACGCAATGTCCAGTTAAAGACAAAGCAAGTCAATTCTCCCATCAGTTCGGTGGCTTGGAACGATATTGGAATCAAGGTGATCGACGTTGCGCCCGATGAGATGATGGGCATGCATAAAAACTACACACGTGGTTTGCGGGTCACCGATGTGCGTCCGGAGAGTCCGGCTGAAGGCGAAGGAATTTTGGCTGGCGATATCATCGTTGCGATGCACGGCTGGAAGACCGAAACGACGGAGAATCTTTCGTTTGTGCTCAGCGAGGAACTTGTTCGCAGCCGCAGCGATTTTATGTTTTACATTCTTCGAGATAAAGAACCGTTTTGGGGTCGAATGCGAATCGCAGAACGCGATACTCTGACACGCTAATCGCATTCGTATGCGTTGGCCATTGTTCAGAGTGACCGGTGTGAGTCGACTTGCCCCAGAAAAGTCCTCCACCGCCCGCGTTGCCCCAAGGTTCTGCAACGAAACCGCCAGCTTGACCAATGGTTCAAGCTGGCGGTTTTCTTTTTGGAGCAAAGTTTATGACATCAGGCGAGACACAGTGGATAAATCGCTTATAGTAATGGGCGAGTTTAAGGCGGCGTATAGAAGTTGTTTTGCAGCGGAGATGAAGCTGAGCTGATCAATGCGAGTGGCAGGGCGGCAGCCCTATATGAACCCTCTGCAGAACCGAGGCTGGCGCTCAATGGCGCTCAATGGCGGTTACTTTAGACGTTTTGGGGCGTGAGACCTGCAATACAAACCGGACGGGTTAGCGCGTGAGTAGGTAAACGTACCGAAAAACTCACTTGCCTGCGCTGCGGGTTTGTATTGCGAGTCTTTGTCAATCAAAAGTAAGTGCCATTGGTCTAGCGTTCCCAACGTTTGATGGGTGCGTCTTGCGCATCTAAGGATCCTTTATGGTGTTGCCTTAACCTCAAGAACATTTCTACCTTTTTTTGAGCGGCAGGAATTTGATGGAACGCGTATTTCTTGAGTGGTTGCAGAGCGAAACGAAGTCTCGCAAACATCCCAATCTTATTCTGGGTGTTGGAGATGACGCAGCCATCGTCGACTTTAAAGATGGATCGACGGTGATATCAACTGATATGTTGGCCGAGGGCGTGCATTTTTTATCCGGTGAGATGCCGTTGGAGTTGATTGGTCGAAAGGCGATGGCGGTGAATTTGAGTGATTTGGCCGCGATGGCGGCGAGGCCCGTCTGCGCGGTGGTGAGCCTGATGTTGCCCAAGGCGATGGTTTTGGATGAGGTGAAAACATTGGTCGGTGGGATGTTGAAGTTGGCTGATGAATTCGGCGTCGCAATTGTCGGTGGTGACACCAATGTCTGGGATGGACCGTTGGTTATTAACGTCGCAATCACTGGACTGCTGGACGACGCGTCTCCACCGGCAGGTGGCTGGAGGATGAATGGAGCACAGGCGGGCGACGTGATTCTGGTGTCAGGTGATTTTGGACACTCGATTGAGAGTAAGCATTTAAATTTCACGCCGCGTGTCGCGCTGGCGTTATTTTTACGAGACAAATATTACGTCCATGCAGCGACTGATATTACCGATTCTCTGACGATTGACCTTTCATTGATCGCCGAACAGTCAGGGCTGGCAATGGAATTGCATGAGGCGTCGATTCCAATTTCAGATGACGCGCTGGCAAAGTATGAAGACAACCAATCCGCCGCTTTAAATTCTGCCTTGTACGATGGTGAAGACTTCGAGCTGGCGATCGTTGTCGACCCCGAAACGGCCAAACGCATCCTCGAAGACCAAAAACTACCTTGTAAAATGACCTCGGTAGGTAAAATGACCTCGGTCGATAAAATGACTCAAGCGGAAACTTTCATTCTGGTCGACGCTCAAGGAAATACTCGTTCGTTAGAGCCGAAGGGCTACGAGCATTGACGCCGCTAATGGTATTGGAAATCGTAATGAACTTTTGTTGCAGTTGAGCAATTAAGTTTAAGAGGCACATGTCAGAATCGCTTAAAAAAGTATTGATTTCAAATAGCCTCGACCAGACCACCGTCTGCGGCGCGGCGATCGGAGAAGCGCTTCAACCTTCGACATTGATCGGATTGGTGGGAGAATTAGGTGCGGGGAAAACGAATCTGACGCAAGGCATTGGCGAAGGGGTCGGAGTGTTGCGGAAGGATATCGTCAGCCCAACGTTTACCATTTGTGTACCGCATCGCGGGCGATTGAAGCTGCTGCATTTGGATGCGTATCGAATTAAGGACGGCACCGAAGTCGACGAACTTGCGTTGGATGAAGAGTTGGAGGATGGTGCAGCGGTGATCGTTGAATGGGCCAAACGGATTGAGCAATACCTTCCTGAGATCGACGTGATGATCGAGATCGAGGCAGAGTCTGAAACTCAACGCAGGTTGGCGTTCGAAGGTCGCACTGAAGTAGGGCGGAAACTGATAGAGGCTTTGCCAGAGACGCTTTTCCGTTGACGGCTGATCCGAAAACGACACTACTCATGTTTCGGTTTCTTGCTGATTTCTTTTTTTAGCGTCTGGAAATCTGCGGGATCGAGCCCAAAGAGATCGACCAAAACGTCGACCAGTTCGGCTTCTTCCAAATTGCTGTGGATGTGGTTTCCGTTTTTGTCCAGCAATAACGTTGAGGGGTAGACTTTGATTCCGAACTTCTTTTTTAGAACGCTGTCTCCATCGACGACGTTTTTCCAAAGTAACGGTCTCGTTTTGTAGAACTCGGCAAGCGTCTGGGCGTCGTCTAGGGGGACGCCGATGATTTCAAAGCCTTGGTCTTTGAATGCTGAGTAGATTTTTTCCAGCTTAGGGATCTTGGCAACACAGGGCGCACACCAGGTACCCCAGAAATCGAACAGCACAACTTTGCCTTGGTAGTCAGCGAACGAAATCTCGTCGCCACCAGCGGTTTGTCCCAGAAAAGTAGCGTCTGTTAGCTTTGGCGGCATTGACGACAGTTTTTTGTTATAGGCTTCGGTTTGGGGTTCGGAGACGCCGTCAAACTTCCACATGTCGTCTTGCGCGATGAAACGGTAGACTGCCGTCTGCCCGCTTTCGCCGAACTCTTTTTCGTTGGCCGATGTAATCGCGATAAATACTTTGTCACCGCGTTGAAATGCCTTTGCCGCATCGCCTCGGAATTCAAAACCGTTCCATGGCATTGCAGCGGACGCGTTGAGGAGCTTGTCCAGAACCGCCATTCCCGCCTCATTGTTGGCGAGTGATTTGAATTTCTCAAAATGAGTGGCGTCGTTGTTGAGCGATTCCCACTTCGTGGTCAGCTGCGCAGTTTCCAGAATGGTTTTGAACTCATTTTTGAAGTTATCAAATTCTGCGGGAAACGAATCGTTGATGGTGGGATCGGCCAGAGAGATGGCGATCGTTGCGATGTCGCCAATTACTTCTGTGGCTCCTTGGTCGGTCATGTAGGATCGCGCGATTTCAAATTCGCCAGCAGTCACCGATTGATTCATCCGTTGTAGATTCTTCTTCGCCGCTTGGGTTGGTGATTGAAATCCTTGAGCGCTGGCGGGTTGCATCACGGTAGAGAAAAACAGAATGCAGAGGAGTTTATGAAAACGGAGCATCGTGACTCAATATTTTATTGGCTTAAGATCATCGTCGAGTGCCGACTTGAAGAACACTGAAAATGTTACATCAATTTGTGAATTTCAGTGTTCTGTTTCGAATAGCATTGTACCGATTTGTCTGAGTGACTCAAACTGCTGGCTGTTGAAATCCATTTGTCAAGTTTGCCTCAATGTTTGGGAAATGAAGCGTTCAACGATGATATTGCTAAGTCTTAATTGAAGCAGGTGCAAAAAAAAGGATCGCTGAAGTATCAGCGATCCCTTTAGATGTTTTGTCTTGCCGTCAGGCAGATGCCTCGGCGAAATAGCAGCAAATGTTAAGAGCGTTTTCTGCGAGCCAAGCCAAATACACTCAATAGACTTAGCAACGAAAGTGAACCCGGCTCTGGAATTGCTGCTGTCGTGACTGAAATATTGTCAAAGGCAATGAACTCGCCTCCAGCAAACTCGTTAGAAGAACCAATAAAACTAAATTGAAGGCCGATCGTCGTTTCGTTACCCGCGTTCAGGGTATCCACGAGTGTTTGCTTTTGCGCGCCAGCAAGACTTGCCATCGCGATGTTGTAGTTAACAAACCCTGTGCCTGCGTTGGCAGCAAGTGTTACGTCGTCGACAATATTAATCCTTTCGCTAAATCCACCTCCGGTGGGCTGAAACCGAAGGTTGTTCACTCCGCCTGCGGAATGACTCATGTCGAACGAAATCAACAGCATATCAAGATCACTCACCGTGATTGCTCCGGCAGTAAATCCAGCGGCTGCTAAATCGATCATGGATGCAGCTAATCCTCCACCTGCAAAGTTGCTAGTGTAAGGACCTCCAGCATCAATGGAAAATACTCCACCTTCTCCTGTTGCGCCAACGCCCGCAGCGGAGTACGTGATTGGCACATCTGCACTCATATTCCCACTAAATCCAAATCCAAATTCTGGATCATTAACGTCAAAATCAATGTCAGTAATTGTTGATTGCGCTTGTAAAGCTGCGGAAGCTGTCAGGGTGATAGCGACGGCGAAAATCAAAGACTTCATCATGATGTAACCTAGGTCTGTAAAAAGAGGGTGATAAATATCGCGATCAAATAATTTACGGCGATAATATATTCCTGTCAACGTTTTTTGTATACGAAACAGAACATTCAGGATATTTTCTTTTTACGATCAGGCGATCGGCGTGATTGTCGCCGCTAAAGCAGTCCAAATCGATCAATTCCAGCTCAGTTGCTTAAATCTAATTGATATTGCCGATAAATTCGATATTTACGTCAAAACGTCGTTAGTGGTACGATGCTTGCGTAACTGGGCGCTGATTGATCGTTGGATCCCGCTCACCAATGACAGGATGTCGGATTTGATCTTGCAGGATGCATTATGGCTCGAAGACGCCGAAGAAGAAGTCGTAGACGACGCAGCAGTTTCCTACCACTGGTATTGCGCGTGATCGCAATCGTGATAATTGGTTCTTTCATCTATTATCTGACCCGCGATTCAGCGACGCGGAAAGAAATCGCGGACAACGTCGCGACAAAGATAGGCAATAAGACGGCCGAAATTGGCGACGCCACCAAAGCAACCTTGACCGATTCCAAAGATGTTCTGGTTTCTGCTGCTGCGACCGGCGCTAAAACGGTTGCTGATGCAGTAACGCTGGTGGACGCCACGCGTGTTTCATCGCAAGCGGATTCTGTCGTTGCGATGTTGAGTTCTCGTAAGAGGATCGCAGTCGTTAGTCCGCTAATGCCCAAGCAGATTTTGGCGAACACCACCAATGTCTCCACCGGTGGCGACAGTTTTATTCAACCACGCACAGAAATTAGGACTCGGCAACAACAAGGTCCATCAGCAAATCAAATTTTCAATGCGATGATGACTGCGTACGCCAACGCACAAACTTACTCCGACAGCGGGCAGATTCATTTAGACTATCGCCAGCAAGGACTGGCCAAGCGCGAAGTGATGAATTTTTCGACTGCTTGGGACGACAGTCGCGGGGCCTGCAGAGCCGAACTGTTCGAAACGAAAGTCATCTGTGATGGCTCTCTGTTGACATGTTATATCTACGATGTTGATACTAAAAACTTTGGCAGGCAACAGTTAGTCATTCCTTTCGAGGGATCGCGCACACCGCCCATCGGTAAACTGTTGTCCGATGATATCGCACGTAGTTTCGTAACCGGTTCACAAGATTTTCCAGTCCAAAATCCTCAGCGCGGTGTGGGCGACGTCTTATTGCCGCCGGCGTTGGCTCTGTTGTCCGGTGACGTAAGTTCCTCATGGCTTAATGGGGCTTCGACAAAGGTTCGTTTGGAGGATGAAAAAATTGGATTGGCTGACTGTTATTGCATCGGAATCGGTGTCGGATCGGAAACGAGATTGTTCATCGACAAAGCCTCGTCATTGATTCGAAAGATCGAATATCCAAAACAATTGCTAAGTAGTAACTTGTTGTCGCGGCCAGATGTTAAAGAGGTCAGTCTCTACGCAACCTTCGCGGACGCTGAGATTAATCGCGCGCTTCAAGGCCAGGACTTCACGGTGAAAGCTCAGCCTAACGCCACCACGGTTCGGCAGTTTGTCGCGTTGGCTCATACATTGCCTTCGGATTATTTGGGTAAAACGATTCGCGAAATTGAGCTGATTGATCGTAATGGAAAACCCTTCACTGCTGAAAATTTCCGAGGTCAAATTACGACGGTCGCTTGGATTGGCCATGAGCTGTGGATTCCACTGATCGATCAAATGAGTCAACTCAAACGAGGTGGATTCCAAGACCTCCAATTCGGCGTTGCCTATCCATCAACGATGCTGTCGCCGCTTTCGAACGAGGTGCCTCGCCCAATCGACGAATTGCGAGTCAAAGAGCGGTTGGGGATTCCGTTGTTGTTGGACGGTGGAGCAGCGGCTGAGAAACTGCAATTGAATGAATTGCCGGTGCTGTTGGTCTTTGATCAAAACGGCAAGGTTCAATTTGTGCGTTCGATGAAGGATCGCCAGTGGAGCGACGAACTGAAGACGGTGCTGGAGCGGTTGGCAAAGGGGGAAGACATCGCTCAGGAAATGTTGGATGGATATTTAACCCATTTGGATGATTACGACGCGGCGCTGCGGCGAGTAAGCGCAGAAAATTTGCTGGCGGGCGACTCTGTTAAGACCGCCACGCCTGTTGCGCGTCGAACACCGATTCGTGATACAAAAGTAAAACTTTCGCCTAACAAAAAATGGTCGCAGGATTCATTTGAGAGCCCCGGAAACATATTGGTATTACCCCCAAGGATGATAGCCGATGCCAGACTTGCAATTTTTGACGGTTTTCAAACACTGAATCTGATCAATGATCGCGGTGAAGTTTTACAGCGTGTCAAACTTGAAATTCCGCCAGCTCAAGGGGTAAGTTTAATTCGATTAAGTAGCGGCAATCGTGGAGTGTTGGCTGTGTTTGAGAAACGCGGCAATCAAGTTCACTTCTTTGATCGCAACATGGATCGGATCACCAGCTTTCCTAAAGCCTCCGAACAGCACAATGGGATTTTGGATTGCACCGCCATTGGCAATGCTGATAAGTTCCTGATTTCGTTCAACGATCAGCACGGCATCTACGAATTTGATCCCTTGACGGGTAACGCGGAGGTTTTCTCCAAAACGATTGCCAACAAAGCGGTCGTCTTTTCCTCCAAATCAGTGGGCTTGGTCAATGGCGAAGTTGTCGATCTGAGACGCGGTGACGTGTTGGTTGGTAATGGATCGGGCGAAGTGACTGATATGACGACCATCAGTGAAGGTCGCGATAATTTGGTTGCGACGGTTCGAACGGCGGCGGACCAATGGGATGCGGTTAGCTATTCAGTGGATTTCGAATCACAATGGTCAGTGCCGCTAACGTCGCAATTATTCAACAATGAAGTGGAATCTATTTCGGGCGTGACAACCGAAGGTGGTGAAACGTACTGGGCCTTTGTCGACAGTGGTGATTCGGTCTGTTTGATATCTGATCGTGGTACGTGGTTGGGTGATTTTAAAGCGGAGTCTGCAATCCACGGAGTCGCTCTGGCAACACGCGGCGATGAAGTTGACTTGATTGTATCCACCGCCGACAAAGTGGTATGTTGGGCGTTGAACTATCGCGCGAATTAGCTCGCGCGGTAACTTTCCTGCGGCTGTCTTTTGGTTTATTGTGTTGGAGTAACCAACCGTTCAATCATGGGTGAAGCATGCTGGGTGTCATCGACTGGTGCGTAGTCGCGATCTATTTTTTGGTGCTTGTCGGCATCGTCTACTACACGTCGCGTAGGCAGGATTCGGCGGAAGATTATTTCCTCGCCGGGCGTAATGTTGGTTGGTTTGTGATCGGAGCGTCGCTGTTCGCATCGAACGTCGGTTCTGAACACATCGTTGGACTGGCCGGATCTGGCGCAACCTCAGGCATGGGCATGGCTCATTGGGAGCTTCATGCGTGGGCGCTGATCATGTTGGGTTGGATTTTCGTACCCTTCTATTACACGTCCGGCGTTTCGACGATGCCGGAGTTTTTAGAGAAGCGGTTTGGATCGACCACTCGGTGGGTGTTGTCGCTGGTTTCATTAGCGGCGTACGTGCTGACAAAGGTTTCGGTCACCGTTTATGCGGGGGCGATTGTTTTTAAAACGTTGTTGCCTGAAACATTTGGCACCCCTGAAAATGCTTTTTGGATCGGTGCTTTCACGACTGTAATCCTAACAGGAATCTATACCGTTTTTGGAGGCTTCCGCGCCGTTCTGTTCACCGACGCCGCGCAAGCGTTTATTCTTTTGATCGGTTCGGCATTGATTACGGTGATCGGATTGAGCAAGCTGGGCGGTTGGAATGAGTTGCAGACGTTCGCGTCCAGCAACGTTGCCGATTTTGCGTTGTGGCGGCCCTTAGATGATCCCGAGTTTCCTTGGTTGGGCATTTTGATGGCGTCGCCAATTATAGGTATCTGGTATTGGTGTACCGATCAATACATCGTGCAGAGGACCTTGGCGGCGAAGAACCTGTGCACGGCCCGGCGCGGGGCGATCTGGGGAGGATTCTTAAAGATATGGCCCGTGTTGATCTTTTTGATTCCAGGAATGATCGGCGCAGCGCTGCACAGCAAAGGCGTGATCGAGTTACCGCTGAACTCGCAGGGTACCATCGATGGAGATCGCGTGTTTGCGACGATGGTGGTCGAGATGCTGCCGATCGGATTGCGGGGGTTGGTGATCGGAGGTTTGTTGGCGGCATTAATGAGTTCGCTTTCGTCGTTGTTTAATTCTAGCGCCTCGTTATTTACTTATGACGTTTATCAAAAGTTGTTCCCAGAGACTTCAGCGCAGCGATTGGTAACCGTTGGAAGAGCGGCGACAGTGTTCGTGGTGGTATTGGGGATGCTTTGGATTCCCGTGATGGCGGCATTCTCTGAGAAGGTTGGGCTGTATCAGTACCTTCAATCGGTGCAGGGGTATTTGGCCCCGCCAATCACAGCCGTTTTTCTGCTGGGGTTGTTTTACGCGCGGACCAATTCGGCAGGCGCGGTTACAGGTTTAGTCTTGGGGTTTGCCGCAGGCATGACGAAACTTGCGATTGAGATTTTGTATAAAAACGAATCCGATTGGGTGATGGGCAATCCGGCACTCGAAGCTGTTGGAAAGTTTAGTTTCTTATATGCTTCGGGTGTGTTGTTTGCGATTGCGGTCGTTTTGGTTTTCGTTGTCTCCAGTGTTACCGCACCGCCTCGAGAGGAACAGGTCGAGGGTCTGACCTTTGCACAGATGGATCGTACAACAGTAAGAGCGAGTTGGGGGTGGCCCGAAGTGGTCGCGACGGTTGTGGTACTGGGCGCGACGGCGGCGTTCTATGTGTATTTCAGTTTTTGGATTTAGCGTGATAGAAACGGGTTTATGGATGGGCCATTTCCCCATCGTTTCAGCTCAAGTCAAATGCAAAAAAACTGATGTGACTACAGCAATGTAGACTTAATCATTCTGCGGGCGCGGCGCATGGCAGGTAAAAAAATCTGCACCTTGTGGATCAGATTTGTGGATCAGATTTGTTGAGCAGATTTTCAACCTTCTGTGAGCTCGAATCTTCGATAAAGGTCAGTCGAGCTGGGCACGCCCTTCATTAACTGGTTCTTCATATATCAAGGGGCCGAATGAAACGGCTATGTGCGGCGGGTACGGAATCGACGTCCATCCGACTTTGTGCATTTTAAGGATTTGCCGGTGGCGATCGGTGCCCAAGCGGCACAGGCTAATTCAAACCGGATTCATCCACGGTTTAAACGGCTGTTTAACCCGTCTGTCTAGCGACGTAACTTGACGTAATTTAAAAACATTTGAACAAATAGACGGATCCAATCGTTCATGTGATACGAAAAACGATTGAAAAGCGATTCCCTTGTAATATTGGATAACCTTCGAAGTTCTGGGGCTGTAGTGGTTGTGCGTATTGGTTGCGTCACGAGAACTTGATTGGACAAATTGCTTAAGTAATCTCTTTAAACAATGGAAAATTGCATAGGCGGGGTTAAACTAGGCCGAGCAAGTTGTTATTTCGCATTGGCGAAGAAATTCTTGTTAGAGAAATTACGAAGAAAAACCAGTCTTTGCGTGATTGACAGCAAAAACGGCGTAGCTAGAATGCTGCCTTCTAGGTGGTTTCACGCCATTTTTGCAGGTTTTTTGATTAGATATAAACTTGCGTCGCTCAAACATTTGTTAGTGTCGCTTGATTTTTTTTGAATTCTTTGATGTCACAACGTAGTGGCATTGTTTGAGTATTTTTAGTTCGAGTCTCGTTCGAGGAGGACCCTTTTATGTCGCAACGTTTGTTGGGCATGTTGGTTGCAGTTGGTTTCGCAGT